>Ga0315899_10007245_pt1 | contig 11916 bp, 8 predicted proteins | sample LakEriMetagenome_2_FD_203518 | JGI IMG/M metagenome (GOLD analysis project Ga0315899, IMG submission 203518) | Freshwater fungal communities from buoy surface, Lake Erie, Ohio, United States - Buoy 4 MA112 | ecosystem: Environmental > Aquatic > Freshwater > Lake | place: USA: Lake Erie, Ohio... | reverse complement strand
CCCCGCCCAGAGCGCTGCCAGAGCAACAAGCGCCACGCTGCCGGTACCAAGCAGGTTGCGCAAGGCGAGCGAGGCCTGAATCCGCCGGATGAAGGAGCTGACCGGATCCTTACGCACCCAGCGACCCGCCTCGAACTTGCCGTTTAGTACGGTGTTGGCATTGATTGCGTCGTACAGCACCTGGGCAGCGCCGATTTCGTCGCGACTCGGCAGGGTGCGTACCGACAGATAGCCCGCCACAGCCCCCTGTTCGATGATCGGCGTGACATTGGCCCGCACCCAGTAGTAATCGCCATTCTTGCAGCGATTCTTGACCAGGGCGGTCCAGGGGCGTCCGGACTGGATGGTGTCCCACAGATCCTGGAAGGCCGCGGACGGCATGTCGGGATGGCGCACCATGTTGTGAGCCTTGCCGATGAGTTCGGACAGGCTGTATCCGCTCACCTGAACGAAGGCTGAGTTGGCGTAAGTGATCCGTCCTTTGAGGTCGGTCATCGACACCAGCATGGTCGATGCCGAATAGCTTTGCTCGCGGTCGGTCACAGGTCCGTTGTTGCGCATGTTCGGGCTCCCTCGCTGCCTCAGAACTCTTCCCAGTCGTCATCGGACGACTTGCCTGCGGACCGGTTCGTCCCGGCCGTCGACCGCACCTGACTCATTGTCGACACATTCTTGCCAGAGATCACTTCAGATCTTCCAGCCGGCGCCTGCTGCGGAACCGACGGTGCGAGAGGCGCCTCAGAGGTCACGCGGATCGGCCGCTCGGATGCAGCTCGTGTCAGCCCCGGGGACGATCCGACCGCCTTGGCGACCCCGGTCTTCGCCGTTGGCGTCGAAACCGTCTTCCGGGCCGCCTGTGGCATTGGAGCTGCATTCGATGCTGAAGCCGGTGTTGAGCCCCGTGCTGCATTCAGTGCTGAAGGAGGCGCCTGATCCACCTGAAACTGATTGATCGCATCGAGCAGCTTGCGCGTCTGATCCATGAGGCTTTCGGACGCAGCCGCGCCCTGCTCCACCAGGGCGGCATTCTGCTGGGTCATGCGATCGAGGTCGGTCACAGCCGAATTGACCAGCGCAATGCCGCTGCTTTGCTCGGAGGTGGCCGATGAGATCTCACCGATGATGTCGGTGACCCGACTGACCGAAATTACGACGTCCTTCATGGTGTCGCCCGCCTGACGCACGAGCTGTTCGCCTGCACCGACCCGCTGAACACTGTCCGTGATCAATCCCTTGATCTCCCGGGCAGCCTCGGCACTGCGCTGCGCGAGGCTGCGAACCTCCGAGGCCACTACCGCAAAGCCACGGCCCTGTTCCCCCGCCCGCGCCGCCTCCACAGCTGCATTGAGGGCCAGAATATTGGTCTGGAACGCAATACCATCGATGACACCAATGATGTCCGAGATACGCCTTGAGCTCTCGCTGATTCCCGACATCGTCGCTACCACCTGCTCGACCACTTCACCGCCGCGACGCGCCACCTCCGATGCACCGAGGGCCAGCTGGTTGGCCTGGCGTGCATTGGCGGCGTTATTGGCCACCGTGCTGGTGAGCTCCTCCATGCTGCTCGAGGTCTGCTGCAGATTGGCCGCCTGCGACTCGGTCCGCTGAGACAGGTCCGCATTCCCCGTCGAAACCTCACCCACCGCCACGGTGATCTCGTTGGCCGACACGCGCACATCACTCACGACCTTCTGCAGTGAGGTCGTCATGACGCGCAGGGCATCCAGCAACTGACCGAACTCATCTCGGCCGGCGACAGGCACCTGAACATTCAGCCGGCCCTGGGCAATGGCTCCGGCTGCCCCGACCGCCTCGGACAAAGCCCAGCGTAGACGACGGTAGATCAGCAGACCCGCCAGGGAGCCCACAAGCCAGATCAACAGCACTGCGGAAAAACTCGCGATCAATGAGGTCAGTGCAGCCTTCGATTGCTCATCCAGATGACGCCGCAACTCCGGCACCGCGAGTGCATGCGCCTCAAAAACGCCTTTGAGTGCGCTGGTGCCGGCCTCGAAGAACGCACTGGCTGCTGGTCGCTCGCCGCCATCCAGAACGACCTGGGATTCGGCCAGCGCAAGGAAGGGCGCCAGAGGCTCGACGCCCGCCCGGGCGCGATCGAGCACGGGCTTCATGGCGGGATCCAGATCGGCCGCAATACTGAATTCGTCCCTTGCATCCGAAGCCAGCGTCCGCGCCGTCGCCAGCATTCCGACCAGTGTTGCGCGCTCGCGCGCTGTGACCTCGCGAGCCTCTCGGTTGAGCAACGCCGCGCCGAACCCGCGGGTCTGACCCACCATCTCGGACAATCGAGGCAAACGATCCATCAGCGCATTGGTCAGGCGAAGCGCAGCATCATCGGCCTGACTGTTCAGTTCAGAGGCATCCAAAACCAGACGAAAGAACTGCAGGACATCCGTAATCAGCGCCGTGTGTTCGCGAAAGCTGACCGCAGGCTCGAGCGTGGTGTGACGCGCGGCCAGCGCGCTCCAGCGCGACGCGAGCGCAGCCCATTGAGACGACAGGCCCAGCTCGTCCTCAGTGGCCGTCGCGGTCGATTGAACCTGTTGCAAGGCCTTGGCGACGTCGGTGGCAGCCCGCTCGACCCGGGGTTTGAATGAGGCATCACCCGCCAGCAGGGAGCGCGATGCACCACGATGCTCCTGCATCCCCCGAACGACCGGCATCAGGGTCTCGACCATCTCGAGACCCGCTCGATGCTTGCCCATGACCGCAACGTCTCGAATGGCCTCCTTGAGCATCAAGGCCATCAGGATCAAGGCAGGAAGCAAGGCAAGAAAGCCCAGTAGGGCCATCTTCTTGCCAAATCCCAGCCGGTCGAGCCAGTGGGTCAGAGGGGATGCGGGCGCGTTCATGATGGGGTTCCCGAAGAAGGATTCGATCTGCGCACAGCGCAGACGGTGTGCGGGGTTTGAGTGGGGCCGCAGGCCCTTCAGGCATGCTCGACCAGGGCCATCTCGGAAGCCCCCATCAACTGATCAATCGCCAGCAGAATGAGCATGCGATCGTTGAGCGTTCCCAGGCCGGTGATGTAGCTTGCATCCACACCCGAATCGATTTCAGGCGCTTGGCGGATCTGGTCTGCGGACAGTTCCATCACATCGGAGACTGAGTCGACCACGGCGCCCACGACCCGGGAACCCAGGTTCAGGATGATCACGACTGTGAAATCGTTGTACTCGGCGCTGCCCAGACCAAACTTCAGGCGCAGATCGACAATCGGAACAATCACGCCGCGCAGATTGACCACCCCCTTGACGAAGGCCGGCGCATTGGCGATCCGGGTGGGCTGTTCATAGCCGCGGATCTCCTGCACCTTGAGAATGTCGATGCCGTACTCCTCCTCACCGAGGCGAAACGTCAGGTATTCGCGCGGATGAGCGCCAGGATCGGTTTTGGGGTCGCGGGGGGTCATCATGGAATCTCCGTCGGAAAGGGGATGAAGGGTTGGGCTGCCTGTGACGGCGGTCAATGACGGGCCCGTCGCACGAGCCACGAGACATCGAGAATGAGCGCCACCCGGCCATCGCCAAGGATGGTCGCGCCGGACACGCCCGGCACCTTGCGGTAATTGGCTTCGAGGTTCTTGACCACGACCTGATGCTGTCCGATGAGTTCATCGACCAGCAGGGCCACCCGCCCGCCCTCGGCCTCCACCACGATCATGATTCCGCCGGTATGCGGGCTGCGCCGAGGCACATCGAAGAGCTGGTCCATCTGCATGAGCGGGAGGTATTCCTGCCGGACCTCAACCACCCGTCCGCTTCCGCCGACTGACTTCACATCGCTTTCGGCCAGGTGGATGCTCTCGATGACGGAGGCCAGCGGCACGATGTAGGTCTCGTCACCGACCCCCACCGACATGCCGTCCATGATGGCAAGCGTCAGGGGCAGGCGGACCGACACACGCATGCCCTGACCCTCGGTCGAATCGATCTCGACCGAACCGCCCAATGCAGTGATGTTGCGCTTGACCACATCCATGCCAACGCCTCGTCCAGAGACATCGGTCACCTCGGTGGCAGTCGAGAATCCCGGCTCGAAGATCAGCCCATAGACCTCCTGATCGGTCATGCTCTCGCTGACCGCAAGGCCTCGCTCAGCCGCCTTCTTGAGTAGCTTTGCGCGGTTCAGACCGCGGCCGTCATCGCGGACCTCAATGACGATCGACCCCCCTTGATGGGCAGCAGCGAGTGTCACGGTGCCAAGTTCTGGCTTGCCCGCAGCCCGCCGATCCTGCGGCAGCTCGATGCCATGGTCGGCTGCATTGCGCACCAAATGGGTCAGCGGATCGGTGATATTCTCGATCAGGCCCTTGTCGAGCTCGGTATCCTCGCCAATCGTATGCAGCTCAAGCTGCTTGCCTAGCTTGCCGGCCAGATCCCGGAGCATGCGCGGGAAGCGATTGAACACCGCTGTCATCGGGATCATGCGGATCGCCATGACCGCTTCCTGGAGCAGGCGGGTATTGCGTTCCAGGTCGCTCAGACCCGACACCAGACGCTGATGCTTCATGGAGTCCAGCGCCTGGCCGGTCTGGGCCAGCATGGCCTGGGTGATGACCAGTTCGCCCACCAGGTTGATCAGCTGATCAACCTTCTCGATCGGCACGCGCAGGGAGGAACTTTCGAGATTCGTTGCAGGCCCCTTGTCGGCAACCCGCGCGCCCGATGCAGCCGGTGTCGATGCGGGAGCGGAGGTCGCACTGATCTCTGCAACCCTCGCCTCGGGAGCCACGGGCGCTGGCGCGGCCGGCAAGGCGAACAGACCCCAGGAGCCATCATCAGCCATCGTCTCCCTGGAGTGCGCACTGAGCGGCGCGTCATGAGACGGCGCGGATGCCTCGGCTTCGAATGGGCCTGTGAAGGGACCGTCAAGCGCATCGACCGAGCCCTGGTCAATCGGCTCGATGTGCACCTGCTCGCGCGCCACATGAAACGAAAACAGATCGAGCAGATCGCTGTCGGCCGAGGAGGTAATCACCCGGAAATGGCGCATGCGATCGGCGTCGAGTTGGCCTTCATCGAGTGCGGTGAACTGGCCGAGCCCCGGGATCTCGTCAAAGAGTTCGGCCAGTAGATCGGCCTGCGTCGCAAGCTCGAGAGGACCGACCCGCAGATCGAGCAGGCGCTCGCCCGGGGCAAGTTCTATCCCGACCGGGACCGCTGCTGCCGCAACGGCAACCGCCCCGGGCCCCGGCGCCACCGGCATCGAGGCCGCCGGTGCGACGCCCGCAGTGGGGGCCAGCGGCGCTGCGGCGGCGTCTCCATGGGCCAGCGCACGAATGCGGGTGACCAGTTCGCTGGCATCCAGCGACTCATTCGAAGCGGCCTGACGAAGCACCAGCAACTGTCGCAAGACATCGCCCGACTCGAGCAAGGTGTCGACCATGCCCACGGTGATCGCAATTTCATGGCGGCGCAGCCGATCGAGCAGCGTCTCCATCACATGGGTCAGATCCGCGACATCCTGAAAGCCGAAGGTCGCCGCGCCTCCCTTGATGGAGTGAGCGCAACGAAAGATGGCGTTGAGCGTTTCGTCCTCGACAGCATGAAGATCGAGCGCGAGCAAGAGCGACTCCATGTTCGCCAGGTTATCGCCCGCCTCCTCGAAGAAGACCTCATGAAACTGCGACAGATCGAACTCGCCGGTGCTCTGCGCTCTGGATTGGGATTCATTCATCTCGTGCTCCTCAGCGCCCCAGGACCTTGCCGATCACTTCGACCAGGCGGACCGGGTCAAAGGGCTTGACCATCCATCCGGTGGCGCCGGCGGCCCGGCCAGCCTGCTTCACCTCGTCGCTCGACTCGGTCGTCAGCACGAGAATCGGGGTCTGGCGGTACTTATCGTTGCCACGCAGGGCACGAACCAAACTCAGACCGTCCATGCGTGGCATGTTCTGGTCCGTCAGGACCAGATCCACCCGGGCGCTGCCGATCTTTTCAAGCGCATCCTGGCCGTCCACCGCCTCGATGACCTGATGTCCGGAGCTGCGCAGCGTGAACGAAACCATCTGCCGCATCGAGGCCGAGTCGTCCACAGCGAGAATCGAAGCCATATCTGAATCTCCGTCAACCTTAAAAAAGTTCAACTGAACCTGCATCGACCGCGCGCTGCGCCACCGGACAGGCCCGTACAACCCATTGGACTTCCGCACCCGACTCATCGTCGGCCAAGGCTAGATTGCCCAGGCAATCGGCCACCGAGGTCAGCCGACGACGCGAGTGCTGGATCAGCTGAGTCGCCAGGTCCTCAAACTGCAGAGCCACCAGCGCGGCCGTCAACTCACTCGCCAGCGCATCACCCTGCGGACTCGCGGGCAACGCACGCTGCTGGGCCATAGCCTCACCAAATCGCTGTTGAAGCTGCCCCACGGCGTCACTGAGCAGACGCTGCAGACGCTCCAGTTCGGTACCCGCGCTCAGAATCTCGTCCTGCAGGCTCGCCGCCAGCGCCGGCGAAACCGCTTCGGGCAACACTGCGGTGATCTGTGCGTCAGACACCGGCAGCCCGGGATCGAACGTGGTCATGAGGCCCCCCGATGCGCGCATGCCTGATGGCCTTGGCGTGGGACGCCGGCGCAGCCCCGCAGGTGCGTGAGACCGCGTGCTACCATCGATTGGCGCTGGATCCCGCTTCGGATTTTTTGCGGACGCTCAAGAATCTGTTGAAGATCGTGACCCCATCCGACAGGCCCCGCGACAGCACACCCGACTCTTCCCCGTGTCATGACGGGTCGCCCGCCAGCGCACCGCTGCCCCAGCGCATCCGGCTGCTGGTGGTCGAAGCCTCCGAGCTCGATTACGAGGTCTTGCTGCAGGCGTTGCGGCGTCAGGGCTTCGAGCCAGACTGCGTCCGTGTCGATACCGCTAGAGCATTTGAAGAGGCTTTGAATCGAGGTCATTGGGATGCCGTCATTTCAGATCATCATCTGCCTCGATTTTCAGGCACCCAGGCCCTTTCGTTGGTGCGGTCGGGCGGCTCCAGACTGCCGTTCATCATCATTTCTGCATCAATTGGAGAAGAGGTCGCAGTTCAGGCGATGCAAGCCGGAGCAGACGACTTCCTGGTTAAAGGCAAGCTGGCTCGCCTGGGCACCGCGCTGCGCAAGGCCGTGGCGGCGGCTGCGGTCCGGCTGGAGCATGAGCAGGCACGACAGGCCCTCGCCGAATCGGAGCGGCAACTTCGAGCGCTGGCCGACCACCTGCAGGTGGCCCTTGAGGCCGAGCGGGCCGCGATCGCCCGAGAGGTGCACGACGACGTGGGAGGCATGCTGACCGCCTTGCGCTTTGACCTCGACTGGATCGAGCGTCACGCCAGCGAGGCCGTCAGCGCCCGGGCCCGACAAGGTCTGCACACCCTGGAACAGGCCAGCGCGGCCGTGCAACGGTTGTTGCGCAACCTGCGCCCGCCGGCCCTCGATGCCGGTCTGGTTGCAGCACTTGAGGCGCTGGTGGAGCAGTTCAGATCGCGCACTGGTCTGAAGGCTCAGTTGCGCACCAACCGCGACCGGATCGACTTGCCCGAAGCGGCGGCCATCACGGTTTACCGGGTTGCTCAGGAGTCATTGACCAATGTCGCCAAGCATGCACACGCCTCGCAGGTCGGGCTCGATCTCATGGTCCAGGATGATGTGCTCTCCCTGGAGATCATCGACGACGGCGTTGGACTGGAGCCGGGCGACCCCGCCAAGGAAGGCTCATTCGGCCTGCGGGGACTGCAGGAGCGCGTGCGGCATGCCGGCGGCTGGGTCGACATCCCTGTCGGACTCGGCCATGGTCTGGTCATGCTGACCTTGCCCCTGAGTGAATCCGCGGTGAGCAAGCTCGCCCAGGAGATCGAGGGCGCGACCCTGATGCCGATGGCGGCGGGAGGGTTGAAGTGATCCGGGTGGCTCTTGTGGATGACCATGCACTGATCCGGCGGGGGCTGCGTGATGCGCTGCATGAAACCCAGGACATCCGGGTCGTGGCCGAGGCCTGCGACTACGGCGAACTGCGGCAATTGATGCGCGATACCCCGTTTGATGTTCTGCTGCTCGACATCAACCTGCCGGGGCGCAGCGGCCTCGATGTCCTGCACTCGCTGTCTGATGAAACCCAGAAGGTTCGCGTCCTGATTCTGACCATGCATCCAGAGGAGCAGTATGCAATCCGTGCGCTCAAGGCGGGCGCGATGGGCTATCTCAACAAGTCTGCTGAATCCGGCCAGATCATTGAAGCAATCCGGATGCTGGCCGGTGGCAGGAAGTTCATCACGCCAGCGATCGCACAGGCCCTGGCCGAGCGGCTGAGCGTCGACGAATCCCTGGCCGCCCACGAACGCCTGTCAGACCGGGAATTCCAGACCCTGATCCGTCTGGCTTCGGGGCAGCGGCTCTCCGATATCGCGGAAGAGCTCAAGCTTTCGCCCAAGACCGTCTCGGTCTATCGCGCCCGGGTCCTTGAAAAACTGTCAGTTCAGTCCAACGCCGAACTCACGGCGTACTGCCTGAGAAACGGCTTGATCGACTGACGGTCAGGACACCGTGACGCAGTTCTTGCCGGCCCGCTTGGACCGGTACATGCCCTCATCGGCTCGGCGCAGAACCTGCTCGAGCGACTCGGCCGGCTGAATCTGCGTCACGCCCGCCGAAAATGTGATGAAGATGCGGTTACCGCCGTGCAGATAAACCTCGCGGGTCAGTTCGCGTTGGACTCGGACCAGCAGACTGCTGGCCTGTTCGGCCTGCAAGTCGGGCATGAGCACCACGAACTCCTCACCCCCATGGCGGGCCACCGTGTCTTGCGACCTGACCTGACGCCGCAACAAATCGGCAAGATGGCGCAGGGCGGCATCGCCTGCCGCATGACCCAGGGCATCGTTGACTTTCTTGAAGTCATCGACATCAATGAGTGCAATGGATAGCGCGCAGGGGGTCTCGATCAGACGACGCGCCGCGCGATCAAAGGCCTGTTCCAATCCAGCCCGGTTGGCTGCATGCGTCAGGTGATCCGTAAGAAGACGCTCGCTGGTCAGCGCCAGTTCTCGTTCGAGCCGGGCGATTTCGGACTCGAGCGCCCGCGCCTCATGGGCGCTTGCACTCAACCGATGGCCGGCCTCACCTACAGCCTGTTCCATCTGGCGGGCGTCTTCGGTCAGTTGCCGCAGCCCCAGAGCGATGGCCTCGATGCTGCTTGCCTGACCGAGGGTCTCAAGATGCGTGGCCAGGCGCCCGCCAAAGGTCTCGGACTGCGATCCCAGGCGGGAGATCTGTGCAATGACATCGGGCAGCAGTTCACGAAGCGCACTGAGGGCTTGCTGCCGCTCCAGCCCGATCTCGCGCTGCGCAGGCAGGGCGCCCTGAATCAGCACCCGCACCGCCGAAAGCGCGTGACGATTCCCCTCGTCGCAGAGTGCTGCACGAATGGCTCCGATCTGTCCGCTCAACCAGGACTCCTGCGGCAGGCTGACCTCGATGCTGTCGCACAGACTGCGCAGGATCTGACTCAGTTCACTGGCGAGCTTGCGGGCGCGATCGGCCTGGGCCTGCAGCGATTCGGAGGACGGGCTCGGCTCATGCTCACCGCCGACCGCTCTCCAGGCCATGGCGTAATGCTCCGGAGTCGGATCGAGTCCGGTCTGGATCAGATGGCGCAAAGCCATGCGGGCACGATGCGCTGCCGTCATCCCGGGGCCTGGGCTTCGGGTCCTGGAGTCGTGCGACGCACCCATGCCAGTGCCTCTTCAAGCGGCACCGCCTTGCCGTAGAGGTAACCCTGATGAATGTTGCAGCCCAATCGAAGCAGTTCATCGCGCTGGGCCGGTAACTCAACCCCTTCGGCCACGACCTGCAGGTGCAGTCGGGCGCCCAGGCCGACCACGGCGCCTGCAACCGCCCGGCTTCGCTCAGACGCATGCACATCGCGAATGAACGAGCGATCGATCTTGAGCGTCGTGAGCGGCAACCGGGTCAGGTAGGCCAGTGAGGAGTACCCGGTTCCAAAGTCATCGACTGCCAGCCCCACCCCAAGCGCACGGATCTGCTCTAGATCCAGGACGGCCTGCTCGGGATCCTGCATCAGGCCAGACTCGGTCAGTTCGACCTCCAGGCGATGCGCCTCAACCGAATGGCGAGCCAGGGCATCGGCCACCCGCTGGGCCAATCGGGCCCCTCGCAGTTGTCGCGCCGAGAGATTGACGGCAACCGTGGTGTGCGTGGCACCAATCCGGCTCAGCCCGGCCAAGGCGACGCAGGCCTGCTCGATGGCCCATTCACCCAGAGGAACAATCAGGCCGGTCTCTTCGGCCAGGGGAATGAACCGGGCCGGAGACTGCTGGACCCCATGGCGAAGCCAGCGCATCAGTGCCTCGAAACCGACGATTTTTCCAGTGTGTGCATCGACCTTGGGCTGAAGGTAGAGGGCGAGTTCGTTGCGCGAGAGGGCGTAGTGCAGGTCGCGCTCCATGACCAGCCGATCCGTGAGCTGATCGGACTGCCCAGGCTCGAAGAGTCTGACCTGATGACCGCCCTCGGCCCCGGCAGCACGACGGGCCAGTTCGGCTCGCCCCATCCAAGCCACGGCGTCTTCGAGGGCAGGGTCACCCAGGTGGACCCCAATGGAGACGCGCAAGAAGAGTTCGCGCTCGTCGAGCCGAAAGGGCTCGCTCAGCGCCGCGACCACCCGTGAACACAAATCCAGCGCCTCTGGCGGACGCTGAACATCCTGAAGAACCAGCGCGAAGTCATCCCCGCCGAGGTAGGACACCGCGGTAATTCGGGCTCCACTGGCCGACATCGCCCCAGGCCCCTCGTGGCGCGCCAGCCGAGTCAATCGCCGCAGGCGTTGAGACACTTCCACCACCAGGCGCTCTGCGGCTGACTGTCCGTAGGCCTCGGTGACCTCACTGAATCGATCAATATTGAGCAAAGCCAGCCCCATCCCTTCAACCCCGGGTTGCAGCCCTGAGCGTAGGAACTCCAGCAACCAGCGACGATTGGGAAGACCAGTCAGCGCGTCGTAATGCGTCAGCCGGTAAAGCTGGGCGGCCGAACCGGCTGCAGGCGTGACATCGATCAGTTGTCCGCAGACAAGCTGCTCACCCGCCCCTGAGAAATGAACCTGATGAATCTCGATGCGCAGACGCCGCCTGCCAGAAAATCGGGTGCTGATCTCGACCTCAGGTCGGCAGGAGGGCCCCCCGCTCAACAATCGGGTCAACCCAACCGTCAGGCGTCGGCGATCAGATGACCGCATCTGGGCCAGTACGACGTCCTGGGGCAATGGCAGGGAAAGATCGCCGTGACGTTGATCCAGCAGGCTGAAAAGCTCTTCATTGCCGCGCACCTCGTGCCGCTGTGGACTCCATTCAAAGCGCGCCAGCGGGGGCCCGGCACGCAAAGAACCCGGGTCGGCCACATCGAGGGAACGCTCCAGTGTTCTCACCCAGAGAATCTGGCGGATCCGATGGGCTAGCACCGGGGCATCGATCTGCCGCGCACTGAGATCGGAAGCGGCACATCGATGGGCCTCGGCCAGCGCCTGTGCATCGACCTGCGGCACCAGCAGGAGGATGGGCACCGCCCCCAGTCGGGGATGCTCGCGAATCGTTCGGCACAGATCCGGACCGGCAGCGTGAGGCAGGCTGCCGTCGATCACCACACAATCCGGCCGGACCTCATCGAGCAGATCCAGCGCTTCTTCAGCCTTTTCGAGCCCGGTGATCAGCAAACCCGTCGACCGCAGTGCCTGACTCACCGTCAGCAGCCAATCGAGGTCTGCATGCACGATCAGCACGCGCGGCAGGGCATCCTGAGCGAGATGGGTCGCCCGAGGCAATGCGCTCATTGCGGGCAGATCGCAGAGGATGACACGGATGGAGTCGTCAACGGACCGAATGCACCACGCTCGCCAC
>Ga0315899_10007244_pt1 | contig 11917 bp, 13 predicted proteins | sample LakEriMetagenome_2_FD_203518 | JGI IMG/M metagenome (GOLD analysis project Ga0315899, IMG submission 203518) | Freshwater fungal communities from buoy surface, Lake Erie, Ohio, United States - Buoy 4 MA112 | ecosystem: Environmental > Aquatic > Freshwater > Lake | place: USA: Lake Erie, Ohio... | reverse complement strand
CGAGCCAGGACAGGGCGCCCAGATGCGCCCGCAGCGCCTGACCAAACACGGAGGCCGTGGCCCCCATGGTCACGAAAACAGTGGAAAAGCCCAGAACGAACAGAAGCGCCGCAAGCGCGACGTCGCGCCGCGCCCGCCGCGCGCCGCCTTCCGCCAGCTCCTCCACCGTCGCCCCCGCGATGAAGGTGAGATAGGGCGGCACGAGCGGCAGAACGCACGGGCTGAGAAAGGACAGAAGGCCCGCCAGAACGGCGGCCGGAAGGGTCACGTCGGCCATGGGCGCAACATAGAGGCCCGGCGCGGCGGCCGAAAGGCGCCCTTGAGCCGCCCGGACGATCCGCCGCAGGGGACGCAGAAAATCGCGCACTCCGACATGACCTTAACCATATATTGAAACTCCGGCGGCAAAGTGTCGTCGTTCGTTTCTTGCGTTCGCATGCGCGCCTTTGCGCGCCCACCTGGTGCGTCCCTGCGTTCGCGTTGATTTCCCCGTTCCGTCCCGCTTTTGTTTCGTATGAGGTCGTCATGCGCATAATGATTTGTTTGTCCCGCGTTTTCGCGGGCGCCACGCTGTTCGCCGGTCTGACCGGCGCCGCCTACGCAACTGACCTGCCGCGCCGCACGGCGCCGCCTCCACCCAAACCTCCAGTCGCCGTCTTGTCGGTCTCGCCCGGCGCTGACTGGGGCGGCGTTTACGTCGGCGCGCAGACCGCCTGGCTGCGCCTGCAGACAAGCGACCCGAACCTGAACGGCTTCGCGCTCGGAGGGCGCGTGGGCGTCGATCAGCAGGCCGGCCGCTGGATCTATGGCGCCTTCCTCGAAGCCGAACGCACGTTCATCGACGAGGCGGCCGTGAAACTTCCCTATCGGGCGGGCGCAAATGTGCGCTTAGGCTATCTCATTGACAGAACGACGCTCGCCTATGCGATCGCCGGAGCGTCATGGCTCGATTTCGAGGTGAATTCAGGCGCACCGAACGCAACGGAGCATGCGGCCGGGTACAGCCTGGGCGTCGGCGCCGAATATCCGATCAGCGGTTCGTGGAGCGCCTATCTGGAAAGCCGTTTCGCGCGGCATTATCGCGACCACGGCGCGCCGATCAACGCTTCGGAGGCGCGGCTGGGCGTGAACTACCGCTTCGGAAGCAGCGGGCCTGTTGTCGCGCGTTATTGAGGCCTGAGACGACTGGCCTCACGCCAGCTCGCCGCGGGCGGCGAGCGCGGCGCGGCGAATGGCGGCGATGTTCGACGCGTAATGATCGGCGCCGCCTTTGAACACGGCGGAGCCGGCGACGAGCCAATTGGCGCCGGCCTGCGCGATGGCGCCGGCGTTGTCGGCCGTCACGCCGCCGTCGACTTCCAGATCAATCGGCCGGTCGCCGATCATGGCGCGGATGCGCGCGATCTTCTCAAGGCCCGAGGGAATGAACTTCTGGCCGCCGAAGCCGGGGTTCACCGTCATCACCAGAATGAGGTCCACGTCGTCGAGCACATATTCGATGACGCTTTCCGGCGTGCCCGGATTGAGCGAGACGCCCGCCTTCTTGCCCAGCGCGCGGATCGCCTGAAGCGAGCGGTGCAGATGGGGCCCCGCCTCCGCGTGAACCGTGATGACGTCCGCGCCCGCCTTCGCGAAGGCTTCGAGATAGGGATCGACGGGCGCGATCATCAGATGCACGTCGAAGATCTTGTCGGTGCGATTGCGGATCGACTTCATCACGTCCGGCCCGAAGGTGATGTTGGGCACGAAATGGCCGTCCATCACGTCGACGTGAACGATGTCGCCGCCGGCGTCCATCACGGCGCGCACGTCGTCGCCAAGGCGCGAGAAATCGGCGGAGAGGATCGAGGGGCAGATCTGCAAGGGACGCATGAGGGCCGGGTAGCATGGGGGCCCCCTTTGAGTCGACTCCCGGCGGCGCCCGGACTTTGGTCAAAACCTTAGGCCCAGACGGGGCTCGCCCCCGCCGCCTGCGCCCCGTAAAAGGACAGGATGGACGCCCCCGCCAAACCCTCCCGAGCCAGCGACGACGCGCTCGTGCTCGCCCTCGCCGTTGGGCAGATCGTGGGCTTTGGCGTTCTGTTCCATTCCTTCTCGATCCTGCTTGCGCCCTTACAGGCGGAGTTCGGCTGGAGCGTGACGGAAATCGCGCTGGCCTTCACCATCGGCCTGTTCTGCGCCGACGTGGTGGGCATTCCCGTCGGCCATTGGGTGGACCGGCGCGGCGGCCATGGCGCCATGACGCTGGGCGCGGGCGCCTGCGCGCTCCTGCTCATCGCCTGGACCTTCGTGGAGACCTTGTGGGGCTTCTACGCCGTGTGGGTGGCGCTGGGCGTGGCGCAATCGACCTTCCTCGGCAACGTCACCGCCTCCGTCATCACGGCCAATGCGCGTGACTTTCGCCGCGGGCTCACCTTCGTCGCCATTCTCTCCGGCCTGTCGAGCATCGTGGTCGCGCCGGCGGCGAGCTATGTGGTGGCGGGCTGGGGCTGGCGCGCGGGCCTCGTCGCGCTCGCAATCCTCATGCTCGTCGGGCCCACATTGCTCTACGCCATCGTGCTGCGCGGCACAGTGGGCAGCCGCACGGCGGAATTCGCGCGGCGCGAACAGGCGCTGGCGGAAGGGCGCATGCCCTCTGCGGCAGGCGGGCCCTCCCCGCTCGCCAGCGCGTTGCGCACGCCCGCCTTCTGGCTGTTCGCCATCGCCTTCTCCGTGCACTGGTACGTCATCACCGCAGTGCTCGTGCATTTCCTGCCGCTGATGCAGGAGCGCGGCGCGCCTTATGAATTCGCCGTGGCGATTTTCGCGCTCAATGGACCGGCGGCGGTGCTGGGGCGCGTCGCGCTCTACTGGATCGATCCGGCGAATTCAGCCGGGCGAACGGGGCGCATCGCTTTTCCCGCTTTTGGCGCGGGCGTTCTGGCGCTTTTGTTCCTCGCGCCGCTCGGCGCATGGGGGCTCATCGTTTACATGCTCGTCTATGGCATGGCGGCGGGCGTCATCATGATCGTGCGCCAGACGGCGATTGCGGAGGTCTTCGGCCTGCGCGGCTATGGCGCGATCACGGGCGCGCTGACGACCGTGTGCATCCTGCCGCGCACCCTCGCCCCGGTGAGCGTGGCGATGATGCGCGACCATTTCGGGAGCTATGAGCCCGTGCTGTGGAGCCTCTTCGCGATGATCGTCGCGGCGACGATCGCCTTCCATGTCGCCATGCGCGGGCGCACGCCGGCAGCCTAGCCGCCGCTCGACTAACCCCCGCTGGACTGGCCCTCGCCCGCCTGCCCGATCTCTTGCGGCAAGTCCCGCACGCGGGTCGCGACGTCCGACAATTCCGCGCAGAAGGCCTGCGAATCCGCCTGCGCCTCGAACTCCGTCTGGTCATAGAGATCGTCGAGCGCCGGCTCGGTCAGGCCGGAGGCGCGCTCGGCCTGCGCGATCAGCGCCTCCAGCGTCGCGCGATCCTCCGCGACGGGCTCCGCCGTGAGGCAATCGTCGAGCGCGATCTCAAAGCGATAGAGGGCGACGAGGCCCTCGCGGGCGGCTGCGTGCGCCTCTTCTCCCGCGGCGAGCGCGGGGGCGGGCGCGGCGAGGAAGGCGAGCATGAGCGGACCCACGCAGGCGGCGTATGCGAGCTTCATGGCGCGGCTTTCGACCTGAGTTCGAGCGAGCGCGGGCATCTTGACCTCAACTTATTGCCAAATCGCAAATCCCGCGCCCTTTCGCCCATCCCCCGCCCGTGCTAACCCGCCGCCATCACCCGATCCCCCGCATCGACCGGCGCCCGCGCGCCTCTGAAGGAACCCGGCCCATGATCCCGCGCTATTCCCGCCCCGAGATGGTCAAGATCTGGGACCCGCAGACCCGCTTCCGCATCTGGTTCGAGATCGAGGCCCACGCCTGCGACGCGCTGGCGGAGATCGGCGTCATTCCCAAAGAGAGCGCGAAGGCGATCTGGGAGCGGGCGGGCGACGTGACCTTCGACGTGGAGCGCATCGACGAGATCGAGCGCGTGACCAAGCACGACGTCATCGCCTTCCTCACCCATCTCGCCGAATTCATCGGCGCGGATTCGCGCTTCGTCCATCAGGGCATGACGTCCTCCGACGTGCTCGACACCTGCCTCGCCGTGCAATTGAAGCGCGCCGCCGACATTCTCATCGCCGACGTGGACGCCCTGCTCGCCGCGCTGAAGACGCGCGCCTTCGAACACAAGTCCACGCCCTGCATCGGCCGTTCGCACGGCATCCACGCCGAGCCCGTCACCTTCGGCCTGAAAATGGCGCAGGCCTACGCAGAGTTCGCGCGCTGCCGCGCGCGCCTCGTCGCGGCGCGCGAGGAGATCGCCACCTGCGCCATCTCGGGCGCCGTGGGCACGTTCGCCAACGTCGATCCGCGCGTGGAGGAGCATGTGGCGGCGAAAATGGGCCTCAAGCCCGAGCCCGTCTCCACGCAGGTGATCCCGCGCGACCGGCACGCCATGTTCTTCGCCACGCTCGGCGTCGTCGCCTCGTCCATCGAGCGGCTCGCGACTGAGATCCGGCATTTGCAGCGCACGGAAGTGCTGGAGGCGGAGGAGTTCTTCTCCGCCGGCCAGAAGGGCTCGTCCGCCATGCCGCACAAGCGCAACCCGGTGCTGACCGAAAACCTCACCGGCCTCGCCCGCCTCGTGCGCGGCATGGCGCTTCCCGCCATGGAGAACGTGGCGCTCTGGCACGAACGCGACATCTCCCATTCGAGCGTGGAGCGCATGATCGGCCCCGACGCGACCGTGACGCTCGACTTCGCGCTCGCGCGTCTGACGGGCGTGATCGAGAAGCTCGTCGTCTATCCGCAGAACATGGCGAAAAACCTCGACAAGCTCGGCGGGCTCGTTCATTCTCAGCGCGTGCTGCTGGCGCTCACGCAAAAAGGCGTTTCGCGCGAGGACGCCTACGCCTATGTGCAGCGCAACGCCATGCCGGTGTGGCGCGGCGAGGGCGACTTCCTCACGCTTCTGAAGAAAGACCCCGACGTGGCGGCGAAACTCTCCGCCGCCGAACTCGAAGAGTCGTTCGACCTCGGCTATCACCTCAAGCACGTGGACACGATTTTCCGCCGCGTGTTCGGGAGCGCCTGAAGCGCAGGCGCGCGCCGCATTGCGCATGCGCGCGCGGGCGCCTATCTGCCCAAGCAGGATCGGAGCGCGACATGAAAAGCGGCGAGGCTGACATTCTGTTCGTTCCGGGCGCGCAGCCGCTCGACGAAGGCCATTGGCAGACGCGCTGGCGCAGCAGACTCGCCACAGGTCGTTTCGCCTGCCAGCCGGACCATTGCGCCGACCTTGGCGCCTTTCGCGCGAGCCTGCGCGACGCGCTCGCAGCCGCGCAACGCCCGGTCGTTCTCGTCGGCCATTCCTTCGGCGTTCTGGGTCTCGCCCATGCGGCGCCGGCGCTTGTCGCGGACCTGCCGCAGGGGCTCGTGCGCGGCGCCTTTCTGGTGAGCGCGCCGGGCGCGCAAGCAGTCGCGCGCACCGCTGGCGTCGATGACGCCTTCGCGCCGGCGCCCAGCGCGCCCCTGCCCTTTCCGTCCCTGCTCGTCGCCAGCCGCGACGATCCGCACGCGCGGTTTGAGGAAATGGAGAGCATGGCGCTCGACTGGGGCGCGCAGATCGTGGATGCGGGCGCCAGCGGCCATATCGACGCTGAATCCGGCCATGGGCCATGGCCGGAAGGGCTGATGCGCTTCGCGGCGTTTCTATCGAAACTGTGATGGACCGCGGTTGATCCGGACCGCGCGCTTGATTTGGACCGTGCGCGTCCCCGCGCGCGCATGAAGCGCTTGCATCCAGCGAAGCGAGGCGCGAGCCCAGGCGGGATGGGGCATGACTCACATGGCGGTTCATTCTGCAAGGCCGCTGCGCTGCGTGAGACGCGCGCGGTCCAAAAGAGCCGCACTCGCCAGCGCCGCTTGCCAACCCGCACTCGCCAAGCCGCACTCGCCAAGCCGCACTTGCCAACCCGCACTTGCCAACCCGGCCGGGAGAGGCGAGAAAGCCGCGCGCTCAGCTCCGGGCGCGCGTGCGTGACGAGACCGATGGCGCATCCAGACCGATTTCTCCTCGCCGGCGTGATGGGCTGGCCCGTGATGCATTCGCGCTCGCCGATGCTGCACAATCACTGGCTCGCCGAACATGGGCTGGCGGGCGCCTATGTCCCCCTCGCCATTGAGCCGGGCAAGGTCGGTCCGGCCCTGCGCGCGCTGCGGCCGCTGGGCTTCTCCGGCTGCAACCTCACCATTCCCCACAAGCAGGAAGCCATGGCCGTCGTCGACGAGCTCGAGGAGACGGCCCGGCGCATCGGCGCCATTTCCTGCGTGACCGTCCGGCCCGACGGCTCGCTCCTCGGCGCCAATAATGATTGCTACGGCTTCATCGAGAACCTGCTTGAGGCCGAGCCCGGCTTTCGTTTCGACGCCGGCCCCGCCGTGGTCATGGGCGCAGGCGGGGGCGCGCGCGCCGTCGTCTGGGCGCTCGCCCAGCGCGGGGCGAAGGAGATCCGCCTCGTCAACCGCACGTTCGCGCGCGCGCAGGCGCTGGCGGACGAATTCGGCGCGCCCGTGCGGGCGGTGGACTGGAGCCAGCGCGAACAGGCGCTCGAAGGCGCGGCGCTGCTCGTCAACACGACGAGTCAGGGCATGGTGGGCATGGACTCGCTCGACCTTTCCCTTGACCGCCTGCCCGCCCACGGCTTCGTGGCCGACATCATCTACACGCCGCTTGAGACGCCGCTCCTGCGCGACGCGCGGCTGCGCGGCCTGCGCACCCTCAACGGTCTGGGCATGTTGCTGCATCAGGGCCGGCCGGCGTGGAAAGCGTGGTTCGGGATCGAACCCAAGGTCACGCCCGCCCTGCGCGCGAAGATCGAAGCCACGCTTGAGCCCGGCCCGCGCTGAAAATTTTTTATGCGTTCGCGGAACCCGCCCGCACAAGCCGCGTTGACCCGTCGTTGATGCGGCGTCGCGAGGCGCAGCGATCATAAAGCCCCGATCCACGCCCCCCGGATCGGGGCTTTTCTCGTTCCGGCGCAGGCCGCGCTCAGCGGGCGTCGAGCTGGGCCTGAAGCGCGAGGGCGAAGGCCTCGATCCGCGCTGCGTTCACACCGAAATCATGCCGCCCGTAACGCGAGACCGAGCGCACGTCGATGCGCGTCTGGCCCGCGAGCGGGCGCACGCGCACGACCACGTCGTCGGGAAAGCGCAGGAGCAGCGTGCGCGCCACCGCGTCGATGCGCCCGTCCCCCTCTCCGCGCCGACCGCCCGGGCGCGTCTGGGCGATGACCTCCCAGCCCATTGCGCCCGCCGCCTTAAGCACGAGCTGGAACGCCTCGTCCGCCTCCAGATCGAGGACGATGGGCTGCACGCGCGGATAGGCGCGCGCCTGCGGCAGGCGGCGGTCCGGCTCGATTTCGCTGGGCACATGGCCCCCGCGCCCCGCGAGCGCCTGGGAGGACCGGGAGAAATAGGGCGGCTCGTTGATGTCGGTCGCAATGTCGTTGAGCAAAGGCAGGCGGATCGCCTTGGCGGAGAGATAGATCGGCCAGGCGAGCACCCCGAGCGCGAGAAGCGCGCCCGCGAGCGCCATGCCCGTTCCGCGCCGACCCGTGCGCCAGATGACGACCGCCGCCGTTCCCGCCAGAAGAAGGCCGGCGCAGGCGCTCAGGATCGCGAAGGCGAACACGCTCATGCCCGCCGCAAGATCGACTGCGCGCAGGCGCACGAGTCCGACGGCGATCACGACGAGCGCGATGGCGAAAACAGCGAGCCGCCGGCTCCAGACGGCGGCGGCGGAGACGGGCTCCTCAAGGATCAGGCGACGCACGACGACTCCGATGGAACAGGGCGCCCCCTTCTAGCACGGGGCGCGGGGCGCGCCGAAGCCTGGACTTAACCTCATATTCACCCTCGCCGCCCGAGCATGGGGCGTTCGGCGATTCGGCCGGAGCGTGAGGAGTATCGACATGCCGCACATGACGCCGGCGATGGCGCGTCTTGAGAGAAGCGCGGCGCAGGCCCGCGAGGAGTTGAAGCGTTATTGGGGCGAGGTGGGTCTGGCCGCCGTCGCCAAGGCGCTCGACCTTCCCCTTGATCCCGCGCCCGAAGCGCTTCCGCAAACCTACGCCCTCGACGCGGCGCCGGAGCGACATAATTCCGCCCATGCAAGCGGACACACAATCGCCGCGTGATCTTCACGCGGCCCAACGGCAAGAACTGAATGGTGCTGACCAGACGCGGCTTTCTGTTGCGAGGAGCGAGCGCGCTCACTTTGGGCGCGACGTCGCTTGCGGGTTGGAGCTTCGTGCTCGAGCCGGGTTTCCTGCTCGACGTTACGCGCTATGCGCTCACCCCGCCCAATTGGCCCGCCGGTCTGCAATTGAAGGTCGCGGTGATCGCCGACGTGCACGCCTGCGATCCGTGGATGCCGGCCGCGCGCATCCGCCGCATCTGCCAGCTCACGAACGACTTGCAGCCCGACGTCATCGTGCTGCTGGGAGATTATTACGCCGGCACCGACATCGGCGCGCAGATGGTGCATCCCGATGAATGGGGCGCGGCCTTCGCCGAATTGCGCGCGCCGCACGGCGTGTTCGGCGTGCTCGGCAACCACGATCTGTGGCACGGGCCTTTGCCCAGCATGCGCGGGGACGACGGCGAGACCGTCACGCGCACGCTGCGTCACGCCTCCGTGCGCGTGCTCGACAATCAGGCCGCGCGGCTCGTGAAGGACGGCGTGGGATTCTGGATGGTAGGCCTCGCCGACCAGATGGCGACGCGCATCGCGCGCGGCAGCTACATTGGCCGCGACGATCTCGACGGCGCGCTCGCCCGCGTGACCGACGACGGCCCGGCGATCCTGCTCGCCCATGAGCCGTTCATCTTTCGACGCGTGCCTGAACGCGTGTCATTGACGCTGTGCGGCCACACCCATGGCGGACAGATCCACATTCCCTTCATCGGCAATCCGCTGGTGCGCAGACGCCTGCCGCCGGAGCATGTGTACGGTCATGTGAACGAAGGCGGCCGACACATGATCGTGTCGGCCGGGCTTGGCGTGTCCATCGTGCCGGCGCGTTTCCTGAAGCCGCCGGAGATCGTGCTGGTGACGCTGGGCGGGCCCGCCGTCGCCTGAGACGATCAGCGCACGATCACAGGCGTGCCGAGCGGCGCGCGATTGTAGAGATCAACCACGTCGATGTTGCGCATGCGGATGCAGCCGGACGACACGTTCTGGCCGATCTGCTCGGGCTCGTTGGTGCCGTGGATGCGATAGAGCGTGTCGCGGTCGCCCTGATAGAGATAGAGCGCGCGGGCGCCGAGCGGATTGTCCGGGCCGCCCTTCAGGCCGCCGGCGGCCGCCGTGGGACGCAGGTGCGGCCAGCGCTGCACCATGTCGGCCGGCGGCATCCAGCTCGGCCATTCGGCCTTGCGCTTCACGGTCGCCTTGCCGGTCCAGCCCAGAGCCTCGGAGCCCGTGGCCACGCCATAGCGCATGGCCCGGCCGTTGGGCATCGTGAAGTAGAGAAAGTTCGCCTTGGTGTCGACGACGATGGTGCCCGGCTTCTCGCCCGTCGGGTCGTCGACCTCGTAGCGGTCGTAATTGGGGTCGATCAGGTCGAACTTGGGCGCGAGCGCCATGAATTGCTGATCGCGCGGCGACAAAGCCGGCTCAGGCACATATTTGAAATTGCAGCCCCCCAAAATGACCGCAAGCGCCGCAACCGACGCCAGTCTCGCCCACATGATTCGCCCCAATTAAGCTTCCGTTCACCCAGAAATCGGGGGGAATGCTTACCATAAGGTTAGCGCGCGCGACCCGCGTCGCGAAAAAGGGCCAAGCCTGTGGCACCGCAGCAACTATCTCATTCGGGAGGTTGCGCCGCAGCAGGAAAGGGGCGCATTCTGCCCCGGCGCGCCCGGACCGGGCGGGCGCGCGCGACTTGCACATGGACCGCCAGTGACCACGCTTTTCATCAGCCACCCCGCCGCGCTCCTGCACGACATGGGGCCCGGACATCCCGAACGCCCGGACCGGGTGCGGGTGATCGAGCGCGCACTGGAAGCTGAGCCTTTTCAGATGCTTGTCCGCGAGCGCGCCCAGCGCGGCGCGGTCGAGGACATTCTGCGCTGCCACCCGGAGGTCTATGTGCGCGGGCTTGAGGCGGAGGCCCCCGCGCAGGGGGTCGTCCATCTCGACGGCGACACGGCCATGAACCACGGCACATGGGAGGCGGCCCTGCACGGGGTGGGCGGCGCCTGTCAGGCGGTCGACGAGGTGATGGCCGGCAAGGCCGCGAACGCCTTCGTCGCCATGCGCCCGCCCGGCCACCACGCGGAGCGGGCGACCGCCATGGGCTTCTGCTTCTTCAACAACGCCGCCATCGCGGCGCGCCGCGCCCGCGCGGTCCATGGCGCGCAGCGCGTCGCGATCATGGATTTCGACGTCCACCACGGCAACGGCACGCAGGACATTTTCTGGTCCGACCCGGACGTGATGTACGCCTCGACCCATGAAATGCCGCTCTATCCCGGCACCGGCGCGCGCAACGAGACGGGCGAACACGACACGATCGTCAATGCGCCGCTCGCCGCCGGCGACGGCGGCCCGCAATTCCGCGCGGCCATGGAGGCTGCGATCCTGCCGCGCCTGCGCGCCTTCAGCCCCGACCTTCTCATCATCTCCGCCGGCTTCGACGCCCATGCGCGCGATCCCCTCGCCCAGATCAATCTCACGGAGGAGGATTTCGCGTGGGCGACGCATAAACTCATGGATGCGACGCAGGCGAGCGCGGCGGGCCGCGTCGTCTCGCTTCTGGAAGGCGGCTATGATCTGCAGGCGCTGGCGCGCTCCGCCGCCGCCCATGTGGGCGCGCTGATGGGCCGCGCGGCGCCCGCCCGCCCCTGAGGCGGCGCTTTCGTTTGCACTTGTTCGCCACGATCACTGCCTATCTAATCGCGCCATGAGACCGCCTCTCGCTTTCACTTCCCTCGCCTGCGCCCTTGCGCTCGCGCTCGCTGGCGCAGCGGGCGCGCGCGCACAGACGCAAGGTCAGCCGGGCAAGGGCGAGCAAGCGGTCGCGCCCTGCGCCGCGCGCGCGTTCGAGGGCCGCAGCTATGTGGTGTGCACGGCGCCGCAGGGCAGCGACCTGCGATTGTTCTTCGCACGGCCGCAGGGGGAGCCTTTCGGCACGTTCTCCGCCGTGCGCGAGGCGCTGGCCGACGCAGGCGAGACGCTCGTCTTCGCGATGAACGCGGGCATGTACAATCCCGATTTCGCGCCCTCAGGGCTTTATGTGGAGGGCGGCGTTCAACGCAAGGCCGCCAACCAGAAATCCGGCGCCGGCAATTTTCACATGAAGCCGAACGGCGTGTTCTGGATCGCGCAGAACGGCGAGCGCGGCGTGACGGAGACAAGCCGCTATCTCGCGCGCAAGATGCAGCCCGCCTACGCCACGCAATCCGGCCCCATGCTTGTGATCGGCGGCGCATTGCATCCGCGCATTCGCGAGGACGGCACGTCGCGCAAGATCCGCAACGGCGTCGGCGCCTGCGCAGGCGGGCGCACCGCCTTCGCGATCTCCAACGAGCCCGTGACCTTCCACGAATTCGCCGTCCTGTTCCGCGACGGACTCAATTGCCCCGACGCGCTCTATCTCGACGGCTCGATCTCCGCCATCTACGCGCCCAGCATCGGCCGCCATGATCGCTGGCGGCCCATGGGTCCCATCGTCGGCTGGGTGGACAAGGGCAAGTAGGTTCCTCGCGCGCACATGAAACGCTCACATCCTGCGCAGCGAGGCGCCCTCCCTACCCTTCAGGGGAGGGTCGCTTACAAAATAAGCGGGGTAAGGTTTGCCTCGATCATCGAGTTTAAAATGCGCTG
>Ga0315899_10007243_pt1 | contig 11917 bp, 10 predicted proteins | sample LakEriMetagenome_2_FD_203518 | JGI IMG/M metagenome (GOLD analysis project Ga0315899, IMG submission 203518) | Freshwater fungal communities from buoy surface, Lake Erie, Ohio, United States - Buoy 4 MA112 | ecosystem: Environmental > Aquatic > Freshwater > Lake | place: USA: Lake Erie, Ohio... | reverse complement strand
GTGGCATGTCTTCGCGCTCGGGGTCAAGTTTGTTGGCCAAGGGCAGCACTTCCTTCATCGCAAAGTCCCGTGCCGCTTCCTGCAGCATACGGCGCTCATCGGTGAGGTATCCGGTTTGAGTTACGGTAGTCATAATGGTTTTATCAAGCCCTTGTTAGATGATCCGCCTACGTTACTGTGATGCGGGTCACGATCGGGCCCTGCAACGATGCCAGCATCGAAAAGACCGCCGATTTCCCCTGAGCCAAGCCCTAGAACTTGCGCAAGCACTTCCTCTGTATGTTGCCCGAGCCAGGGAGCGGGATGAACAGGTTCGCGCTTGACTCCCACAATAGATACCGTGGCACCAGCCGTCAGGTGCTCCCCTATGCCGGGTGTATCCACACGCTCGAATACTGGGTTGGTCAGGGAGACACGCGGATCGTTAGCGATCAGGTCGGAGACGGTGCGGTAGCGTCCCCAGCAAACCTTGTTCAGATTGAATACACGCTCCACCTCTGCGAAATCTCGCTTTAGGCACCACGCCTCTACTTTTGCTGCAATGGTTTCGCGTGCCTCGAAACGTTTTGCGTCGTCCATCTCTGCGAAGGATGCGTCCAGTCCACAAGCCTTACAAAGCGCTGTCCATTGACTTGCTGAAATTCCAGCCACCATAACCCGCTGGTTATCGGAAGTGCCGAAGTCCCTGCCAAATGCGCCGTAGATATGATTGCCGATCGAAGGGCGATCCATTCCGAGAAGTTCCGCTTCAGCTATTAGGCCCAAGTGGGAAAGAGTGGTGAATGCCACATCTGAAAGTGCTAGCCTCAGTTCTGCACCCGCGCCAGTGAGCGCGCGTTGCATCGCTGCTGCCATAAGCGCAAACGCAGCTTGGTAAGCACATGCTATGTCCCAGGCTGGCAAGACGTGATTTATTGGGGCCTGGATGTTGCCGTCACCGGTCATGGCTGGAAATCCGGCAGCGGCATTCACTGTGTAGTCCACCGCAGTAGAGCCATCCGGATTGCCGCTGATGGTGCAGGAGATCAGATCTTCGCGAGTTTGGACCAACAGTTCATGCGACAGCCAAGGAGATCCGATGTTAGTCAGTAACACGCCTCCCGCATCGCCAGGCGCCACCACCAAGGCGCGCAGTAACTCCCGTCCCTCGGGTTTGCGGATATCGATGGCAATCGATCTCTTGCCTTTATTCAGGCCAGCCCAATACAGACTGCGCCCACCAGGCATCATTGGCAGGCGTCCATAGTCGATACCCCCTCCGATCAAGTCCACCCGGATCACGTCTGCGCCGTACTGTGCCAAGGTCAGGCCAGCCAATGGTGCTGCGATGAAAGCCGAACTTTCAATCACGCGCAAGTTTTTGATCAGAGGATAAGACATGATGGGTGAGACTTTGTTTTCCCTGTTTGAATATTGTCAAAGCTAGGCGATGCAGTTTGACAGGTTTGTTGCGCTGAGTTTATCGGCGGCGGACACATCGGGCGTCACCACACGAAAAGCCTCATGCCGCTCGACCTGCCGCGGTTGTCGACGAGCAACATGACAGCAAGGCCCGCCTTAAGGGAAGCCACACATCTATGTTTTTTACGACTTTGGATCATGGTTAGTCCCCTTTGTTTGCGCTCGATTGGGGAAGGGTAGTTGATTCAAGTAACAGCCCGTGATGATCCCATCATTGTGCAATTAAGCTGTCAAAACATCTCTTAAAAACTTTGAAATATCCGCTAATTCAGTAGAATGTACCGAGTGGCCCATAACATAGGTCTTCCATTGCACTGAATATCCCAAGTCAATAAGAGCGTTTTTAGACATTTCGCCTCTTTCCATCTCGACGACTGGATCTTGCGTTCCATGCGCCATGAATATGGGTGTCTTGGCATTGACTTGGCTGCGTTCATGCGGCAAGGTATCAGCCAAAGGCAAATAACCAGAAAGTGCAACGATGCCAGCCAATTTTTGCTTGTACCGCAAGCCAGTATGCAAAGCCATTGCACAGCCTTGCGAAAATCCCGCTAGCACAATATTTTCATGCGAGATACCGCGGTCTAGCTCTCGATTTATCAAGTCGGTAATGGCATGTTCGGAACGCTTGATGCCTACCGCGTCTTGTTTACTCAGTAAGTTGGGCCCCAAAATGTCATACCAAGCGGGCATCTCATAGCCACCATTGACGGTGACCGGCATGCTGGGCGCATGAGGAAATACAAATCGAATGGCTTGGCAGCCATTTAACTGGAGCTGTGGCACAACATCAGCAAAATCATTTCCGTCGGCCCCAAGCCCATGCAACCAAATAACGGCAGCTGTCGGGTTCGGACCAGATTCAATTTCAATATGAGGCAAAAAATTGGGCATAACTCGCATTTTACTGACCCAGTTCTTTTGGTATGGATATCTATTTCTTTGACCACCTACTTGGCCGTGGCCTTGGGGTGTTTGGATTTCATGTCCATCCTCACTCCTGAGCTTCAAAGATGAACCCATTTAATTAAGTACCCCTATTTGCTTCACACTTTCTGACCTCGAACAACTTCATCGAGTTTCTCTAACACCTTAGCAAGCCAGCTCAGTTCCTATATCATGGCAATTAGTTTTTCCTGGTCCGTTAATTAAGAGCTTTCGTTGCACAAAGGGGACAACATGTCACTGATAACAAAAGTCATTGCCTTATTGATGGTGCTTGTGGGGGCCCCGTCCGTTTTTGGTGACCCTGCTTTTCCGGCCAAGCAGATGACGATCGTTGTGCCATTCCCACCTGGCGGATCCACGGACCGGGTCACCCGGCTGATCGCGCAGAAGCTGTCCGACAACACGGGTCAGCCCATCATTGTGCAGAACCGCCCGGGAGCGGCCGGAGCGGTTGCCGCGCAGGCCGTTCTTTCGCAACCTGCAGACGGCTACACAGTTTTCGTCGGGCATGTAGGTACCCACGCCATCGATCCGCACCTCAACGTTCAAGTTGGATTTGATGCGAATCGCGACTTTCGGCCTATCACCTCATTTTTCTCATTCCACAGCATTTTGGTGGTGCCGGCATCGCTGCCGGCAAACAATATCAAGGAGTTGGTTGCGCTTGCAAAGTCGCGGCAGGGCGGACTCAACTTCGCTTCGCAGGGCACGGGAACAGCAGGGCATTTTTTAGGAGAAATGTTCCAGCAGGTTACCGGTGCCCCCATGGTGCATTTGCCAATGAAAGGCGCCGCGCAGGCAGTCACCGAAACTGTTGCCGGTCGGATTGACGTACTGTTTTCATCCTATCTGTCTGCGCAGGCTTTTCTCAAGGAAGGCCGCCTGAAGGCGCTTGCTTATGCCGGGCCAAAGCGCTCCGCTATGCTGCCAGATGTGCCTACGCTGGCGGAACTTGGCATTAGCGATGTTGAATACGACCAGTGGTTCGGGTTCTTCGTTCCAGCGAAAGTGCCGGACGCTGTGGTGGCGCGGCTCAATGCCGAGTTGGTGCGGGCTGCACGTTCCCCTGAGGTGACCGGATCGGTGGGTGGCCAGGACGCGAACATTGTTACCTCTTCGCCAGATGAGATAGGGAGGCAGATTGCCGCCGAATATCGTCGATATGGTGAGGTGGTGAAGCGTTTAGGTAGTCAGGTTCGATAAACCCTGCGAACGCTTCGCCGCTCGAACAAAGCGTCAATCAAAGAGGGCTGAAAATGGAAAAATTGATGACACGACAAGCGTTTTCAAAGGGACTCCTTGCGGCCCGAACGCAGCGGCATTCGGGAGCGCACCCGTTTTCTCTCGCCTGGGCCGATGGCAAGCTGACTCGCGCTCAACTTGGTTTCTGGGCGATTCAGCACTACTACTACATCGAACAAATTCCGCAGCAATTCGGTCATCTCTTCTGCCGGCTGCCCGATCTAGACGCAAGGCGCCACATGCTTGAAAACCTGATCGGTGAAGAGGTGCCCGATAAGCAAGGCAAGCGTCATCCGGATCTGCTGCTTAAGTTTGCTCAGGCCTGCGGAGTCTCGCCTCGCAGGGTTAGTGAGGCCGCAGATCGCGGCGACATCCTTCCCGGTACGCGCGCCATGCGCAGCTGGATCTATGAGCTGGTTGCGTTTCGCGAACTCGCGGAGGCCGCAGCTGGCATCATGGTGGCGTTGGAAGGGCAGACTCCCACGCTCTATCCGAGATATGTGGAAGCTTGCAAAGCGATGGGCATGAACGACGACGACCTCGAGTTCTTCCATGTTCACATCGAAAACGATACCCATCACGAGGGTGAGGGTCTTCAAATCACCTATCGCTACGCTCACACACCAGCGTTGCAGTTGAAGGCGGTGGCAGCGGTCGCTGCTTCGGCTCGACAACGGCTTGCCATGCTTGATGGCATTTGGAGCGCGATCGAAACGGGCGACTGGAAGCTCCGTCAGAAGGCCTGAGACATGGAGACGTCACTGGTGCACGAATCTGGACGGATGATTGACTCTGGAAGGTCGTTGCTAAATCAATTAACCGATTATTTGAGGCAGAAAATTCAAATTTCCGATTGGCAATTTGAAAAATAGCAATTACTTTTTTAGTAGAAATGAGAATTCATGATGACCCTGAAAGGTCAGCTAGCCGGCAACGCTCTCATCACAAAAGCCGTCCCACTTTCCTACTGAACCAACGCATCATCCTCAACCGGAACAATTGCGCTGAAATCAGTGCCCGCATGAAACTCGGCCCGTGTAAACGTTGTTTGTCGGTTTTCCACGGAGTTCACGTTGATGTAGAAAAGTGCTCTACGAAGCGGCGTAATATTTGGCGTTGAACCATGCACTAGGTTGCAATGCATGAAGATCACCGTTCCAGCCGGGCCAACGCCAGCCTCGACACCGCCGCCTCGCTCGACCAGATCAATGAGTCGATGCTCGGCAAGGCGCATCAATACATTACCGGTGGCATCACGAACAGGCACAAAATCATCGATCACGCCGTCCCGATGTGAACCAGGTATAAAAAGGAGCGGCCCTTGCGCAGCCGTCACATCGTCCAGGAACACCGCAATCATTAAGGCCCGTGGTTCAGGTAGGCCGTCAACCTTTCTCCAGGTGGCGTAGTCTTGATGCCACTCGAAACCACCGCTCCCCAAGCCAGCGTTGTAGTTGAGCCGGGACTGGTGGATGTAGACGCCTGAGTTGACCAACTGCTCAGCGGGCCGGATGACACGCGGATGGCGGCAGAGCTTGTTGATGGCAGGTTCCAGCTCATGAGACCCGTGAACCATCCGTACGCTCTCGGTGTTGAACTCAGGCGTAACGTTCGGTCCAGCGTTCTGCACGCTTCGGACCGCCGCCTGTTGAATACGTGCAATCTCCTCGCGACTAAAGAGCGACGGGAAAGTCAGATACCCGGATTCGTGAAAGCGTGTGATTTGTTCAGGGGTCAGTTCCATACTGCTAGCGTCCTTAAAAAATTCTGTGAGCTATCTGTTCTCACTTACACAATGTGTATTCACACTCTGACATGTGGCTGCGGAGGTGCGAATAGGTGTAAACGAGTGAATTAGGGGAATTTGCTGTCTTATAGCTGTTTCCTAGATAGTTCACCAGTTGTAAAAATTCAAAGACTGCACGGTGATATCAATTAACATAGGGCCAGAACAAGAATTCTTCGGACTTGACCGTCTGCATCTGACGCCAGAAATCCACAGTGCTGAAGGGCCAATTCTGCGTCACCCTCCCGGTGACTGACTTGTACCAGTTGCTCACGCCGTCAACCCCGTAGGCCATTTGGCGCGTCTGCGCATCGATACGCTCGCAGTAGCGCTGGGTAGCCGCTTCACTGACTTCCATAGCGTGCGCCCCGCTTTGACCCAGGCTGGCCAGACATCGCAGGATGTATTCAATCTCAATCTCCGAAAACAGCACCAGGCTGCCGTTCGTGATCAAGTTTGTGTTGGGCCCGTAGAGCATGAACAGGTTAGGGAAATTAGGCACGCACACGCCCTGATAAGCCTGCGCGTCCACGCCCCACTGCGCATGCAGATCGACGCCGCCGCGACCGGTGACCTGCAGTGAATTGAGAAATTGCGAAGCATGAAAGCCGGTGCCGTAGATGATCACGTCGAGCTCGTGTGCGCTGCCGTTACTGCAGATCACCGCGTTTTCAGAGATACGCGCTATCGGCTCGCTGACCACCGAGACGTTGCTGCGCTTGAGCGCGCAAGACCAGGCGCCGTCGTCACGCAGCATCCGTTTGCCATAGGGTGGGTAGTCGGGCGTCATCAGGACGCGCAGATCTGGTCGATCGGCGTAGGCCTGGTCCAACTCGGCCTCGAGCATCTCTCTCAGTTGCTGGTTAAGCGCCGACACCGAGCCCGGCTGCCGCCAGTCGGGTTCGACCACCGAATAACGCCTACGACCCTCGACTGCCACCCAGAACTGCTCGAAACGGTACCATGCGTTGTAGCCGGGCAGCGACGACAGCAGCCAATGCAGGCCGGCCGGTAGCTCCTGTTTGTAGGCCGGCGTTTTGATTACCCAAGGCGGGGTGCGCTGAAACACAGTGAGTGACTGCACCTGGTCCGCAATGTGTGGGATTACCTGAAACGCGCTGGCCCCAGTCCCGATCACACCGACCCGCAAACCCTTGAGCGACACATCATGACGCCAACGCGCTGTATGCCAAGCATGCCCTGCAAAGCTTTGACGCCCTTCGATATCTGGCAGGCGCGGCTTGTTGAGCTGGCCGACAGCGCTGATCACGGCATTAGCCCGCACGGTGCGCTGCTGTCCGCCCTGCACGATGTCCAGTTGCCACAGGCACGCGGCCTCGTCGTAGCGCATGGCCAACACCTCCGTGCCCAGCTGTACATGCTGGAGCAGCCCTCGACTGGCGGCCATCTCCTTGAAATAGCGCTGCACCTCATCGCGCGGCGAGAAAAAATGTCGCCACCCGGCCTCCTGCGCGAAGGAGTAGCTGTAACAAAAATTGCTGGTATCGAGTCTGGCGCCTGGATAGTGGTTCTCCACCCAGACACCGCCGATCTCGGCCTGCCGCTCCATCACTGTGTGTGAAATGCCCAGGCGCGCCAGATGCCAAGACGAGACTAGTCCAGACATACCCGCACCAATGACCACGACCTGAAAATCAGGCGCCAAGCCCAGCCGATCAGGCCCGCCTTCCCCCACCGGCGCTGCCATGCCCAACTCGTGCAAGAGCAGGTCTGCCACTGAAGGATCTACCGCACCAGTCACAAAACCCATGATCTGCTCAAGCACCTGCAGAGGCAGTTTGGGCGCAATAGGGCAACCCCGAGCCTGCCAATTGTTGATCAACAACTCGGCCCGCTCGCGCGCGAGTTGCTGGGCCTGGGCCGATAAGCCGCCCTGCGGCTGGGGACGCTGGGCCTGATCGGCCAAATTGGGCTGCCAGGCTGGATCGAGCGCAGACAGATCGCCGGTCAGGCAGGCTAGGGCTGGCATGAGAGCAGGCAGGTGCGCCTGTTCAAGCGCTTGCATCAAACCTTCGCCCGAAAAAGAAAACGCTGTAATGTTGCTCAATGAGGGCCTGCCAAGAATGAATCCAGATCCCGACAAGCTAACAGGGCAGCGCCAGGTGGAAGTGGTTAGATGGACTGCGAAATGAAGTCCCCCACTGTTAAACGCTGCGCGTTGTAGATGTGGTTTCCTGGTTCAAAGATCTGTACCCAGGCTTATCTAAACTAAGATATCTATTTTAGGCAAATAATTTTTAAGCCAAGAAGTTAATTTCTGATTGGTCCATTTTTGTAAGTGACGTGCTTAGGCAAGAGGGCACGCCTTATGATGAACATGATAATGTTGAACTGAAAAAACCATCAAGTTGCCAAATTGACTTTTTTAAAAGGATGACCCATGCATTCGAGAAGACTTAAATTTCTAGTTATTTTGACGTGCTTTCTGAGCGTACTTCCTTCAATTGGACGTTCTCAGAAATATCCAGATAAGCCTATGCGTTTGGTTGTGCCATATGCGGCCGGCGGTGGTACAGACATTTTGGCCCGCTCGTTATCGGCCAAAGTAAGCGATGTCTTGGGACAAACCATCGTTGTGGACAACAAAGCCGGGGCTGGTGGCAACATTGGTGCTGACATTGTTGCCAAAGCCAGTCCAGATGGATATACCCTTTTGATGGCAGCCAACACCATTCCCATCAATGCAGCCTTACAAAAACTACCATTTGATCCTGTGCATGATTTTGTCCCGGTAGCAATGTTGGCATCAGCCCCTATGGTCTTGGTGGTTCATCCATCGGTCAAAGCCAACAATGTGCGTGAACTCATCGCTTTGGCAAAGGCCACGCCTGGCAAGCTCAACTACTCCAATGCGGGTAACGGAACACCGCAGCACTTGGCCGCTTGTTTTCTTTGCTCGCTTGAGGTGCTCTGGGCTTACCGGTTTGTCACTTGCACCCTTGAGCTGACCTTTCCCATGCAAGCGAACCCAGTTCTCCAGGGTCTGCTTGGGGAGGCCCAATATCTTGGCTGTGATGGCCGCCGCCTGCCCACCTACAGCTTGAATTCCAGTTTGTACTTGGCGCGTCGCTTCGTTTCACTCGTTGCTTTGTCCTAGAACTGACTTTTACCCATCAGCTAAGCACTACGTTTTTCGGGGGCAAGGTCACTGCTGGTAACTGTATCGAAAAGTGTCGCTTAAGTATGTCAGAAATATTTTCGTAGCAGGATCCAAAACGAACAACTTCGAAAGTCTCGACATTAAGCAAGGTCGACGATTGCCTCCATGGGTGATACTTCATCAGGCCATAGTGCAGCATGATATCGGCAATCGCGCGGATTTCAGGCTCGATCTCATCGCCATCGAATTTCGTTCCGCTCATGGTTAGATTTGCCGACGATCCGAACAGTGGAAACTGATCTGCCCAAGAGCGCGCGGTGATCGCTGCATGCAACTTACCTGCATTAAGTAGCATTACTAGCGTACCATCCTTGGTGCTAGCCTGAATGGTCTGTGGATCAAGGCGTGCGAGCATGGCGTGATCTGTATGGTACGGTGCCACTGTACCTATCGGCAGATCGTACTCGAGGGTAATACAGTCAATCACATCGCGAGCGCGTGAAGATAAATTATAGACAGAATTTGCAATATCATTATTTGCGACCATCGCATTTAACTTGGTGGCTGCCCTCCGCTTTGTCGCGAAAATCTTTTGCAACGCGGACCCCGACCCTCCAATAATCGAGTACCCTACGTCCATGGGTAAGATCGCAATTCCTCCCCCGGTTATCACATCGAATGCGCGGTCCGCATCGCCAGCCAAGTCTCTGAATATCATTGTCTTGCCCCTGAGTTGGCATTTTTGCTATTAGCAGTCTTAAGTTGAATTCCAAAGTGCTTATCAAAAGCCAGTGTTAGCTGGTCAAACATCACACCCATTCGAATTACTGAAAAATCTGAAAAATCAATAATCGTACTCGACCGGCCAAGCGTGTTTACATACTTAGATTCCCCGTAATCGATGACTAAGTCGGACGCATCTAAAACACTCTGTTCAATATCCTGAACACGATACTTACTGCCCATTAGCGACGTGTTGGCGGATGATCCGAATACGGGCTGACCCGCCGCCCAAGAACGGCGAGCGATCTCTTCGTGCAATACGCCCGCATTGAGCAAGATGTCAATCGTTTTGTTTTTGGTCGAATTCTGAAGTACAAATGGATCAACTTTCCCAAAAAAGGGGTGGTCATTATGAAAGGGCGCCACTACAGAAAATGGTAAATTCTCCCTTGCGATCATCTCGCGAATCATCTGTCTTTTCTCATCCGGTAAGATATGAATTTCGTCGCTAATTTGGGAATTGGCGAGTAGCCCACTTGGTTTTTCGTAGCTGCGGTGCTTGGCGGTAAAGATCTTTCTAATTGCACTTTCATAGCAGCCGATAATTGCATAGGCGACATCGAGCGCAACGATAGCTACTCCTCCGCCGTAAATACAATCGATGATCCTCTCTCCGTCGTGGCTGACCTGATGGGGCGGAATTAAATCGCCAGTACTCGCAATCGGATGAGTCGGCTTAATAATGATGGTCATGAGTCTTTCACCCTTTTAACATTGCGTTGAAAGTTCCGAGATAACTTGTTCGACTGAAAGTACTCGCCCCCAAAGGCGTGTAAAACCGTTTAACGTCAAATCTTGCATTGTGTCGCTGCACGTTCCAGTTGCATCTGACACCATCACTACGTTGTAGCCGCGGTCAGAAGCTTCTCGCGCAGTGGTTTCGACGCAGTTATTAGTTGACACCCCAGTCGCGATAACCTGGGTGACCCCCTTTGCTCTCAGCACCTGATCAATACGTGACGAAGCAAATGCGCCCTGTGTGGTTTTGTTCAATATAATTTCCCCAGGTAACGGAGCGAGTTCCTCAATAATCCGATGTTCGAAAGACCCGGAGTGATTATTTGTGGCTTTAAAAAAAGATCGCATATGCACTGGTGCATCGGAGTAATCTGGCTCACTCGCGCCAAGCGTGATGTAAATAACTTGCAAACCATTACTTCTGAAATGCTGCAAGAGCCGCTGAATACTGGGCACTACGGTCTTTTCGATTCGATCAAAGCGGTACGACGCACTGTCTAGCAGTTCCCGATCCTTGAGCCATTGACCCAGGCCATGTTTTCGGCTTCCACTGGCATATTGGACGTCAATTACAAGAAGTGCACTGCTTTCACTTCGAAGAGTGAATTGATAATTCAATAAATCAATGTAGTCTATCGCCATATGGATCTCCGAGAACAGTTTAGCGATAGATGAACGTTATCGCTGGAACGTAGGTGATAATAATCAAGGCAAAAACGATCACACCAAGAAACGGCATCACCCCACGGACAATTTGTTCGACTGGAGTTTTCGAAACACTTGAAATAACGAATAAATTCATACCAACCGGAGGCGTAATACTGGCTATCTCGATATTGACAGTCAGAATGATTCCGAAATGGATTAGATCGATTCCAAGTTCGCGTACTGTTGGAAGCAGTAGAGGGGTAGCGACAGTAAGGATTGTCACGCCATCGAAAAAAAACCCGAGAATGATCAGTACTACATTAACGATTAAGAGAAATTGCCACGCTTGAAGCTCTGCGGTATTGACGATCGATAAGATGGAAGCAGGGATACCGGCTGAAGTTGCGAGTAAACCAATGAGCAAAGCCTGTGCAACTATAACTAATATGGTTGATGTTGAAACTGCACTCTTACGAAAAATGATCAGCAGCGTAGAAAAACTCGTATTGCGATACAAAAATACACCAATTAAGATCCCGTAAAGCGCCGATATTGCTGCTGCTTCGGTTGGCGTAAACACACCACTATAGATACCACCAAGAACGATAAACGGCATCAAGAGTACTGGCACAGCCCGCAAAAAAGCAGTGAGGCAACCGAAGCCAGAAAATGGTATGCGGATATCCCAGCGATTTCGCCACGCTAAAAGCACGGTTACAGCAACAATAAGTCCGGTCATCATGATCCCCGGCACGACCGCAGCTTTGAAGATCTCGGTTACGGAGACACCCGCCATCACTGCGTAAATCACGAAAACAATACTCGGTGGAATCAGAATTGCGAGTGTGCCGCCCGCTGCCATTAAACCGGCCGAGAAATGACGGGGATATCCACATCGATCAAGTTCTGGAATTACTACGCCACCTAATGCGGCAGACGAGGCTGCAGACGAACCCGTCATGGCACCAAATACACCACAAGCTAACCCTGCCCCTACCGCAGTACCTCCAGGTGCCCAGCCCGTAAGGCTCCGCATGAAGTCGAAAAGCTGAGGGGAAAGGCGCGCCTCTACCATCACATGACCCGCTAAAACAAAAAACGGAATGGCAAGTAGCACGAAACTGTTGAGCCCGCTAAACTGAGACTGAGCCAGTTGAGTGAGGCTGGTTACGTCGAACAGGAGAACGGAA
>Ga0315899_10007242_pt1 | contig 11918 bp, 15 predicted proteins | sample LakEriMetagenome_2_FD_203518 | JGI IMG/M metagenome (GOLD analysis project Ga0315899, IMG submission 203518) | Freshwater fungal communities from buoy surface, Lake Erie, Ohio, United States - Buoy 4 MA112 | ecosystem: Environmental > Aquatic > Freshwater > Lake | place: USA: Lake Erie, Ohio... | reverse complement strand
CCAAAAGGGTTGCCCAAGCTCACAGTGAGCGCATCTACGCTGACAGCTAAATCCGTTACAATTTTTTCATCGACATGATGCCTATTTAAGAGCTTCCAGAGCTTGACACCGAGCAAAACAATCGCATACAGTCAATGGCCGTCTCCTGCCGCTACCTTAAAAATCAAACCCCTGATTATAACAACCTGTAGTGGCAAGTAACCTAAGACTTTTAGCGCACCATGAACTAAATAATCATGGAGAAAACTATGAAATTATCCGAAGACCAAAAGAAAGACATGGTCCCAACAAATCTCATTCTCCCAGAACCTGCTCCTCCAAACAGAGTACCTTACTATGGACTGATCAAGGTTCCTGACCACGATTTCCCTGAACAGTTCAGCAACTTTTGCTTCCATTCTTTGTTTATCAAAGATGAGGTTATTAAAGCCATGGTACAAATCAGAGAAGAATGTAACAACATCAACAGAGATTGCCGCGTATTTAATGTCAAATTGACCGGCAAAACTATGAGGGTTGAAGAATTCAAATAGCAATAACTCTCATCAATAGCAAGTCTCAAGTATGCCACTCGTGAACAAGGTTGGGTTGACAAACTTCAGAAAATAATTAAGCTTTCATTTGAGTCCGTTGGAAAAGGCTGGTTCTACCTTTAAGAAAAGAAAAAGGAGACTTATGAATTCGGCAAGCTAAAGAAGTTTTTGACACTTGTTAACTTTATGATGCAGGACACTGTTTTGAACCTTTGCAAAGACTCGGTTAAAGAGTTTGTTGACTATATTCTAAGTTACATCCCCTCGGAGACAAAAATTGTAAACACCGCGATGGTTGAAAATACTTTTGAGGGCAGGGTTGTCCAAGAATAAGAGGAATGTGGACCCTTTATAAAAGAAACTGATTTAGATGGTGTCAAAGAATAAAAAAACTGGCTCAATTAAGAGTTCAACAAAAAGAAAATGATTCAACCATTATATGTGCTAGACTTGATCTTAAAGCCAGGTAATTTGATACCAAATTACAGCACATAACCCACAGCAGTTGTCCAATCAATTAGAGAGGTATTTGAAGAAGGCATTAAATGTCTTCAAGAGATACCACAACTTGAGCCTCGTCTTTTGAACCACTTATTCAAGACTCATGCTAAGAAGACTATTAAAGCCCCAATAATTCCTTAAGAGAAACCTAAAATTCCCAAGAAAGAGGAGAAAAAGTCACTTGTTGATGAGAATCTCTGGCTCTGGGAATCTTTTGAAATTTTGATTGCTGCTATGGAAAAAGCTATCGAGCCACTTGATAAATACGTCATGACCTTCGAGGCTTTCAAGGCAGAAAACGATCTGAACCCAGAAAAATACGTTAAAAATCTTGATGAAGGTGGTGAAAAGCCAATTACTCCTGAAGAACTCAAACAGGACATACTTAGAATGAGATAGAAGGAGTAACAACTGATGGACTAAATTCCCGAATCAGTGACTGTTGGTATGTTCTAAATTAACTGCAAGGACATTCGTACTATGTATGCCAATAAGTACAAAGATATCCAAGACAGAGAGATCAAGCTCATCGCTTAAAAAGCTAGGGACACGAATTACAACATTACAACACGCTTCGGAGAGATCGTTGAGAAGGTTCAAAAAGTGCCAAAAACTATTGATGACTTAACTGACACCAAAAAGTACATCTCTGATGTTGGCATTCAGATCGAAAAAATGAAAAAAGAAATCGATGAAGTTATGCAGATGTACAATCTTCTTGATGAATTCGGACTTGAGCTTACAATGGTTTAATCTCAAAGCAAATGGGAAATGTACGGTTAGCCATAAAAGACTGCAAAAATTATGGAGACTACGATGTAAGGTCTTGAAAAACTTAAAGAACAGATGACCAAGCAAATGGAGATAGAACAAGAAGAATTCGGTGAAACTTTAGAAAATATTGAACTGACGGTAAAAGGTTTTGCTTCAAATGACAATCATGAGAAGTTTATGGATATCGCAAAGATGGTTGATGAGATCGAAATTAAACTCTAAGAATGTGCTGAAACAGCCAGAATGTATAACTAACGTGAATTCTTGGTTGGAAAAGAGCAAAGAGATTACAGTATACTCTAGTAGTTAAATAAAGATTTCCAACCTTTTGCTAATCTCTGGAAAACTGTACGAACTTGGAATTTACGCAGCAATTCCTGGCTTAATGACAGTTGGGAAAAGTTAGACCCCGAAGATGTAGATAATACTTTTGAAACTTGTAACAAAGTAGCAGCTTAATGTTTCCGCTTCTTCAGAGATAAGCCAGAGTACAATAATATCTATAACGTTGCTGAAAAACTAAAAGCATAAGTAGATAAATTTAAACCTTTTGTTCCTCTTGCTGTGGCCTTAAGAAAGCAAGGAATGTACGACAGACATTGGGATGCACTCGAATAGAAAACTTAGATTCCTTGCAGACCTGATGAAGACTTCAATCTTTAAAAAGTGATTGATCTTGGACTAGTAAAATTCGTCCAGGAATGTGAAGATATTGGCGAACGTGCAAATAAAGAATACTTTATAGAGAAATCACTTAAGAAAATGAAAGGTGATTGGGTTGGATAAAATTTCTTGACACCTTAATTCAAGAACACAACAACCTGTTTTATTACTGGCTTTGAAGACGCAACCAACATGCTCGATGAACATATTGTCACAGGTTAGGCTATGTAATTCTCACCCTTTAAAGGACCTTTTATAGATGAGATCGATGAATGGGTTAAAAAATTGATCACAGTTTAAGAGACTCTTGAAGAATGGGTGAAGTGTTAAGGTTAATGGATGTACTTACAACCTATATTTGACTCTCCAGATATTATGAAGTAATTACCGGCTGAAACTAAAAGATTCAAGGCTGTCGATAGCAAATGGCGCTTCACACTTTCAAAGTGTAAAGAAAATCCAGCTATCATAGACAACTGCTGCGCAGAAAACCTTAAGGAATCTTTTTAAGAATCAAATAAGAATTTAGATATGGTTTAAAAAGGTCTGAGTGATTATTTAGAAAAGAAAAGAGGTGGTTTTGCTAGGTTCTACTTCCTTTCAAATGATGAGTTACTCGAAATTCTTTCCTAAACAAAAGAAGTAAGAATGGTGCGATCTCACTTAAGAAAAGTCTTTGAAGCTATTTCAGATCTGACTTTCTAAAGTGATGACTGTATGACTGCTATGATTTCAGGTGAAGGCGAAGTGATTTAATTTGTGAAAAAAATTGATCCAAAAGACAGAAATGTAGAGTTTTGGATGGGTGATGTCGAACGCCAGATGATTGCTTCTGTAAGAAACGTTATCTACTTCGGTATTACTGACTACCTTGAACGTCCAAGAAACGAGTGGATTATTTCACATCCTGGTCAGATTGTGCTGAATTCTGGTCAAGTTCATTGGACTGCTGATGTTGAAAAAGCTCTTATGGAAGGTGGTTTAGATGGCATCACTAAATACTATGATTTCCTTAATGGCTAGTTAAACGAAACTGTATTGCTAGTGCGTTAAAAACTGAGCAAGCTTGCAAGAGTCTCAATTAACGCTTTGATCGTTATTGATGTGCATGCTCGTGATGTGATTGGAAACTTAGTTGAAGCTAGGATTGATACCGCGACAGCTTTCTTGTGGGTATCCTAACTACGCTATTACTGGTATAATGACGATAGAGGTGAAGAGCAAATGTGGTGTAAGTGTGTCTCAACAACTTTCCCATACGGTTATGAATATCTAGGTAATACTGCTAGACTAGTTATAACACCTCTGACGGATAAATGTTATATGACATTAATGACTGCCTTATAATTAAATCTTGGAGGCGCTCCAGCAGGTCCAGCCGGTACGGGTAAAACTGAATCCACTAAAGATCTTGCTAAAGCCTTAGCCAAGCAGTGTGTCGTATTCAATTGTTCAGACGGTATGGATCACCTAATGGTCGCTAAATTCTTCAAAGGTCTAGCTGCATCGGGCGCCTGGTGTTGTTTCGATGAATTCAACAGAATCAACATTGAAGTACTGTCAGTTATTGCTTAATTCTTGCTATAATTGTTCGGTTCAAAAGCCAGACTCGATCCTGAGGTAATTTTCGAAGGATCTACGATCAAAATGAAACCCACTTTCTGTGTATTTATCACAATGAATCCTGGTTACGCTGGTCGCACTGAGCTTCCGGATAACTTAAAAGCTTTATTCAGACCTGTAGCTATGATGGTACCAGATTACGCTCTTATAGGTGAAATCAGACTTTACTCTTTCGGATTTATCCACGGTCGTGTGCTTGCCAGAAAGATGGTAACAACATTCTAATTGGCTTCAGAGTAACTTTCATCTTAGAAACATTATGACTATGGTATGCGTGCAGTTACCTCTGTTATCAATTCTGCTGGTCTTTACAAAACTCTGTATCCAGATATGGATGAATACTAACTGTTACTACGTGCTCTTCGTGATGTTAATGTACCTAAATTCTTGAAGGATGATATTCCTTTGTTTGAAAACATCATGAAAGATTTGTTCCCTGGCGTAGAAAAGCCTTACTAAGATTATGGTAATCTTTTTAAGGCTATCGACAAGTTTTGTATTGAAAAAAATCTGTAAAACACTGCAGTTTTCAATATGAAGATCATTTAGCTGTATGATATTATGTAGATTCGTCACGGACTGATGCTGGTAGGTCCAACTGGTGGCGGTAAAACTTGCTGTTATAAAGTTCTTCAAGGAGCTATGACTTCTCTAAAGGATGAAGAGCTTTATGAAAAAGTTTGGGCATGGATTTTGAATCCCAAATCTATTACTATGGACTAACTATATGGTTTCTCTGACCCCCAAACAACCGAATGGCAGGATGGTATTCTTGCTAAGCTTGTTAACGACGCGAGTAAAGATACTTCTCCAGACAAACATTGGATATATTTTGATGGACCAGTAGATGCTCTTTGGATCGAGAACATGAATACTGTGCTCGACGATAATAAAAAGTTGTGTCTTAATTCAGGTCAAATCATTCAGCTAACACCAAGAATGACTATGATGTTTGAAGTAGAAGATTTAGAAGTTGCTTCACCTGCAACAGTATCTCGCTGCGGTATGGTTTACATGGAGCCAGAGTCATTGACCCTTGATCCTTTAATTAAGAGTTGGATGCAAAAACTACCAGCAAAAGTTGGAGCGAATAAGCTTATAGTAAAAAATCTTGAAGAGATGTTTACTGATATGATGGAAGATGGCTGTTATTTCGTTAGAAGAAACTGTCCTGAAATGGTAAAGACAGTAGATAACAATCTGTGCTGCTCTCAAATGAGATTACTTGACTGTTTCTTGAGTAAGTACATAGAGGATGAAGATGGTTTGAAAAAGATTTCACAAGAGGCTATTGATGCACTTTCAGGACAGATTAAGGCAATTTTCTTCTTCTGTATGATTTGGTCCGTAGGAGCTACAACTGGCTAGATTGGTAGAGCTAGATTCGATAAATGGATCAGAGAAAAAATTAATAAATTCTCCGTTAAAGATTTCCCAACTGAAAAATTAGTGTATGATTGGTACCTTAACACTGAAACTAATACTTGGTAATCGTGGTTTGAAACTATCCCAGATTACGAAGTTAACATCAAAGCTTCTTATTCTGAAATCGTCGTTCCAACTCAAGACAGTATTAGAATGAAGTACCTGATGAAAACTCTTATTAGCAACGACAAACATGTTTTGATGCCTGGCCCTACTGGTACTGGTAAATCAGTGTATGTTTAAGAACTCGTGACCTACGGTATGACTGAATAATACTTGTCCTTAATTATGTGCTTCTCAGCTCAAACCTCAGCAAATCAGGTCTAAGACTACCTCGATGACAAAATGGAGAAAAGACGTAAAGGTATTTACGGACCTCCTCTTGGAAAACGTTACATTATTTTTGTTGACGATCTTAATATGCCCAAAAAAGAAGAATACGGCGCATAGCCTCCTATCGAGCTAATGCGTTAATGGATGGACTATAAAGGATGGTATGAAAGAAAATCAAAAGAAAAACCTTTCTGGACTATTACAGATGTAATCTTTGTTTCTGCTATGGGTCCTCCCGGAGGAGGTCGAGCAGTTGTAACACAGCGATTACAAAGACATTACAACATTATAGCCTACACAGAAATGTCATTCGAAGCTATTACTACTATTTTCACAACAATCGTTAATGCATTTTTCGTCAATTTCTAAAAGGATGTTAAGGACAACATTGAAAAACTAATGGTTGCTTAGCTCGAGGTTTATGATCAAGTACTAAATGGACCTTTGAAGCCAACTCCTAGCAAATCGCATTACACTTTCAACTTGCGTGATATAAGCAAGATTTTTTAAGGAGTTGTTTCTGCTAATTATAAATTGTGCACAAATGTTGTTGAATTGATCAGAATATGGATTCACGAAAACTTCAGAATCTTCAGTGACCGTATGATTAACGATGGTGATAGAAACTTTATGACCTAACTTATGCTTGAAAAATCAGCTTAACATTTCGGAGTAAAAAAAGAAATTATTTTCAATGCCGAAAGACTACTTTTCGTTGACTTCATGGATGGCATTGATGTTGATGTAAGAATTTACAGATAAATTGAAGATCTAAAAAAGTTTTAAAGCCAGGTTGAGATTTTCTTAGAGGAATATAATGGAGCCAATAAAAAACAAATGAATCTCGTTATGTTCCTGGATGCTTGTGACCATGTTTCACGCATCCACAGGGTCATAAGATAGCCTTTGGGTAACTCATTCTTGCTTGGTGTAGGTGGAAGTGGTCGTCAATCTCTTTCAAGACTTGCGACCTATTGTGCCAATTACAAGATTTATCAAATTGAGGTCATTAAGGGTTACGGTATGATGAACTGGCGTGAAGATGTAAAGAAAGCTCTTCTTTTGGCAGGTGCTGAAAACAAGCAGATTAGTTTCCTGTTTGTGGACACCTAGATTATAAGCGAGCTCTAACTTGAAGACATTAACAACATACTAAATGGTGGTGATGTGCCTAACTTGTATAAGCAAGAAGACTTTGAAGCTATCAACAAGGTTGGCAAAATGCTTTGCATGGAAAAACAAATTTAAGTCACCAAGATGAACATGTTCCAGTAGTATCTTGGTAGATTGAGAAAGAACATTCATATGATAATTGCTATGTCACCACTAGGTAATGTGTTCAGAGCGCGTATTCGTCAGTTCCCATCCCTTGTCACTTGTTCAACAATCGATTGGTTCTCAGAATGGCCAGAGGAAGCTCTTCTTGGTGTGGGTAGAGGACAAATAACCTCAACTGATGTTGATCTTGGGTCAGACTTGGATAATTGTGTAGAAATGTTCAAATCCATCCACATGTCTGTGTCAAGAAAATCAGTAGAGTTTGCTGACTAGCTAAATAGGAAAAATTATGTGACACCCACCTCGTTCCTCGAATAGCTCAACATGTACATGCAAATTCTTAAAAAGAAGCGCGTTGATGTTGGGCAATCGAAGCAGCGTCTTGTCGTAGGTCTAGATGTGTTGGGTAAGGCCGCAATAGAAATCGAAAAACTTGAAAAGTAGATCAGTGACATGGCTCCAATTCTTGAGTAAACCAAAGCAACTCTTGCAGAGACTATGATTATTCTCAACAAAGAAAGAGCTGATGCTGCCGTAGAGCAAGCTATTGTGGCAAAAGATGAGGCTGAAGCTAAAGCTTAAGAAGCTGAAGCATCAACTCTTAAAGAGGAAGCTGAAACTGAATTGGCAAAAGCTATTCCTATGCTTGCTGAAGCTACCAGAGTCCTTAATGAACTTAAAAAGGATGATTTGTACTCAGTAGCGGCTGTTAAGGCCCCTACACCAAACGTCGTTCTCTGCATGGAGCTGTCTTGCCATATGTTCTCCCTAAAACCAGAAAAGAAACATTTAAATAAGTACCCCAATGATGTCAGTGGTTTCTTCGAATGCGCAAGATTGAATTTGCTTTCAAATCCGACTCAATTCCTCAAAAACATGATTTCATTTGACAAAGAAAACATCGGTGATAAAGTCGTAAAAAATGTGAATGCAATCTTTAATAGTCCCTAATTCTCACAAGATGATATTGCTAAAGCATCTGGCGCCTTAGTTGGTATTTGTAAATGGGCCTAGGCCATGATGAAATATTACGAACTGCTAAAAATTGTCAATCCCAAAAGAGCAAAAGTCGCTGAAATGAACATACAACTCAAAGAGGTTAGAGCAAGACTTGCGGAGAAAATGGCTAAACTTAGAGAAGTAGAAGAGATGATGGCTCGTTTAGAAGCAACTTTCTAAGCTAAGGTTGCTGAAGAAGCAGCTCTAATGGCTAAAATAGAAGACTGTAATAAGAAACTTGAGCGCGCAGGCAAGATCATTGGAGGTCTCGCTGGTGAAAAACAACGCTGGACTGACACAGTAGCAAGATTAGGTAACGAGTTTGACTACCTGGTTGGCAACTGCTTGATTGCTGCAGGCATGGTAGCTTATTCAGGTGCATTCACTGCTTAGTACAGAGCTCAATTAGAAGAAGAATGGAATGTCAAGATCACCAGTCTAGGAGTTAAGATTACGCCTAAAATATCAATGAAAGAAATTTTGGAGGATCCAGTTTAGACAAAGACATGGACTGCTAACAGCTTGCCTAATGATTAACTGTCTATTGAAAACGCTATTATCATGTTCAAGTCGAGAAGATGGCCTTTACTTATCGATCCTTAATCCCAAGCAAACAAATTTATCAAAAATCTTTCTAAAGACGCAGAAGAATCTCCTAATGGACTTGACAATCTTAAGATGTCTGATCCACAATTGCTTAGACAATTAGAACTCGCTATTTAATATGGAAGATGGTTCTTGATAGAAAACATCGGTGAAGAGTTGGACCCAGCCCTTGAGCCAATTCTGCTTAAATAAGTAGATAAATCTGGTAGTTTGAGGCTTGGTGATAAGTCTATTCCTTGGAACAATGATTTCAAGTTCTTCATGACCACAACTATTCCTAACCCTCATTACACTCCTGAAACATAAGTTAAAGTAACTGTCCTAAACTTCGCTATTACACCGTTTGGTCTTGAGGAGCAAATGCTGAATTAGTTCATTTCTTAAGAAATGCCCGACTTGCAAAAGAAAAAGGACATGATTGTACAGCAAAATGCATAGGCTGCTAAGACCTCTCGTGATATCGAAAACAGAATTCTTTTCGGTCTGAGCAAACATTCAGATATTGGCAAGATTCTAGAAGATGATGAATTGATCAACGTTTTAGCTGAAGCTAAGATTACTAATGATGCAATCGCTATTCGTATGGAAGAATCTAAAGTAACTGAGAAAATTATAGATTCTACTAGAGAAACTTTCCGTGTAGTAGCTTACAGAGCCTCTATCTTGTTCTTCTCTATAGTAGATTTGGCTGTGATCAATGCCATGTATTAATACTCATTATAGTGGTTTAGCAATTTGTTTGGAAGTAGCATTAATGATAGTCCAAAAGCACCTGACAACTCAGAACAAAGAATTATGAACTTAAACAATCACTTTACTTTGAATCTGTATGAGAATGTGTGCAGATCTCTTTTCGAAAAAGACAAACTTCTTTTCTCGTTCAAACTTACAGTTAATATTTTAGCTGGTGATGGTAAGATGGATTAGGACGAAATGAGATTCTTCCTTGCAGGACCATCAGGAGATATAACAATTAGATAAAATCCTACAAACTGGTTACCGGATCTTGACTGGGCTGAAACATACAAGCAGGTGTATAAGATGGACGAGATCCTATCAGGATTCAAAGGATTTGAAGCTTTCTTCTATAACAACTCATAAAAGTTCTAAAAGATATATGAATCTGAAAAACCTGAGTCTGAGCCATTACCTGATGAATGGAACCATAAACTGAATTCTTTCTAAAAAATGGTTGTTCTTAAGTCTCTAAGACCAGACAGAATCACTGTTGCTATCCAAAACTTCATCATAGAACACCTTGGAAGGCAATTTGTAGAACCACCAGTATTCAATCTTGCAAAATCCTTTAAGGACTCAAACATTTCAACTCCACTTATTTTTGTTTTGAGCACAGGCTCTGATCCCGTATCAGATTTCTTGAGATTCGCAGAAGAGATGAATATGTTAAAGAAGAGTGACTAAATTTCACTAGGTCGAGGACAAGGTAGCAAGGCAGCAAAAATGATAGATGATAATCTCACAAGAGGAGGTTGGGTTCTTTTGATGAACTGCCATTTGGCTGTTTCCTGGATGTCAGAATTAGAAAGAATTGTTGAATCGATCGACGATACCAAACACAGAGATTTTAGACTTTGGCTGACTAGTATGCCCTCATCTTCATTCCCAGTTTCAGTTTTACAAAACTCAGTGAAAATGACTCTTGAACCTCCATCTGGTTTAAAACAAAACATTCTTGGATCTTATGAAGCTCTCGATGACAGTGCATTTAACGGTTGCACCAAACCAATTCCTTACAAGAAGCTGCTTTTCGGATTCTGTTTCTTCCATGCTATTGTTTAAGATAGACGTAAATTCGGACCTATTGGCTGGAACATACCTTATGCTTTTACTAATGAAGATCTTATGGTCTCAAGACGCTAATTAAAGATCTTTATTGAAGATTTCGATGAAGTTCCATATCAAGTCCTTAATTACATCGGAGCAGATATCAACTATGGAGGTCGAGTTACTGATGACAAAGATGTCAGGCTAATCAGAACAATTTTAGAGCAATACATACGTCCTGAAATTATGAATGATGGCTATGCCCTTTCTTCCTCAGGAATATACAAGAGCATACCAGCAGGTGAAAAAGAGGACTATATTGAATATATCAAGTCCCTTCCGCTGAATCCTGAACCTGAAGCATTTGGTCTTCATCTTAATGCAGAAATCACAACCAGCCGTATTGTAACACAAGAAATTCTTGAGTCTATGATTTCTATGCAGCCTAAAGCATCAAAAGGTAAAGGTAAAACAAGAGAGTAAATTATCGGTGAGCAAGCTGCTTACTTGGCAGCAAAGACTCCAGAAGTTTTCGATCTAGAGTTCGTAGCTAAAAAGTATCCGACAAGTTACGAAGAGTCCATGAATACTGTGTTGTTCTAAGAATGCGTCAGATACAACGGACTTCTCGCAGAAATGAAAGTAAGTCTGATCTAAGTTCAAAAAGCTCTTCTTGGAGAAGTCGTCATGGATGAAGTGCTCGAAGCAATGTCAAATTCCATTTTCGACAACATGGTTCCTAAAAACTGGACCAGCACTTCAGGCTGTGGTTTCTTGTCTATGAAGCCACTAGCCTCTTGGATCATCGACTGTAATGACCGCATCTCTTTTATTTAAGAGTGGTATGATAAGGGAACTCCTTTAGTCTATTGGATTAGTGGATTCTTCTTCCCTCAAGCGTTTTTGACTGGTACTCTTTAGAACTATGCTAGAGCTAAGAACATCGCTATCGATAAGCTGAGCTTTGAGTTCATTGTAAAAGACAACACTACGTACAAAGATGTTACATAAAAGCCAGAAGCTGGATGTCTTATCTGGGGTATATTCTTGGAAGGTTGCAAGTGGGACTACAACACCCACAAACTAGCTGAAAGTGACCCTAAGGTGCTTTAAGTCGCGTTACCCATGATTCACCTTAACCCTAAGGAGAACAGGGTGAAGGCCGAGACAGGCATTTACAACTGTCCTTGCTACAAGGTTCAAAGCAGAACCGGTACTTTAATGACTACAGGCCACTCAACTAACTACGTCATTATGATGGAACTTCCCTCATCTGACAGCTAGGAGAAGTGGATCGTCGCAGGAGTAGCCGTGTTCCTCGCTCTCAAGTTCTGATTAAGTTTATTCTTCATAAAAATTATTAATGGAGTACCATCTCGGGGTTTTGGGGTTTTGGGG
>Ga0315899_10007241_pt1 | contig 11918 bp, 8 predicted proteins | sample LakEriMetagenome_2_FD_203518 | JGI IMG/M metagenome (GOLD analysis project Ga0315899, IMG submission 203518) | Freshwater fungal communities from buoy surface, Lake Erie, Ohio, United States - Buoy 4 MA112 | ecosystem: Environmental > Aquatic > Freshwater > Lake | place: USA: Lake Erie, Ohio... | reverse complement strand
GCAACGGCGAGAATGTTGCTCGACGACCAGTCCAGCAAGTTGAGGTAGTAGTCGTCCATGAGCTCCGGCGCGTCGAGGATCTTCTCGGGCGCGGTCGGGATGTGGCGCATCGACACCTTCTTCTTGAAGTCCGTGATCTTGTTCTGGCTGTACAGCACGCGCTGAGCGTTCAGGTACCCCTCGGGCGGCTTGGGAGCCTCAGCCTGCAGCGTCAGGATCTTTGCGGGCTTGCTGCCCATCGCACCCACGCCCATCGAGTCGGCAAGCGTATTCTTGTACTGGTCCTTCGACGGAGTCTTCTTGGTTGCCGAGCCGGGGGTCTGCGGATTGGCGTTCTCGTTGCACAGGTTGTAGAGGGCCATGTCGCCGTCCATGGCAGAGCGTTTGGGAATGAAGCGGTCGCCCTGCGGGCTGCGGGTGGCCTTCGGTGTCTTGGGCGCGCCGGTGTGGATGTTCATGTCCTGCTGGAAAGGGGTTAAGGTATACACAGAGTGTGTACTAGTGTGCGGTAGCGAGTCGAGTCGCGGGTGGCTGGATGGGCCTGTGAAACACAAGAGCGTAGGCTCGAGCAAGTTCGCGTGGTATCCTGCTCGCAGTGGGGCAGGATGGAGCGAGGAGCCGGTCCACCCAAAGAAATAGAGATTTTGCGGCGAGGGTCCTGTGCGCGAATTCAACGTCAAATTCTGGGCCAAAAAGGTATGGGAAAACGAAACGTTACTTTTTGTTCCTCTCCTTCTTGGTAGCATCGCTGGTCTTTGTATGAAAATACACTGAACAAAAACACATACAGTACAACGTTTACTGATTCATTTTCGTGGAACTTTACTACGGTTTTGTCGCGCGAACTCAAGATCAGTTGTGCCCCCATGCCCAACGAAGGCGGATTTGACGTCTTCGACATCGCGCGGGAGCGCCGTGCTGGGCCCGAGGAGCGCCGCACTACCGGCGGGTTACCGTACCGTGTGTCGCGCACCAACACGCCGGACCTCGGGCAGCTCCGCCGCGAACTTGACCGCCAGCGGGCGTCTGCAGGCAACAGGCAAGGCGTGCTGTGCTGGCCACCGCGAGCACGGCAGGCGTGCGTCGGCGACGCGCGCACCTGCGTCGCCAGCGTCGCTTTGATGCTGCTTACCACATGCGATCGCACACCCACACCCCCGCACAGCCGTGCCCCGGCCTCGAGCAGCCCACACCCGCCGGCGCCGCGGCAGGAGCCCCGGAGCAGCAGTCCAAACACGGCTGCGATCGATGGCTTCGCATGGATCCAAGAGGGGCTCGGCTTGAGCCTCACCGGCAACAGGAGGCTGGCGCCCAGCAATGCGCGCCCCGTGCACGGCGGGGGTGCCCGAGCGAGCGCGGCCGCCCAGCATGCAGGTCTCACTGCGCCAGGCCGAGGGCGCCCGCAATCAGCGCGACAGCCGGTGCCTGATAGGATGCTCATCAAGGAAGAGGAGGCCAGACTTGCCCCCAGCACGTCGCACAGACGGCCGCTGACGGCAAGGCCCGCGCCCGCGACGCACGTTTTCAAGGATTCCTCCAGAGCAAGTTCGTCAGGTCGTCCAACCAGGGGCTCGGCTGCCCAGCACTAACCTTTTCGCGTGCGCGTGTGGGGTGCGCCAATGTGCTATGCCTGATTGATCCTTGCCCAGTTGAGCCTCCAGGCCGTCGGGTATTCCCAAGCTTGATCAAGCCCGGCAGAAAACTGATACGTCCGTGTGCAGCAGAAATGGGCAATCAGATCGCGGGCCGAGGGCAAGCAACGGACGCATGCGCTGATGCGAACCATGCTCAGAGCTCATCTGGCATGCAGGACCAAAGTTGTCCTCAGCAGTCTCAGCTCGTCGCGCGTTCTGGACACCCCGAGTCTAAGCCGTTATTCGATCCCATGGCATCTCTTGAGGGCCGATGGGCAGAAGGAATCCAAGGCCGCATTGACGCGCGTGCTGCGCGAGAAAGCGCAGCCCGGCGACCGATGCCAGGGGAGAAGCAGGAGGAAAACGGAGCAAGCCACCGACACAGCCGTGACCCGATAGTGGCTGCGGCAGCAAGCGGTGCAATTTTGCCCTTTTCGGAACATCCAGCAGTGACAGACCCCATGAAGTCAGTATGGAAGCACAAAAAATTCGTGCTGGACCCGAATAAAACGTCGGCAGGTCTGACGCAAGATCTCATCAAGTGGAGCAAATTTGGCAACCGCTATGAAAGACCTCGGTCGCCACGCTCGCCGCGATCGCGTTCACCCGGGAACAGCCCCAAGGAATCAGCGCAACCTGAGACTGCCTGGTCGAAGGAAGCAGCGCGGAGGGAGGATGAAGAGGTTGTCACTGCCATGCAAAAGGTGCAGGAGGATTTAGACAACGAGCGCAGGAGCGATACGGCTCGTTTCCACGCGATGGTACGCCACGGCTGGACCATGAAACATCGCCATTATGAGGATGCGCTACACCTTGACCTGCGGCGCGGGATTTCAAACGCCAAAAAGCGATTGGATGAAGTCACTCTTGAGCGCGACCAGTTCAAGGTGTCTTCCGATATCATGCAGCATAGGTGGAAGGCTGTCAAGGAGCGCTGTGAAAGTCTAGAGGAGCTTCTCAAATTGAAACAGGCAGAAATGATGGAGCTTGATCGCGAAACGGCAAAGCTGAGGTTTCTCATTGGAATGCGCGAAGGAGAGGTGGCACAATTGCAGCGACAGTTAGATCACGTGAACGGCCTCAAGGGCAACCTCGAAGACCGACTTCTTTTCGAACAGGCCCCTGGGGGGCCGCCTCGTCCAGCCACTCCAGTGATGAATGAGATTGACGGAAGCGCTAAAAGCCTCATCAAGGACCTGGCGGATCTGGAGAAAGACCTGAATGAGCGGGTGATCATGACGGAAAAAATGGGGAGCATGGTTCAGACCGTTGCCGTGGAAACCAAAAAACGCCTTGACTACGAAGCATCACTGCGACCCGTCTTTGTCGCGACCGAGACCCAGACTGCGTGTGAGATGGCTGACATGGAACTTGTGTGCGCTCTGGATGAAGACATCGCTGCCGATGAGGTCCTGTGAAAACGCGCGGGCAGGGGCAGGCGCATACCAAGTGCACGTTGTTTTTGTGTGCGCGTGCATGCACAAATGGATTTCGCATACACAGGCACGCACGAACACTCATTGTCATAAGGGTGTGTGTATGTTTTTTTCCTTGCGTTGTTGCAGGATCCATGGCTGGTAATGGAAAAAATACGAGCGGCGCATCGGGGCAAGCAGCGCTTCCAAGTCGGTGTTCCTGAAGCGTTCAAAGACGTCGTTCTGGACTCGCGCCGCTGGCATCAAGAGCGCTTGAAGCGCGAGGAGACTATCTTACAAAATCAAACGGACATGATGTGTAAGTTAGTGTCATTTTTTTTCTCAAAGATGGAGGAGAACGAACATGATCTGGCTCATTTAGGATCTTGGCCGCGCACTAAGGCTGGTGGACCAATGACTCATCATATACACGAGTGCAATCTAAAGTCTGCGGGGCTCAAGAGTGGCGCTGACCTAGAAACAATGGATCTAGTTGCATTTTTGGAGCACCAAAAATTTCGATCAGACGAGCTTGTCAAGATGTTTGCGCGCGTTTGCGGCATGGCGGTCAGCTCCCAAGAGATGGAGCTGCCTAACGAGACGCAAAACTATCTGCTCGATGTGGTGTTTGTCCTTCACGAAATCTTTCACGAACAAAACAAGCGCGCGAAAATGTCGGCCAAGCAGCGCTCAGAAACGAAGTCCCTTACTGATGAACAAATCTTTGGCAAGAAGTTCGAACCAATTGCTGACGACGAAAACGCACTGATCCATGCCCTGCGTACGGGAGAATCTGTTTGCTTCAAAAAGGCTCAAGTCTGCAAGGTCATCAAAGAAATCATGGCTTTGAAAGCTTGCTACATTTTCAAGGAGGGCGAAACACTCAATTTTCAGGAGGCGAATAAATTGATGCATCTCGGAGATGTGCTTGAGTATGCCGTTCAAGTGTACGAGGATGTTCGTATGAAGCGCCTTGCTTTTTTCAAGGATACTTTCCGTCAGATCAGCCCTTCTGGCAAGGTGTACTTGCACGTGTTTGTGAGTGGTGTGTGTGCAAAAGTGCCCCCCCCCCCCGATTATGTGGGCTCCTGCTTTAGGGCCCATAGATGTGAAATGTGACTCAGCTAACTGACACTATCTTCTGCACCTACTTTTCATCGCTTGCCCCCTTTCCTCTCAACAACGACGCCAACCCTGTTGCGCAGCTTTCTTACGATCAACTGCAAGACTTCGTTCTGAGCATTGATGTGAGAGATTTTCTGGATCCCCTCTCACATGTATTGAATTGCTTGCATACACTTGCGCACGCGTATCGTATACTGTCGTTGCTGGACCAATGCATGCATGTGAATGATCATACCCGTCGAATGATCACTAAATTTTGCGTTCGCATGTGTACATGATTTATTGCAGCCCTTGTGTCCAGTCCACGAAGTGTTGCATATGTATCGCGAAATGTGCATTCGATCCGGGAGCAGTGATCGTATTGATTCCGCGACATTCTGCCAGGTATATTCATTGGGTCTGGGCTCAGCTTGGCGTTGTAAAAGCATTCACACACGATGTCTGATGTAGTCATGCGACAGGTGTTACAAGAACAGCAGCTCGATCGACCTGCCGACTGTTCATTGGTTCTCAAAGGCGCTGACCCTCTCAGGTCCGGCGGCAGATCCCATTTAGACACACACATACATATCTTCAACACCACTGACTGTCACTTCTACATTCACGCATCTGCCTCGTGCGCTCACTGCGGGTTCATTCGTGTTCGACTTTCATATCTACTCGCAGGTATGCACGTCTCCCAGATGGCGCAGCTGCCGCAAAAGGTGCCAAGAAAGAGAAAGGCAAGCTCGGAAAGGTGAGAAGTTCTCACCTCTGTCAACCACCAGACAACCCTTGGTATGCGACCACAGCCCAAAAAGACATACTCACTCTTGCTTATACCCTTTCCTCTCTCCCTCACTCCTCTCCAGGATGGTGGTGCCACAGGGGGCGGAGGGCAGTCTACGCCCCAATCTCCTGGGGCAAACAACAAGAACACCCCCTCGCGTGCCCGCACGCGCATTGGACTAAAAAACAAGAAGGAAATCTGATAGGCTGGCTCCCGGCTAGCTGGGGCAAAAAAAATCGGGTTTCAACTCCGGGAATGGGTCTGTAGTCTTGATCGACAATGAGTGGTAGAATGCAAGAATAATAATGCAATTGATTTAGGGAAGATCTGGGAGAATGGTCAGATGCGTGAGATCGTCGTTTGACTGTGTAAATAAGAGCATTGAAACGCATTCAGGCGTGCAACGGCAAGCAAAAGCGCATTTGCACTCAACGTTCGGGCAAGATAGAGATTTAAGATTTTTATTCACAAAATCTTTTGCTAGCTTGAGTCTTTGCTCGCACACGGACCGCAGCGGCATGTACCACAGGTGTAGGCCCAGGCGCCACACTCAGCGCCGCAAACCTCATTCAGTCCCGGAGAATGTGCAATAGGTGTGCCGCTGTTAGGACCCTTGACAGCGTTCGTTCCTATTGTAAGCCGCTGGTCGTTTTCTCGCAGGCCAATAAGAGGCAGCCGAAGTCCAGCAGAGCTCGGTATCAAAACGACGTGACGCTGATGCGCAAGAATATCCTTCGAGGACGTTAGCGTTAGCACCTGGTCAGACTCGTGCCAGGACGCCGACAAGAAGCTTGAAAAAACTCCGCTTGTGTCGACGGTAGAGAAATTTGAGTCTAAAACCTTGGCGACGCTGGCATTGAAAAGAACGCCAACATCATCCTTGCGCGAAAAGCCGATGAGACGCAAAAATATGTGTTCCCCAACAGAGATGTCCCGATTCAGTGCAAAGCCTACCGACAGCGCCGAAATGCGCCCTTCCATGTAAGGGCTTCCGTCTCCCTTGAACTCACCAGGAATGTAAGATATGCGAGTGGGCTCGCCTGTCGTGAAAGAGCCCATCGCAGGCGAACTGTCGAACGCCTTGGGGTGCACTGGGCCATTCACAGCGTTTGAGCTTATTTGCAAAAGCGAGGAATTCTTCTCGAGGCCGTCGCCGCGGAGCACTACTTTTGCAGAGGCAGGGATGCTTATTTGCAAACTCGTCAGCGCAGGAATGCTTGCGTCTGTGACAGCAATTGCAAGGATCGAACGCGCCACGTCCCACGAGGCCTTCGCAAGAGCTTTCGCGTGGGTGCCAAAGGTTGGCACGCCTGCAGTGGACGCTCCCTTGAATTTTGGAAGATGCAAGTAGATTTGGTCCCCCTGTATCAAGTCGAAACTGTACGTGAACTGCACTGTTATGTTGACTGGGTAAGCGTTTGTCAGGGCACTGAAGTTGATGGAGGTATTGAAGAAGCTACCAATGCGCTGGATAGTCCTCACGACGGTGGGTGGCGACGACACGACCGGCCCCGAGCGTGCATTCGTACCGATGGTGATGGTGTTCTCATTTATGCCTGCACATCCCGCGCACTTTCCGCATGCTACTGAGGAGCTGTTAGCAAGGATCAGAGCATTGGGCTCCACAGTGGCACCAGTCCCACATACTGACGACGCAATGCCCGTGGCCGGGAGCCTCAACTCGTTTCTCTCTAGTACCGTCACCATTAGCCTTTGACCAGCGTACATCACAGCCCCGCACCTGATTGTCAGCATGTAGGAATCAGGATCCCAGCTGGCATTAAAAAGGGGCAAAGTTGAGTTGTTGCCTGAGCAGCTGCCTGGACTTTCACAGCTAGGCGCTGCGGACCTAGGATTGTAGGAGAAAAGCTCAACAAACGAGTAACCTGCCTGGCAAGGGATGCCAAGAGCAGCCTTGCACTCGGGTGTTACTAACTCCTTCGACGCGATGTTGGCGCATGCAGGCACGTCCCCGGCGTACTTTGCCCATAGCGCGTAGCAAGCATCGGATACCACTCCCATCTTAGAGCCGTCCTCACCAGAGCACACGTTTATGCCGGGGTCTTTGCACAGCTCGGACAGCTCGGAGTCGAAAACGGGGGCATGATAGCGTGCTAATAGGTGCAGCGAATCTGACTTGTTCCCGGTGAAGCCATTCAGTCTGACAGATATAGTTTCCCCGACGTCGATCTCCATTTCAGGAGTCACTGAAAGGGTGATATTAGAAATTCCGCCGGCAGCTGGCGTTCCGAAGGCAAGTGACGACGACGATGAGAACGACCCGATGGGCATAGCTACACCTACGCGCACATTTTCGCAGGGACCCCGCACAGCCGATGATGACATTGTGATGCTACTAAACCCGTTGCTGCCCAACGCACCCTTGGGGCGGTGAAGAACATTACTACCCTTGGCAACAGAGCCCTCAAACACAGTTGCCCAGTGCACGCCATCCGCACTTGACTGCAGTGCGACTGAGGACACAGCCCAGTTATCATCGAAGCGTTCTTGTTCCACCATAGCGCACTGTACGGAAACCAATGTCTCAAACTGCATGCCCACGTAGATCTCGGAACTATTTGCGTCCGCAAAATGCACCCATGAGCTTGCGCTCTGGTTGTCAAAGGCATTGTATGCCGATGCGACTCGAGGCAGACATATGCTGTCGGCATTTGTATGCGTCGTGTTTCCAGTCAAAACCATACAGCCGTACCCTGCGCCAAGGAAGTATGCCCCATCGCCCTGCGCCACTAAATACTCAGGCCGAGCACCGATGTGGCAAAGGGCCAACTTGCAGCCCGCTATTTCAGCAAATCGGGCCCGCCTGTAGCCGGATGGGCACGGGCCTGTCGAATAGACAAATGTGTTGCAAGTCATAGGCACCAAAAGAGCCGGTTTGAAGTAAGAAGCATCCGATGCGATGAAATCGTCAACGCGCAGGTCGTAAACGCCGAAAGCATTAAATTGGTCCTGTGTGAAGTTGTTTTTGCTGGCCAATGCATTTGCAAGATCGACATTCACAATCTCTCTCCCCGCGGCCGGCCGTGTAGTTCCAACATTTTCCCATGTCGTTCCAGTCGCTAACGTGCCTGCACCACTTGAACCCAAGGCGTTGACGGAAAGCGGCGTGTTTATGTGCTTCGTGCAAGCTGAGTCCGAGTACAGTCTCAATTCGGCCACGGACCAGCCATGCTTCACAGCGCTATTGTTGACAACACGCCAATACTTTCTCGCCACAACCTGCGGCATCCCGCTCTCGCGCAAGAATATCTGCTCACTCTGAGACACGACTGCCCGAATTTTGGTATTCCCCGCGAAGCCCCCAGCGCCTGCTGTCATCCTCAGCTTCGGATCAGTGCCAGTGCCAAACCACTCTCCCCATAGAGGTCTGGTAACCCCGTCCACAGTGGCAGAAATCGCAAAGGTGGCGGCTAGGCCGTGCGGGCGAGCGAATCCAGGAAGCGTCACAGTAAAGTATTCTCGGGCGGCAATGTATTGGCTAAATGAGAAGGACAGAGTAATTGTAACGGGCACTCCCGCCTTTGATGGGCTGAATGACACACTAGCATCCGTGATCGAACCAATGGCAGTCGAATAGCCAATAGAAGTGTTGATCACAGGGCCCGCCAGAGAGTTGGTGGCGATCCGCAGTCTAGCACTGTTCCGCGTCACTCCATCTACCGGAAGAGAAATCCCAGCACCTTGGGGAATAGGCACAGACACAAGCGTGCCTCCAGCATTTGCTCCAGTGGCCGTGAGGACGAGAGTACTGGAGGATTCTATCCATGACGCGTGGGCAAAGTTAGGCGAGTGTGGGATTTCGAAGTGGTCCAAATTACCGCCGGCTCTGGAGAAGCCGGGTAGCGTAAGAATCAGCGTGACAGGGCCCATGATCTCTCTTTTAACCGAAAAGGGCAGCGGGGCGTGATCCTTTGTGCCGCAAAAGGCAACGCACTGCGATGTGGCTAATCCAGCTGTAAACGTGAAGTTCAGCCTTCCCGCCACGGCGCCGGCACGATCGTTCATGAGCAACAGGCCCGAGGATGCGTACAAGCTGCCCTCAGCTGATGACCTTACAAATGCACCGACAGCAGGTGCGTACGGATTCACTGGAGCGTTCTGAACAGCAGCTTCCACGTGCTCGAATGAAATGCTCGTCTGCACGAGTGCCACGCCCGTGATGGGCAGATGAAGACCAGCTGATGCAGGTATCGTTACAGACACAAGCCAGTTGGAGGGCAAAGAGGCATTCAGGGCAAAGGTCAAAGTCGTTTTGCTCTCATTCCATTGCGCAGAGGGCACAAAATTCGAAGAGGATCCCAGTGGGACAATCGTGCTGTCGCAGCTTGCGCCACTGCACTGGCGATCAATGGGCGCGGTTGGCAGGCTCTGGCGTGCAACTTTGCGGCTGAATCCGGGCAGCTGCAGCAGAACCTGCTGCCCTGGCGCGATCGCTCTGTCAAGGACAATATTGACGTTTAGCTCGGCCTGTTCGCTCTGCCAGGCAGTGCAACTACCCGTTGCCAAGTCGTGGCTTGCGCACTCGCCAGTTGCTGCCTTGGCGGGTCGGTAAAAGAGAGAGTAGCGCGGAATCTCGTTCGACGCCTCCACGGGAGCCGGTAGGACAGGCCCGGCAAGAGACTTCGAGGCCAACAACAGGTCATAGTTGTTTGCCGCTGAGAACGCAGGCGTCGTGATGCCGGCACTCGTGGGCACAGTGACGGTAACCGACTCCAAGTCACGAACGGTGTCGGCGAGCATGAGCGTGATCATGACGGAAGCTCCCCTCGTCGACACTTCCACGTCTATCGATCCCTCGCTGCACGTCCTGCGAAGGTCCCAGATGTTGCTGCAAACGACCATGCCGCAGGTGACGACTGAGGTGCGGTTCACGGTGAAACTGGGAAGCTCCAGGGTTGCATTTTCGCCGGCGTCCATGCGGATCGAGAGGGTGAAGTTGAGAGTGAGGGCCGCGGTCGTCAGCGGGAGGGCGGGCTCAAAGGTGACCGAGGAGTTGTACAGGACACCCACAGGCTCCGTTTGCTTCAGCGGCTCGAACTCTGTGGCGGCCGCCACCGCGGCTGCGCGAATCTTGTATTCTGTACTATTGGCAACAGCGCCGCCGCCCGGAAGGCGCACGCCGATGTTCTTGGGCACCGTCACTCTCAGCAGCGTGTTGGCCACCACTTGAATGGGGTTGATGTGGTGGAGCGTCAGCAGCTTCCCGGCCTCGTCCCATGACGCCGCGGTGAACGCAGGCGAGGGGTTGCCGTCGCCGTCGAGCGCCGACACGGCGGCATAGGCCGTCGTGCTCCCCGCGTCCCGGATGAAGCCCGGCAGCTTCAGCACCACGCTGTCGCCCTGCACAAATTTGTGCTTAAAGCGCAGCTGCACGATCATGGGCACCGCCTTGCCGGCGACGGGTGCGATAAATTTGAGGCCTGTCTGGCAGAGCTCGCACTGCGCCTGCGCGCCCGGCAGTCCGGCCGCCACGATCAGCACCGCCGCCAGGGTGAGAACAGCGTGACCGGGCCCGGGGCGCAGGCTGCACACCAGAAAGGGGGGGGGGGGAAGCATTGCCACCACACATTGCCTCCCCGCGTCAGGGGTCGCGCGCCAGTGCGGCGCGCGCTGGTCCAGCCCGCGACTGCGCCCACGCATTCCCTCCCCGCGTCAGGGGTCGCGCCAGTGCGACACACTCAACACTGTCCAGACTACCCACTAAAATTCACGTGGGTGTTGCCCACAAAGGAACAGAGCGTGACCTTTCGCACTCAACGAAAGGGTATGCAGCCAAGCCGGCATGAAGGGGATGTGGCGGGGAGAACGAGGGCACGGGGAGCAAGGCGCACAGTGCAGCCCCGCGTATGCGGGCTGCCGCGGAGGCGGGAGCAGCAACAGCTCACGTGAACGGGGCACGGGGAGGAGGGGGAGAGCATCGACAGCACACCGATGCTCAGTTGGCTGGAAGCTAGACAGCGCGGGGGAGCAGGGCTGGGCAGAGAGAAAGGGCCGTACTCTCGACGTGCCGGCAGCTTGCGTGTCCATTCACCGCGTGCTGCTCGACACGGGTCGCGGTGCGCGGGGCTCTGGATACGTGCGGTCGCCTGTTCGCGGAGGATGCTTTGGTAGCTGGTACACGCTATGCGAGCTGCACCAGGGGCGTGAGATTCGAGACTGCGCTTAGTGGCGTCGTCGTCAAATGCCGGCGGCGTCCGGGCCCAGTTGGTGCCGTACACAAAGAGTGCGGGGGACGCGGTAGTGGCGATGCTGCGCGGATGGTGTTCCTGACGCTGGGCGTGTGCGCAGGGCAGGATGATCTTGCAGGCTCTCCTTTTCACCAAGCTGGGCCCGCCCTTCGAGACCCCCTCGGGCGGCGCGTGGGATGATCAGATCACTTACAACTACACCACTGACCCGGAATATGGCGACGTCGAGTACGTGAACCACTACCGTGACCTGTGAGTGCGCCCTCCCTGGGAACACAGACTACCAGTTGCCGACTGGCTGCACACCACCAGCACGCTGCATACATGCTCGCGTGCGGTCGGGACCACACCGGCAAGAGAATGTAGTGGAGTGACCAGGACAAAGGATCGGAGGCGCAGGAGGCTCCATGCGCAGCGACTCACACCGCTGATGCTGTCTGTGATCTGAATCTCGTGTGTGGTTCTGTTGTGCAGCTGGGGCTCCACGTGGCAGCACTTCGACAACCTCGACCACGTCCGCCCCACCACGGGCGTGCCGACCTGGGACGCGCCCTCCAAGTGGAACCTGCCTGGCCGCGAGTTCCCTGGCCCCTGCGCCGAGTAAGCTCTTTCGCGGAGAGTCGCACTCGACTGAGGACTAGGACCAAGGAGACATTGGGGGGGGTCCAGCGGAGGCCCTGCGCATGCGGTCGACCGCTGGCATTCAGCAACACGGCTGCCTTGGCGCTGTCGCGTCGCTGTGACACACAATATTTTGCTGTGACAA
>Ga0315899_10007240_pt1 | contig 11919 bp, 13 predicted proteins | sample LakEriMetagenome_2_FD_203518 | JGI IMG/M metagenome (GOLD analysis project Ga0315899, IMG submission 203518) | Freshwater fungal communities from buoy surface, Lake Erie, Ohio, United States - Buoy 4 MA112 | ecosystem: Environmental > Aquatic > Freshwater > Lake | place: USA: Lake Erie, Ohio... | reverse complement strand
GACGCAGTGTCGGCTCGACCCGTCCGCGCTTTGCGGCCGCGCGCTGCATGCTGCGAGTGAGCGCGAGCATCATCAGGAAGCCGACCGCCACGAGCAGGCCGGCGATGTACAGATTGCGTCCCGACGTGGCGCCGGCTGGCACTTCGACGACGAGATCGGCGTCGGCCTTGACGTCCTGCGCGAGAAAGCGGCGGAAGTTTCGCCGCTCGAGCGTGACCGGATCGACGGCGGCGAAGCCCTGCCCCTTCACGTCGCCCTGCGCCTCCTCGACAAGCACTTCGAACACGACGACCGGCCGCTCGGTGCGCACCCGGAGCGGAAAACTGCTGGCCGGCAGCTTGTACGAAAACGCGATCTGCTTCACACCGGGCGCAATGGGTGCGAACACGTTCACGCGACCGTTCTGCGCCGCGAAGGCATCAGGAGAAATCTCGCCTTCGTTGGCGCGGACATCGATGGCCGCGGCCGGGATGACCACGCTCCACGTCGGTGGCGCGTTCTGCTGCTCGGCCGTGACGAGAGTGACCAGACTGTCGTTGGAGAGTTCGAACACCTCCACCACCGTGCGCATTTCGGCGCTATCGGCCTTGCTCACAATGAGGTGGCGCCCCTTGACCGACAGGGGGAAGGTTCTCGACGTGGTGTCGAACACTGTAATCTCGGCAACGTCACCCGCGGCGTTCGCATCGCGCAACGGCGCCGTGAAGTACGCGATCCCGCCATAGGTGGTGGAGGCGAAGTACACTGCGTCGCCGGCTCCGAATGGTTTGTAGCTGAAGCGGTAGGTACCCTCCGCTCCCGTGCGTATCGAATCGATGGGCCCGGCGGTATCCTTGCCCACGCGATGCAGGGTGACCCAGATGTTGCGCGCCGGGCCCATGCCGGTGGAGTCGCCGCCGCTTCTGGTGGGCACGCGCACCCGCCCCTGCACGGAGCGCGTAGATCCGGCGGGCGGTTGCAGGGCGTGCGCGTACGATGCGACGAGGACGGAGACCGTGACGGCGAGCAGCGTGCCCAGAGCGCCGAGGGGCGCGCGACGCAGGGACGCGGGGACTTGCAGGCGGGTCATGAATTGGGGTGGGGAGTGACGAAAACGCACACGCGGCAATCTAGGGCGTGAATTTGCCGAAGTCTTCCGGGCGAAGATTTTCGAGGTAGGCTTGCAGCTGTTCCGCGGTCAGTGGCCGAACGCCGCCGAGCGCGCCCGGTGTGGGCTCACCGCCGGCGTCGGCGTCCTCGTCTCCCTCGAGTTCGGTGGTCGTGAGCAGCGCGTCGGGGGCGAAGATTGGGGCCGCCAACCGCAGGGCAATGGCGATGCCGTCGGACGGCCGTGCATCGACCGCAACCAGCCCCTTGGGTCCGTCGAGTTGCATCTCGGCAAAGTAGGTACGCTTTTCCACGCGCGTGATATTCACGCGGCGTAGTGTGCCGCCCAACCCCGTGATGAGCGTCTTGCACAGGTCGTGCGTGAGCGGACGTTCGCGCTTGAGGTCGTTGATCTGCACGAGGATGGATTCGGCTTCGGGCTTGCCGATCCAGATGGGGAGCAGCCGACTGCCGAATTTCTCCTTCAGAATGACGACGTAGGCGTTCGTCGCACTGTCAAGGCCGAGGCGGGCCACCGTCACTTCCACCATGTGTTCGCTCCGGAAGGGCGCCGGGTCGCACGCCGGGAGACCGTGTACACCATCACGGCCGGATGTCACAAACCGACCGCCGCTGTGCCCTGCTGCACGGATCGTGCAGCCACACATCGGCGGCCGGAATGATACCCGCCTGCCTACCTGATGGCCTTCTTGAGGGCGGCGACGCGGTCGGTGCGCTCCCAGGTGAACGTGGTACGGGCCGACTTGCCTCGTCCGAAGGTCTCCGGCTTGCGCCCGAAGTGCCCGTAGGCCGCCGTGGCCTTGTAGATGGGCTTGCGCAGGTCGAGGGCCTTGCTGATGCCGCGCGGCGTCAGGTCGAACACCTCCTTCACGGCCGCCTCGATGACCGCGTCGGGAACGGCGCCCGTTCCGAAGGTCTGCACGTACACGGACACCGGCTCGGCCACGCCGATGGCGTAGGCCACCTGCACTTCGCAGCGTCGGGCCAGTTTGGCCGCCACGATGTTCTTGGCCACCCAGCGCGCGGCATAACAGGCCGAGCGATCGACCTTGGACGGATCCTTGCCGCTGAACGCGCCGCCGCCGTGGCGGCCCATGCCGCCGTAGGTGTCGACGATGATCTTGCGGCCGGTGAGGCCGGCGTCGCCCTGCGGCCCGCCGATCACGAAGCGGCCCGTGGGGTTGATGTGCGTCTTCATGCGGCGCGCGACGAACTGCTCGGGGATCGTCGCCATGATGACGTCATCGAGAATGGCGCGCCGCAACCTGGTGTTGGAGACCTTCTCGTCGTGCTGCGTGGAGATGACCACCGTATCTACGGCTACCGGGCGGTCGTTCTCGTAGACCACCGTGACCTGCGCCTTGCCGTCGGGACGGAGCCAGGGCAGCGTGCCGTCCTTGCGCAGTGCCGACAAGCGATGCGTGAGCGCATGCGCGAGCTGGATGGGGAGCGGCATGAATTCGGGCGTCTCGTCGGTGGCGTACCCGAACATCATGCCCTGATCGCCGGCGCCGCCGGTGTCCACGCCTTGCGCGATATCGGGCGACTGGCGGTCGATCGTGCTCATCACGGCGCACGTCTTGGAGTCGAAGCCGAAGTTGGCGTCGTTGTACCCGATCCCATCGATGGTCTGACGCACGATTTCGGGGAGGTGCACGTACGCCGACGTCGTGATCTCACCGGCGATGACGGCCAGGCCGGTCGTCACGAGCGTTTCGCACGCCACACGGGCCGCGGAATCCTCGCTCAGAATGGCATCGAGAACGGCATCGGAGATCTGATCCGCGATCTTGTCCGGGTGCCCCTCGGTGACGGACTCCGACGTGAAGAGATGACGATCGGCCACGGTGTGCAGCGCTCGCGTTGAGTGATGAGTGAAAAGCAATGGCATAGACTAGTCCCGACAGGCAGCCGGGACAACTGGAGCGGATGGCGGGGCGGCCCTGCCATAACCCTTCCTGAGCCCTGTCGTGGTCCCGCCGTCCGGTCAGCCCAGCTCCGCCCGCAGCCGGCGCCGCAGCAGCACTTCGGCTTCGCGCGCGGTGCTGGCCGCCATCGCCGCCTTGGCCGCATCGGCCGCGGCATCCGCCCGCACCCCGCGGATGATGCGCTTCACGTCAGCCACGGCCCGCGGGGCGACGCTGAGTTGGCGCAGCCCGAGGCCGAGCAAGGCGAACACCGACAGCGGCTGCGACGCCATTTCGCCACAGACGCACACGTCGATGCCATGCGCCGCGCCGGTCGCCTGCACCTGCGCCATCAGCCGCAGCACGGCCGGATGAAACGGCGTGAAGCGCGGGGCGAGGTTGGCATTGCCACGATCGACGGCCAGCATGTACTGCACCAGGTCGTTGGACCCGATGGAGAAGAAGTCCACGTCGCGCACGAGCGTATCGCACGCGACCGCGGCGGCCGGTGTCTCGATCATCACGCCGAGCGGCACGTCATCACGGAAAGGCACACGCCGCGCGGCGAGTTCGTCCACGCACTCGCTGATGAGCTGGCGTGTCTCGCGGACCTCGTCGACAGTGACGACGAGCGGCAACATGATGCGAAGGTCGCCGTGCACCGCCGCGCGCAACAGGGCGCGCAGCTGCACCTTGAACAATTCGCTCTCGTCGAGGCACATGCGGATGGCGCGCCATCCGAGGAACGGGTTGGCCTCGTGCGGGAATCCGCCCACCGGCAATTTGTCGCCACCGACGTCGTAGGTGCGGATGATGACAGTTTGGCCACCGAACGCCTGCACGACGCGCTTGTAGGCGCGATACTGCTCCTCCTCGTCGGGCATGCTGGCCCGGCCCACGACGAGGAACTCGGTGCGCATGAGCCCCACCCCCTCGGCGCCGCTGTGGGCCCCAAAGTCGGCTTCTTCGGGGATGTCCACGTTCGCGCGCACCACGAGCGTCACGCCGTCGCGCGTGACGGGCTCACTCATCGCGAGCTCGCGAATCACGCCGGCGCGGCCTTCCTCTTCCGCCACGCGCTGACGCGCTTCGTCGACTTCCGCCTCGGTGGGCGCAATGACGAGCGTCCCTTCGGCGCCATCGAGAATGGCGATTTCCCCGCCCTTCAGCACCGAGAGCGCCTGCCGCAACCCCACCACCGCCGGCAGCCCGAGCGAGCGCGCAAGAATGGCCACGTGCGCGGTGGCGGTCCCCGCTTCGGTGGCAATGGCCGCAATGCACTCGCGATCGAGCTGCATCGTGAGCGACGGCGTGAGGTCGTGCGTGACCAGGATGGTGTTGCTACCGCGTGGCACATCCACCGGATCGTGGTCGGGCAATCCGAGGAGCAGCGTCAGCACGCGGATGTGCACGTCGGTGAGGTCGCCCACCTTCTCGCGCAGCATGGGAGCGCTCGAGCGAGCAAAGCGCTGGCGCCATTCGAGCAGCACGATGTCGAACGCCTTTTCCGCCCCGAGATTCTGACGGATGAGCGCGATCGTGCTGCGGGTCAGCTCCCCATCATCGAGGATGGAGAGCTGCACGTCGAAGATGGCCGCCTCTTCGGGGCCCGTCTGCGCTTCGGTGCGCACGCGCAGGTGGCGGAGACGCTCGCGCGCCTTCTCCACGGCGCGCTGGAATCGCGCGATTTCCGCGTCGATCCCGTCGTCATCGACAAGCCGATGATGGACCTCGGGCACCTCCCATCGCAGGAGATGCACGGGACCCACGACGATTCCCGGCGAGGCGGGAATGCCGCGGAGGACCGACAGCACTCAGCTCTCTCCGAACCGGGACGCGACCAGTGTCGAGAGCGCGTCGAGCGCATCGTCGGCATCGGGTCCGGTTGCCCTGAGCGTGATGATGGCCCCGTATTCGGCGGCCAGCATCATGACGCCCATGATGCTCTTGCCATTCACCTCGAGGTCGTCGCGCGAGATGGTGATGTCGGCCTTGAACTTCGAGGCCACCTTCACCATCTCGGCTGCCGGGCGCGCGTGCAACCCATGCTTGTTCACGATTTGGACGGATCGTTCAGCCATCAACGGACCACCGAGTAGAGGACAAAGACCGCGAGCATCAGCAGGACCACGCGCCACCCCTCGGCACGACCCTGCAGGCGCACGAGGAGTACGGCCAACAGGGGCGTGGCAACCGCCACCCCCATGGGGATGGGCGACAGAGGCGCCTGCCCACCGATCGCCCGGTGCACCGCGAGGGGCAACGCCAGCCCGCCAAGTACGGCCGACACCAGACCAATGTAGCGCGGCCCGTGCTGGAGTACGGGGTGCCCCATGGCGCTGGCCACGCGTAGTCCGCACTGCCACCCGGCCCGGAGCCCCCAATCGCGGAGCCCGAAGTGGCCGACGTTGTACAGGATGAGGAACCCCGCGACCACTCCCAGCGCGGACCAGCCGAAGCCGAAGAGCAGGAGCGCCACCAGCGAACAGGCGGGGAGCCACGCGGCCCAGACCAGCCGGTCGCCGAGACTGCCCAATGGTCCACAGAGCGCGGTGCGGAACCGCTCGATGCGCGTGGCCGGCACCTGCTCCAATTCCACCCGCGCAAGCGCTCCCACGGCCAGACTGGCGAGGTACGGGTGGGCGTTGAAGTACACGGACTGCCGGGCCAGGGCGTCTTTGTAAGCCGGCCCGTCAGGTCCGCCAGGGAGCTGCCGCAGCGCGGGCTCGATGCAGAAGCCCATGCCATTACCGACCAGGATTTCGTAGTTCCACGAGCCCTGAATGGCGAGGCAGCGGAGCAGCATGGCCAGTCGCAACGGCGTGGGAAGGTGCGGGGGCGGCAATGTGCCCACCACCGGCATGCTCATCGTGTCGGTGTGGAGCGCCGGGTTGTCGAGTCCGGTCTCAGGCACCGGCTATCACCAGCAGCGTGCCGACGGCGAGCGACACCACGAACAGGCGCCGCGTGCCGTTGATGGCGTGGAAATCCTTCCACACCGCCGCGGCCGCCACGGCGGCGACGAGCGTGATGATGATGGCGCGCGACAGATCCTCGCTCACGCTCCACCGCGCGTTCACGTGAACAGCCACGGGGCGGGCCACGAGAATCACGAGCGCCCCCAGCAAGGTTCCCCGCACAAGATCCAGCGTCATCCCGAACACCTGCAGCCCGATGACGGTGTTACGGGACCCGGCGGCAAGCTGGTCGAGGCGGGGGCGCGCGAAGCCGGCGATGATCTGCCGCTGCTGCACCATGGTCCAGCCACCGATCCAGCCGGTGGCGATGCCGACCAGCACGGCCACGGCGAAGGCCCCGACATCGGGGAACGACGAGCTGGTGGCGCCCACTGAGGCCACTGCGCCGGCCGCCACCGAGGCGGAGCCCCACTCCGGATACCGGGAGGCGCCCACCGGGAGCGACTCGAGCGCGAGACACTCGAGGGCCGTGCCGCACACGAGACCGGCCTCGGGCGCACCGAGGAAGGCTCCGCCCAGCGTCGCGCCCACGATAGGGCGCGAGATCATCGCCTGGGGAAAGCCAACGACATCGAGGCCCACCACACCCGCGAGCAGCGCGAGGGGCACCAGATCGATGAGAGCGGCCGGAAACGTCATCAATCCGTGGCCGTGGAGGCGAGCAGTTCGTTGAGCGGCACGGCGCGCGCCGTGGGCACGTCTTGCGCCGTCACCTCGACGCCCTGCGCTTCGATGGCGCGCAGGCCCGCTTCTTCGGCGGCCGTGAGGAACACATAGCGGAGACGGCCGGCGCGCCCTGGTGAATGGTGCACGCCTCCGACGTTCACGGTGCGGATACGTCCCGGGGCGGCCTTCACGAGCCGTTCCATGGTGCCGATATCGCCAACCAGCACGATGCCGGGCTGCGGGCTACGCTCGAAGTCGGCGAGTCGCTCGGCGGCTTCGTCGACCGTGTGGAAGTGCACGGACATTTCGGGCGGCACCCCCATGCGGTACAGCTCCTGCTCCCACTCGCTCGAAGCAACCTCGTCGTCCACGAGCACGATGAAGCGGAGCTCGAGCGGCTGCCCCCAGCCCACGACTACCTGGCCGTGTATGAGACGATCGTCGATGCGATAGAGCGCGATAGGCATGCGGAGGGAGGACTCGGGGCTGCTGGCGATCAGGCGCCGGCGACGGCGGCGCCGTGCATCACCATGGCGGCGCGGCCCCGATCGAGGGCGGCCTGCACGGCCTGTGCGGGATCGTCGACGTTCTGCATGGCGAAATCGAGCAACAGCGAAAGATTGACGCCGGTGACGAGCAAGACGCCTGGGCGCTCGCGGATCATGCGGCGCACCGCCATTGTGCAACTGCCGGCGGGGAGATCAGTGAAGATGACGCGGGCGCCGGTGGTGTCGAGCGCCTGTGCCAGAGTGCCCTGAATGTCCTCCAGACAGAGCCCCGTGTTGGAGATGGGCACGAACTGTGCGCCGCGTCCCGTGATCTGCTCCACCGCCGAGATGAGGCCCGACGCGAACGTGCCGTGCCCCGCCACGATCCCGCGCACGGCCAAAGGCGACGCCGTCCCTGCGTTCGGATCCGTCACTACTCGTCATCCTCCTGCAAGTACCGCTGCACGTCCGACTTCCGGTGCATCTGGGTGATGAGTCGTTCGTTGAAGGCGGTCGCGGTATCGTACCCGCGATAATAGCGCAGCAGGTGGTTCATCGCGATCACTTCCGCGATGACCGTGATGTTCTTGCCGGGATTGAGGTGCACCGTGATCTTCGGGATCTCGACCCCGAGAATATCGATGGTCTGGACGTCGAGCCCGGTGCGATCCACTTGGGCATCGGCGTCCCACTCTTCCAGCACGACCACCACCTCGAGCCGCTTCTGCTGCCGTACGGCGTGGATGCCGAAGATCGCGGGGACATCGAGCAGGCCGACCCCGCGGATTTCCATGAAGTGCCGCTGCAGTTCGTGCCCCTTGCCGATGAGCACGTCGTTGCCGCGCCGCGACACGAACACGAGGTCGTCGGCCACGAGCCGGTGTCCGCGCTCGACGAGGTCGAGGACGCACTCCGACTTGCCGATGCCGCTCTTTCCGGTGAAGAAGAGGCCCACGCCATACACATCAGCCAGCGAGCCGTGCATGGTGGTGGTGGGTGCGAACTGGTCGGCGAGGAACGGCTTGATGAGGCGATAGAACTCGGCCGTCTTGAGACGCGACCGCAGGATGGTGACCCCGGCGTCCTCGGCGAGCCGCATGAACGGCTCGGGGGGTTCCAGCGCTTTCGTGATGAAGGCGCAGGGTACCGGGAAGCCGAAGAACTGTTCGAGGTTGATGGCGCGTTGCGCGGTATCGAGCGACTGCAGATAGGTGATCTCGGTTTCGCCGAGGACCTGGATGCGCTGGTAGGGGAACCGATTGATGTAGCCGGCGAGGACGAGCCCCGGGCTCGACGCCTCGGGGCTCGTGATCTCACGGTCGAGACCGGTGGCCGGGCCGAGCAGCTCCAGTTCGAGCACGTCCTTCATGCGCTCATAGAGCGTGCCCACGGTCAGGCGTCGTGTCACCCGGTGCGATCTCCTTCACGAGGGCTGCGACGCGAGCGACGCGCGCGTGCCACCTGGCTTTCGAGACGATGGACGGCGGTGGCGAGCGCCGGCGCAAAGGCGCGGGCATCGGCCACGGCGAAGAGCTCGCGGTGTCGGGACCCGCGCAGCACGAGTTCAACACGACGGGTCTCTCCGTCACCGACGAATCGCACGATGGCATTGGCGACCGTGTGGAGTCGCGTGGCAATACGGCGGATGGCCTTTTCGGCCTGGGCGCGAAGCGAGTCGGACACTTCGGCGTGGTGCGCGTGCAGGATGATCTCCATCAGCGACCTTCCTCCCTTCCCACCACCTCACGGAGGTGGGCTTCAGTCTCCTTGGCGGCGTTCGCCCAGGTGAAGCCTTCGGCGAAACGTCGTGCATTGGCCCCCAGGTGTTCGACGAGCGTCCGCTCGTCGCTGAGGCGCCGCATGCAGGCAGCCATGGCAGCCACGTCGCCGTGGGGCACGAGGAATCCCGTCTCGTCGTGCTTCACGGACTCACGGATGCCCGGGGAGTTTGACGCAATCACCGGGGTGCCGCTCGCAGCCGCTTCCAGGTTCGTGATTCCCCACCCCTCCTTTGGTGATGCGAAAACCGTTGCCCAGGCTCGTCGCAGCAGGGCGCACTTCGCCGTCTCGTCAATACGACCCAAAAAGCGTACCCGCGAAGCGACCCCGAGGTTTCCCGCCAGCTGCTCGAGTTCCGGACGGAACTCGCCGGCACCAGCAATTTCGAGGGTGGCTTCAGGGAGGTGGCTGGCGGCGAACGCCCTGAGCACCAAGTCGACACCCTTATACTTCTTCAAGCGGCCGAGATACGCAAATACGGGCCGCGGCGCGCGTACGGTGGGATCGGGCGTGTAGTGCGTGCTGTCGATCCCCGGGAAGATGACGCGGATCCGGTCGGCCTCGATCCCACGCTGCACGAGGTCCTGCTTCGTGCTTTCGCTGATTGCCTCGAAAGCGTGCCCCCGGTAGAACCACGGCAACGGTTTCTCGGACAGCCAGACGGCCGCGGCAAGGGGTGCGGCGAGTTCCTGAAAGGCGGTACCGCCGAAGAGGTGGGGGACCAACCCCACCAGCCTGGGAAGCCGCCAGGTGGGCGTGTACAACGGCACCTTGTTGATGTCTTCGACCACCACGTCGAAGTCGCGCCGCACGAGGTGCGAGTGCCAGTACCGCCGAGCCAGAAACGGGAACGTCTGGCGGGTCCCCACCCGGTGGACCTCGATGCCGTCGAGCGTTGCCCGCGGCGGACAGCCGGGCCAGCCACCACAGAGGAGCACGACCTCGTGCCCGGCCGCAGCGAGGCGTCCGAAAATCTCGTGCAGGTGGATCTCGGCCCCACCGGCGAGCGGGTTGTCGCGGCACTGCCAGTTCACCACGGCAATGCGCAGCCGAGCGCCGGGCACAATCCCCGCTGCAGTCACAGCTTGCCGAGCTTGCGGGCGTAGGCGTCGAGCACACCGTTGACGAAGCGCGCGCTCCGTTCGGTGCCATACCGCTCGGCGAGGTGCACCGCTTCCTGCAGCACCACCTTCACCGGGGCTTCGTCACGCGCAAGCTCGGCGGCCGCCAGACGCAGCACACTGCGTTCGATGGCACCGAGGCGCTCGAGACGCCAGTTGTTGGTGACCTCGGCCAGGGCCGCATCGAGCTGCGCACCGCCGTCGGCCACCGTGGCCACGAGGCGCGAGGCGAAGGCCCGCTCCTCGGGATCGACGGCGAGATCGTCGAACACCGTGGTGGCGATACGCCGCAGCTGCGCCTGGTCGCGCAGATCGGCCGCGTAGAGTGCCTGCAAGGCGCGGGCGCGACCGCGCGTTTCGACACGTTCGGTACGCGTGTTGGGCTTGCCGCGGGTCCGCTTGCCGGTCTTCGGCAGGAGCGGTTCCTGAGCGGGGCCATCCCAGAAGTTGTCGTCGTGCAGCGTACTCATGCGTCGTCCTCCTCGCCTTCGTCGTGCAGGAAGGCACGATCGAAGACATCGAGCACTTCGAGGGCGGCCAGCGCCGCGTCTTCGCCCTTGTTGCCGTGCGCACCGCCTGCCCGCGCCTCGGCCTGCGCCGTGTCGTCGGTGGTGAGGAGTCCCATCGTCACCGGTACCTCGAAGTCGCGCGACGCTTCCATGATCCCGCGCGCTGCCTCACCGGCCACGAACTCGAAGTGGGGGGTTCCGCCGCGAATCACCGCACCCACAACCACCGCCGCGTCGTACTTGCCGGTAGCGAGCGCGCGGCGTACGGCTACGGGGAGTTCCCACGCACCCGGCACCCACACGACATCGACGTCGTCGAAGGCCACGCCCCTGGCGACGAGGGTCCTCACCGCGCCCTCAGCGAGCGGCACCGTGATACTCTCGTTGAAGCGGCTCGCCACGACCACGACACGACGCCCTTCGCCGTGCGGTTCCCCGGAAAATTCAGCCACGTCGATCTCAGATGGCGAAGAGGTGACCGAGCTTGGTTCGCTTGGTCTCAAGATAGGAAGCGTTCTCACTCGTGGACGGGGCCTCGATGCGCACCCGGTCCTTCAGCACGAGACCGTAGCCGTCGAGCCCGACGAGCTTGCGCGGGTTGTTGGTCATAATGCGGATGGAGCGTACACCGAGATCGAGCAGGATCTGCGCGCCGATGCCGTAGTTGCGCAGATCGGGAGCGAACCCGAGGCGCTCATTGGCCTCGACGGTATCGGCCCCGCGATCTTGCAGTTCGTACGCCTTGATCTTGTTGAGCAGGCCGATGCCGCGCCCTTCCTGATCGAGATACACGATCACGCCGCGGCCTTCGACTCGGATCATGTCCATGGCCGTCTCGAGCTGCCAGCCGCAGTCGCAGCGGCGCGAATGGAAGACATCGCCGGTGAGACACTTGCTGTGCATGCGCACCAAGATGTCCTCCCCTTCGTTCACATCGCCGAACACGAGCGCGAGGTGTTCGCGGCTGTCGACATCGTTGCGATAGCCCATGATGCGCCATTCCCCGAACTCGGTGGGAAGGCGCGCATCGGCGGCGCGATGCACGAGGCGTTCGTGGCGCAGGCGATACGCCACCAGCTGCGCGATGGTGATGAAGGTGAGTCCGTGCTGCTTGGCGAACACCTCGAGCTGCGGACGACGCGCCGTGGTGCCGTCCTTGTTGAGGATCTCGCAGATCACGCCGGCCGGGCGCTGACCGGCGAGGCGCGCGAGGTCCACGGCCGCTTCAGTATGCCCCACGCGCTGCAGCACGCCGCCGTTGCGGGCGCGCAGTGGGTGAATGTGTCCGGGCACGCGCAGATCACTGCGGGTGGCGTCGGGGGCCACTGCCACGCGGATGGTGGTGGCGCGGTCGCTCGCACTGA
>Ga0315899_10007239_pt1 | contig 11920 bp, 4 predicted proteins | sample LakEriMetagenome_2_FD_203518 | JGI IMG/M metagenome (GOLD analysis project Ga0315899, IMG submission 203518) | Freshwater fungal communities from buoy surface, Lake Erie, Ohio, United States - Buoy 4 MA112 | ecosystem: Environmental > Aquatic > Freshwater > Lake | place: USA: Lake Erie, Ohio... | reverse complement strand
CTCGTTCCGCACCCGATCACCCCGGCTCGCCAGCGTCCCGGGCCGATCACCGCCTTTTTGTGACCTCCGCCCTTGGACGGACGGAGGAGGGCTGGATGGGTAGGATTGTTCTATTGACACCAACAAGGATTGGAGGATCGAGTGTCCGGCCAGCCACCGAGATCATTCCTCGGAGGATCATTTCTTACTTCCGGCGCCTCTCCTGCTGGCTGCTGCCAAAATGCTGGCGGTTGAAGAGAGCGGAAGCACCATGAGGCTAACGGGACTTTACTAGCTTCATTGTAAGGTTTGCCCCATGCATATGGGCTCAGCGTCTAGAGTGACGGGATCAATTTTGTTTTTGAGCTTTACCACATTTACACGGGCTCAGTCTCTTTCCACATGTACACGGGCTTGGTCTTTTTTTGTTCTAGAGCTTTGCCACATGTATGCGGGATCAGTGTCAAGAAGTAAGATCAGGTAAAGTTAGCTCTCGTCATCGTCTTCATAGCTTCAAGATCCTCCATCAACGACACTGCTTCAGTCACGACAGCAGTCGCGGCTGAGTTCGAGGCACTTGCCGCAGCGTTGAGTATCATGTGGGCCCTGCTCGTCCGGGTCGCGGAATTCACGCGTGTCACCGGCACGTCCCACAGGGCGCGCCGTCTCGGTAGGCGATTGGCACGGACTGATCAAGGTCTGAGCCCCCTGGCCAAACAGAGAGTGGGCGCTAGTATAGTAGTCGCCGTCATATGCTGGCCCGGGCGCCCAGGGGCTGTGTGTTACCCGACAGGGCGTTGTGCTTACCGACTTCCAGTCACTTCTTGATCGTCAATAAAACTTCTCTATCTCTCTCTCTCTTTTCAAGGCTTTACCCAACGTTGTTGAAGTGGCTGAACGCGTTGACGCTGCAGAACGCTCCATAGCACATGACAACAGCAAGACCTTGCAGGCTCTGCAAGTGCCGTGTCAACCTGGTTTCAAAGTTATCACTTTCTTTCAGCTCCCGCGGTGTCACACCTGTGGATTTGCGTTGGTAGACGAAAAGGGCGATATGGGCCTGGGTTCGGACACAGTTTGCAGCGGGAATGAATGATCGCCGTAGATGTCACACAAAGAGAGCTTATCATCTGAAGCTTGATGATGCAGCGCCAATGCTCTATCTTCTTCACCTATCCTTTCACCCTGCGCAAACATGCTCACCATCGGCGTCACCGACCACCCCAAAACACCCTGAGTCGGAATTGACTTGGACGTGTCTGTACACTCCTTGACAACGGGTGACGCAGTCTGGTCGTAAGCTTCCAGGAAGGTTTCGCAAGTCGCATGGAGAAGTGTTTGCGTTTCCAACAGCTCGGTTTCCCAGTTGGCGAATTTACACCGCACACTCGAGATCATTTCTTCGAGACCTTGCTCCTGAGAGTGTCTCTGGGATTCTACGGTCGCAGCCAGGCACAAGTACGTCTGCATGTGACGCTCAATCGTCTGCAAGCGACTGTTTACGACATGTTTGAACCACGCCCTCCACACGCTGTGCATCAGTCGACCCTGGCGTCTCGCAGCTGTCGACGTCAGCATCAATCGCCTCGTTCGTCTATGCATTCGCTTCTGGTTCACATATTCTGCCAAGGCCCGGAAGGTGCCGTGCTGCCGCCCGCGCCTCATCTCGCAACCCTGTAAAGTTGACATATAGAGCTGCGCGCATGATAAGTGCTGCAGCTGTTTGAGCTTTCGCTGATATGCGATCAGTTGTGAAGAAACGCCGTCCTCAAATTTGCTGAGTTGCACCATTTGTTGCCAGATCTGTACAAACTTCACAAGCAGTTTCTTCTGGCTGCATCGAGCTTGCGCTGTGCACACGCGCTGGCAGAATAATGTGCGCTGCAGCATGTCAAGGCAACGACACCAGTCGCTCACCACTGAGGCTAGGAGCTTTCTCCTTCTGAAGGGCTCAGCACGTGTGCGCCTTCGCGTCACCCTTTTGAGCAGTGTCCACATGACAAAGCGTCCAGCAATACGACATTCTTTACGGCGGTGGATGAACTGTGATAGTTTCCGACCAAGATTTGCGCAATAGCTCGTGTGATTGCACCATCGCACGAAAGCTCCACGTTTTTTTCGCGCTCTCTCACGTCTCTGCACACCTGGCATGGCAGTAGCAAGTAGACACTTGAAATGCCAGCGATCAAATGCTGTTTTCTTGTGAATCGAGTTGACGCGCATTACCACCATGGCCGAAGCCCTATGTCCCCTGGTCAATATCTCAAGCCAAATCGCGTTCTGCTGCCGCCGGGCAGCAAGTAAGGCACACGTCATGTGTGCCAACTTTTGTAGGACAATTGAGCGCCTGTCGACAAAGCTTGTCCACTCTTGCATAAATTGGCCAATCGAACCCATCATTGCAAAGCGATGTCGAGAAGAAACCGCTCGACGGAGGGTGTTTGTTTCTCGCCACGCACAAAGATGTTGGCGGAGTTTGAGTCGCAATGTTCGGGCAGCGAGATGCTCCAATCTGCGGTTCGACAAACATCGGATCTGCACAATCATTGACTCCTGCGAAATTCGCGTCTTCTGCTGCTGGTTGTGCACACGAGTAGACATCCACACGTTGAAATACTTCGCCGCCACGTGAACTCGAGACTTTGTGGATACCGCCTGCGCTTTGCGCAGAAGTCCCAAAGACGTTTCCAGTGAGGCCAGCCATTCCACGAAAATAGCACGAATTTTGCGTCTGCTCTGCATAGATAACACTAGCTTCCTCAGATGGTCTATTGTCTGCTGAGTCTTCTCATTTGTCTTAGATAACACCAGCTTCCTCAGCTGGTCTATTGTCTGCTGAGTCTTTTCAGTCTTAGTGTGCATGAGAATGAGCGCCCAATGTCGGAACTGTCTCCGCATACAGCTATGATTTGAACAGCGCATCAGGTGGTGCATTTTGCATTCAGACGCCGAGAACCTTGAACACCAGGGAATCCATGCCTCCCAAGCCTTGCACATGTTTTCACGCTGCGTCTCTCGTGCTAATCTTTTCACTGCACCTTGCCTTCGACGCAGCTCATTGAGGATTTGTTTCAAAGACACCCAAACTCGGAACAACATGGCATTTTTCTTCCTGCTCAACATCTTCAATGTGATTGTGCGATGACGATTTGTCTGTTTTGCGCCAGCTGCCCACTGAACCCATACTTTGTACACGAGGGCACCCTGCAACCTGCAAAGCACAATTTTGAGAATCTTACGTTGACGCCGGTGAAGCATGGTGCGTGTGCCCCAAATTAGAAGTGATTTGCATAAAACACCAAAACTCTTTCGGAAGCACTTTGCCTGGAACGTGCTTCTCTGCCGAACGCGCGCCTTGAAATTGGACTTCCACATCATAAATGATCTATACGTAACAGAATGTCTCCTCCTTGTTATTGCCGTTCTCAATATCCTGCGCTGCTTTTGGTGATCTTTGGTAATGCTCCACCATGTTATCAATGCTTTGCCTTTTTTTGAGCTACGATTTCTTCGGGTAGCCCTCCCTAGAAGGCACTTCCCGAAGCAGACATCGTCCCACCATCTCGATAAGTAGAAAGACAGGCGGACCCGAATCCATTTGCATACAAATCTCCGGAGTTTCAACAACGTTCCGTGCATAGCCGAAGTGAGCATACTCCATTGTTTGAACGTGCGAGAGGAGAGCATGTGGGTTGCACGCCTGTAAGCTTGGTTTCGGTTATGTCTGTGCGCTTTGGCAGCTTCAAGCTGCTCTACCGTCCAGAAGGACCATGTCAAGAAATGGCTGAGTTTGTTGAGTCGTTGGTAACCAAACCGCGGCAAACGAATCAAAGATGCACACGGCTGACTTGGAAGGAGATACTCAAATACCCTCCTAAGAAGCCGCCTTGATTGTTTTGCATTCAGTCTTGCCAAGAGTACCCGCACGGTGCTCTTTGAGCGCTGCACACGTGCCCAGCTCGTCAACGCATGAAATCTGAGGATCATTTGTGCACTGTGGGCCACACGCAAAATTGTAAAGTTCTTCCGTTTTTGGGCGGTCGAAACCATCTGTAAGCGTCGAAATGTCATCGCCTTCGTTCTTGCTTTGAGCTGCAGATTCTTCCTTTCAACCACACGAATGGCGGACATCTTGGATCTCTCATGCTTTGAAACGCAATACCAGAGTGCGAGGGCACCATGCAAAGAGTATCGACGATGAAATGACGCGAATATGCCATCAAAAGTGCGCCGGATTCTTTCTCTTACACACACCTGTCGCCACCAGAACATGCCGGCTGACGCCAGAGCGACTGGGTAAAAGCGCTTCATGTCGATCAGAGACCTAACTCGCCTTTGCCTTTGTGTGGCTATGGACCACTCTCGCAGAACTTTAGAAGTGCAATCCTGTTCTGTAGACACTAGCAAAGATGATATTCGTTCTTGATTGATTTTATGATGCACATGTGATGCAAACCAGTAGCGAGCACATCGGACAAATAAACGCTTCTCAAAGCCGGATTGCGACCTGAGGCTGTATTTCCTGATCATCAATCCCTGGTGCAAAACGTGCCTCCATTCTCTGAAAAAAACAGCCATCTTAACATGCATGCGTTGATCTGATCGTCTCTGGAAGACTCTTTCCAAGTGTTTTTGCCAATGTTTTGCCGCACAACGAGATCGCAAGGCATCGAACACAAGGGCGATATTGAATTGCATTGGGCGGAGGCATATTTGTAGAAGACATTGCAGGTGCCTTTGCTTGTACTTGGCACCATGCAGTGCGGAAAATGCCTGATGCAACTTACGGCGGCGTGCACGTAACTGCTTGGCTTGGAGCTGAACGCTTTTTCGATCACCAATCTCTCTCCAGGCAGAGAAATAGAGCGATACTTTAGGCTCGGATGGTCGCTGACAAAATGCAGAAGATAAGTGCAGGGATTCCATCACACGCATGCGTCTGTGTTTGACGTAAGAAGACCATGCCTTGAAAGTTCGCGTTGCTCGCTGTCTTGTGCAGCACTTTAAGCTCGTATATGAGGCCTCTCTTGAACGCTCGCGAGCACTCTTCTTTATTTCAGCTCCTGAGCGCAACGCCCAAAGACTTCGGATCTTCCATCCAAGTTTCCGACAAGACATCAGCAGAGCTGAGCGCATATTTGACTTTTTTTGTGCTGCTACCATTGACGTCCATGAGTGATATGCCGTGGAAAGTCTTCTGCGAGACTGATGAAAACGGATGCGGAGCAGTGTGCATCGCATACTATTCAAAAATTCTGTATGCAATACGAAGAATGCGAAGACTCGCCTGATGAGATGAAGGCGGCAAGAGCGAAGAACAGAAGCCTCTCTGAATGAAACTCGTCTTAGAGAATGTGCAACCATGACCCATGCCTCAAAGGACGAGCGTTTTACATGCACAAATTGCCGTTCGATTCTCTTTTTCATCCTGCGAACTAGACTGCGTTGGAACGTAGACATTGCCACCCAGGATCGAAACTTCTGCTTTAGTCTTCTCAACGTACTATGCAACTGTTTGCGATTCGCGGCTTCGCGTTCTTGGCGATGCTTCTTGGAAACTCGGACACATCCTTTCCAGACTGCGACGCTCCAGATATACAGGGACCTCTCAAATTGCACGTTCACTCTCCGCTCATTCTTTATGAAGTGCCGCTCTCTGCTTTCTTTTGTTGCATGCTCCAGCATTGCACCGACCGGTGTGTGTACCAGACGTAAGCGCAAATTCTTGCGCACGTGCTGTACCATCTGCAGTAGACATTTTCGGATCAATGAAAGCTTTCTCCGCCGGTGCATGGCCTTTCCAGTGATTAGAATCCGAGCTGTCCTCGACGTCCTTTCCAACCATCTAGCAAAACTTAGCTTAGTTATGAGCTTCCGTCTGCGAGTGCCTGCAATCGTGGCTTGCACGTCCAGCATTTTCCCGTGATCTACTCCTAATCGCCAGCTCCAAAGGGTCAATGCCATTGTGCGAGTGCTGACAGGCAAGATGCTGCTGCACTCGCTTGGAGGTACTACGCCATCTGAGGACCCTTCACTCTGAGATGCGGCATCTGCGCTGTCAACCTCGTTTTCCTTGGCCGACACTTGCTCCTGCATCAACGTTGATGCACGCGCTCTAGACTCAAGCTCCTCTTCCAATCGAAAATTCAGGATCGCAATTTGCTCCCGAGATTGCTGGAGCTCGAGTGCATGGACACGGACCACTTCTGATGCATTGAGCAAGGGTTCTTGCTGGGGTGACATTTTTTGCGGGCTCGGTAAGACCTGCCACTCAAGTTCTTCTTTCGTATCTGGGGATGACGAGTGTTGTACTTTGGAGTCGTTTCTGCATAAAACCCATGCATAAAAGCAGTTGACCACCATCAGGCGTCTGTACTGAAAATTGAGAGCGTCACAAACATTGGATACTTTCTTGGCATGACGAAGAAGGATACGCCAGATGCTGAAAGCGTTATTTAGAATCATTTGTTCGCCCGCCCTTCGACAGCACATAATTGCTTGCGCTACAAGCATCCGCCTTTGCCTGTACGGAAGCGCCATGTTTTTCCAGGCGTTGAAATTTCGCTTGAGATTTACCCACTTGATCTTTTGAGCCTTTGCAGGGGAGGATGGTGGTGTGGCGAAGAGGGAATTGTTACTTCCACTGATCATGCTGAGTACATGTATTTGCAAGGGGCTTGCGTCCATGAGCGGTGATATACTTTGCACTGCGGTCCTGGTCGGGGTTGATCGGGCCGCCTCTCTTCGTATTCCAGGAGAGGCTTGAGGAGGTGTTCGAGATCTGGCTCGTGTTGCGTGCTCGAGCGCTTGCTCCAACTCTAAAACCATCTTCTGCCGCTGCAGCTCGACCTCCTCTCTCCGAGCGTTGCGCTCGAGTTGCAGATGCGTTTCAAGTGCAGCAATTTGCTCTTCTTGCTCTCGAAGTTTCTCTTGCAACATTCTCTGGCCAGGCGAAGATTCACGATTGACTGTGGAGGGGGACGTCGTTGTAGAAGCGCAGATCATTCCAGGCATTTCGATCACATTCTGCCATGCATGGAGCATCGTGACCTGCAATGTACGTTTCCTCCTCGCCAGCAGGACTTCTGCAATCATGCCGAGTCTTTTGTGAGAGCAAGATACCTCCAACCAGCTGCTGAAGATTGCCATACATGTGCGTCTGAGAGTGCGCTTTGCAATTCTGGCAGCGTTTGTGGCCCGTCTGTGTGTTCTTACGTGCGCCCTACGCCATTTGAGTACGAGTCGTGCAACATTCACAGCCACCCATCGCTGTATAAAGATTTCTTCACGTCGGAGAAGGCCTTTTTGAACCTCCACAAATTGTTTCCAAGCAGATACTCTGTAGTGCAATAACACTCTGCGCTTGCGGTGTACAATATTGTGTAACACAATAATATCTCGACGACGCATGCGAACGCGTTTGATCCACAGCTCAAAAGTCTTAAAAGTGCACCTAAAATTCCTGTAGATGGCGTTTTTCGAATGGCGAATCTTATCTTCTATTTCATGGATCCATTTGTCCTGCCCTCGATAAGCAGCCCACAAGAAGAAAGACCGTCCAAGCAAAGATTTGTCTTGAACCCCATTAACAACGAAGAAAGATTGCATGGTTTTTTGACGGAAATGCAGGAAGGCTACCCAGCTCCAAAAACACCTAGTGGCAAGTCGTAGGAGGTTCTTCCTGACCGCCTCCACAACAGTATTCTGACTGGAGCGACCGAAGCTAGACTCAAGGTTGGGGCTTGCCTCCTTCCAGCTCAACAATGTTCTTGCTAGCATACGCTTCTGGGCTAGCCGTATTATATGATGATAGATGATGTTGTGCATGCAATTTTCGCCTTCGTGAGTCCATAAGAGCATGCACCGTCGAAGCAGGGCGTGCGATGAATTGGTCGCTCGACACAGCTGTATGCAATGCTGCAATGTGTTGGCGTGTCTGTGAATATGGTGCCAACGGGCCATCACACAAATCTTGCTCCTCAACGCCCGCCGTGACCAGACACGCTCAACAAGGGTCACCAATTTCCGCCTCCAGCGCACAACACTTGTCCAGGATACTAGGAAGCGCTTAACACGTTTACGCGCGAAAACAGATGCGCGTTCCTTTGCCCGCTCCTTAGCCTGTAAACGTTCGACAATATCCCGCTCAGTTTTATTTGTTCTGATATATATCTGTATATATTAACCAGTGCACGTTCCACAATCTCCCGCTCAGACTTTACAGCGCCGCTTTGTCCACAGTGGGGTCTCTGACGTGCGCAAACCATTTTTATGCGTGCATGCAGGGCATGTGCAAGATTCTGACCTGTTTTGACAAAAAAGCAGCGGCCCAACACCTGAAACCCGTGCGCAACTGAACGTGACATCTGCGCGAAATCATTCTGTTTGCTCTCGAAGAGCCCTCTTGTGCCCGCGATGTTGAGTTAGCCCATCTTCGAACCACAAACCTCATTTTTCTCATCTGATGTCTGTAAAAGAAAGAGGATAGCTTGCGTCGCACCTGCAATCGGCCAGAGGTCAGCAAAAGTTTCCAGTGCGCCATTCTATGTACAATATCTAGTGCACCGGGAGAGCCTGCGATGGTAATTAACAGCATCTGAGGGAGAAATTTGCCATGCGACAATATGCCAATTGGTATGTACCTGCCCCTGCATGCGACGGCCACGAGTCCACACACAGAGCGCCTGAAAAGCCTTGTTCCGGCTAGATTTCGTCACGAATCGCATGATCGCACATCGCTTCTTGCGCAAGTTTGCGCAGGCGCCTGCCCATGACCAAAGCGCCAAACGACAACATGCTCTTCCCTCACGTCGCTTTGTCGTCAGAACACATTGCTGGGCTAAGCTCAGCAATGAAATTTGCTTGCTTTCAGAGTCTGGACTTGGATGCACTGTGGCAGTGAGTCGAGCATGTGAGAGCTCAGTTTCCAGTCGCAAAATGTAGTCGCCCATCTGAAACACTTGATCCTGCAGGCAACACGGGGGGAGAGAAGATATATTGATTGGTACTCACTTTAGTAGCCTCTACACCTCATTCAAGTTTTCCGATCACGTTTGCGCATCGCTTCCATGCAAGATGCCCTTTTGTGATTAGTCAGCAAGTCACCTGGAGCTTGGACTGAAGAGCGGAGCCTTCAATCTTTGATTTCTGAATATCCGTTTGCAGCTCGCTGACAACTCGATCTAGCGACATTGAAAGGTCGTGCTCAGCCTCCCGCAACCGTGAAATCTCTTCGTCTCTTTCTTCCAACATCTGAAAGATAGAGGAAAAGACCGAATGGTCGACAAACATGCAATCAGATCAAAGCAACTACGCTACATGTGTTCCTGGGAAAGCAAAGTCATCGTTTGCACACGTCTTCTGGTTATGCGCCAACACACCCACGGCAAGAGCGACAAATAGTGCCATCTTGCGCTCACCCATCGTAGCATCTGAATTTGAGCATCTTTGTCCAGCGGTGTGGGAGCGCCTTTGGCAATGATACTGATGCCAGGCGTGAGTGCTCCCGGCAGCGTCCATCCACTGGCGTCTGCCCCCCTGAGGTTCTCCTTCTCCTTCCATGCACTGCGAGGCATATTTCGTGGCGCAGTTTTGGGCACGCCCTTGAAGTGACTCATGTGGGGCGATGACGGCACTGCATGTGCGCCTAACGTTGCAAAGACGCTACTTTGCATGGACATTTCGGCGATTTCGGCGTCTCGCTCGACAATTTCCTGCCTCAACCGCCCGCCTTCTTTATCCTTACTATCGCCACTACTACCGCTTTCATCTTCCCCTCCTCTGTGCCCCCGCTTCTTTCCAGTCGGCGGCAGTCCCACAAGAAAATCTGCTCGCGCTGCAACGCCATTGTGTGAAGCGCTCGCCTGCAGTGCCATGGAGCCTGCCTGGGATGCCGCTATTGGGGTAGAAAACGCCAACTGAAGGGGATCCAGCCGCTCTTCCATCGTGTCCTGTTCTGCGCGCTGTCCGTCGTCTGCCTGCCCTGCTGTGTGCGGAGATGGGTCTGGAAGCGTCCAACCACTTTCATCCGTAGCGCCTGCTCACACAATGACATGAGTCCCCCCCCGGGCAATCATGCGGTCACGATGACCTCTGAGCAGTCGTGATGGAGGGCGGGCGCCAACGGTGTGCGTGAAAAGCAAACCTTCAGAGATGCCATCGTCAATCCGGGTGCGGGCGCCTGTGGCCATCACGCTGCCGCGACTGCGATACAGTGAGCTCGCAATCTCCTGCTTGTGCTGTGGCGTTGCCACGGGGGCCATCTCCCGCGAAGCCCCGGGCGGGTTGGGCAGCAGAAAACTCTCATCGTCCTGCCACAATCGATGCTCGTGTGAGAGAGCGGCCTCTGGCGGCGGCTCGCCCACCCGGGCGACGAGCACCGCTGGCATTGCAGCGGTGTCAACGCGCGCGCGTGTCCGTCAAACGGCATTCCTCCACACACCTGAGGGAGCTTGGAGACGGCAAAGTGGTACGCGTCGCGCTCCGGCGACGGCAGGGACCCGTCATCGCGATCCAGCACCGACGACTCGAGCAGGAACGAGTACTCGTCAGACACCTCTGGTGCGTCGTCCATGGTGGAAGGCAGGCGCCCGGCGGTCCCTGGACGGTCCCAGGTTCAAAAACGGGAAGCTTGTCATGAGGGACGTGACAACCGTAATCGTACACGGTCAAGCGGGAACACGGGCATATGAGAGAGAGAGAGAGAGAGAGAGAGCTTTATTAGGAACCATGGTGTCTCGAGACACTATGGTCCTCGGTCCTGCCTGGCTTGCACCACTGCTCCTCGCGCTCGCGCTGCTGCCCGCGCTGTCGTCCCGCACGGCAACACCGGCGTTTCAACGGGGCGTGCCAGGCCGCGGCGCGCGCGGAGGCTGGGGCCGACCGGGCGTCGCTACCGGGGAGGATGCTGAGGCGCAGGGTGCGCTGGTCATGCGCGTGCCCTCGGACTATGCCTCGGTAGAGCGCGCGCTGGCAGCAGGGAACGATCTGGAGATCGTGGTCGAGCAAGGCTGGCACCGATGGGACGGGCAGCTGGTGGTGACCCGGCAGGGGGTGCACCTGTCCTCGCAGCCGCACTCCTCCCTCACGGGTCGCTGGGTGATGGCACGGCGATCAAGTGGCCTTCTGCGGCGCACAGCACTCTTGCACTCATGTGTCGCAGCCGCCCCCGAGCCCAGCGTGCTGGTGCTAGGAGGCAGTGGCAAGGGAGTACGCCCGTGGAAATTCGAGCACTGTCGCATATATTCGCATGGTCTGGGGAGCATAGCGCTTGTTTGCTCAGGGGCTAGCAAACTTATTCTCGCCTCGTGTATTCTCGGGGGGCACAGCCAGGAAGAACAGGCGACGACAGGGCTCATCTGCCAGGACGAAAGCTGGCTGCAAGCCACCAACACACGCATCGCGCACTGCAGCTCTGCCGGCCTGCGTGCCTCGGCCGCGTCAACATTCCGGGGCATCATTTGCTCCTTTGGGTTTAACACCCTGCACATTGCCATGGGAGGAAACGCCACCGTGCACTTGAAGGACAGCCGGCTGACAACGGCAACACTGGCGGCAATCCTCCCTATGCCCCCGTTCCCCGGCCCCTCCAGCCACACCTCCCCTCCTGCCCCCATGCGACAATCTGCGCCGTCAAAAAAGTATGGCTCGTGTCCGCGACTGGTTATGGACGCGTGCTCGGTGGAGGGGAAGGTAATGGCGGCGGCGCTACCGCGCGGAATGGCCCTTGACTGTTCTATTTTGGGTGATACAGTGTTCGTGGATGATCCCGCGGCCTTGAGCATTTTTTCTTCAGGTTCTAGCTACGATGTCCCCCCCCAAGGGGGGGGGGGGGGGGGGGGGGGGGGGGGGGGCCGATTGGGTGTGGGGGGGGGGGTGAAATGGGGGGGGAGTGTGTAATTGGGGGGGGGGGGGGGGGGGTGTGGGGGGGGGGGGGGGCGAC
>Ga0315899_10007238_pt1 | contig 11922 bp, 12 predicted proteins | sample LakEriMetagenome_2_FD_203518 | JGI IMG/M metagenome (GOLD analysis project Ga0315899, IMG submission 203518) | Freshwater fungal communities from buoy surface, Lake Erie, Ohio, United States - Buoy 4 MA112 | ecosystem: Environmental > Aquatic > Freshwater > Lake | place: USA: Lake Erie, Ohio... | reverse complement strand
CTGCATAATTATGTGAAGGGCGTTATCGCCGACCTGTTGCCAGCAAGCCTGCTGACCAACACCGAATATCACATCAACCCAACGGGCAGTTTCGAAATCGGTGGACCGGATGGCGACGCGGGTCTGACGGGCCGCAAGATCATTGTTGACACTTATGGCGGCGCAGCTCCGCACGGCGGCGGTGCGTTTTCGGGCAAGGACCCAACGAAGGTTGACCGTTCGGCGGCGTATATCACGCGCTATTTGGCGAAGAATATTGTTGCCGCTGGCCTTGCCACGCGCTGCACCATTCAGCTCGCTTATGCGATTGGCGTGTCGAAGCCTTTATCGCTTTATGTGGACACGCACCGCACCGGCACGGTCGGCGATGATCAGATTGAAGCGGCTATCATGGGCAATGCAAAATTGGGTGGCCTCACACCGCGCGCTATTCGCACGCATCTGGGCCTAAACAAGCCGATTTACCGTAAGACCGCCGCATATGGCCATTTCGGTCGTAAGCCCGAAGGTGACTTCTTCCCATGGGAACGCACCGACTTGGTCGAGGACCTCAAAGCCGCTTTGGCTTAATTCAACTTGCAGGGTGGCGGCTGAAAGTTTAGCCGCCTCCCGCATGACTGCGAACAAAATCGGTGATCCAACGACGCTGAACCGCCTTTATGGCCGTTCAAAGGGCAAAAAGCTGCGTTCCGAGCAGAATGACTTGGTCGAAAATCTTCTGCCACAGATTTCGGTGCCCGAGGAAGGCACGCTGGGTAGTAGAGAGCTATTCGGCGACGATCGCGCGATGCATTTCGAAATTGGTTTTGGCGGCGGCGAGCATTTGGCATTCCGCGCGGACCTTTTGCCCGATCACGGCTTTATTGGCTGCGAGCCATTTCTGAACGGCGTCGCGCAAGCGCTGTCGCATATCCGCGAAGGTGGCCTGCACAATGTCCGCCTGCATATGGGCGACGCGCTGGAAATGTTGCGCCGTGTGCCCGACGGGTCCTTGTCCTTCGTCTATCTGCTGCATCCCGACCCTTGGCCAAAGGCCCGGCATGTAAAGCGCCGAATGATGAATGACGGGCCAGTCGATTTAATCGCGGCAAAACTCAAGCCCGGCGGTGAATTCCGTTTTGGCACCGACCATCCCATTTATGTCCGCCACGCGCTGATGATTATGCAGCGCCACCGTCGGCAATTTGACTGGCTAAACAACGGCGCTTCGGATTTCCAGAACCGCCCGGGTGGTTGGCCGGAAACCCGTTATGAGGCCAAAGCACGTCGCCTTGGCCATGAAGTCTGGTATTTCCGCTATCGGCGCAAAGAAGCTTAGGGTCAGGACCACGACCAAGTTAAACATTCGACAAACTTGGCGAAGCATTCGACGAGAAACGATGCACGTGGTGCAAGCTGCGAAAAATGCGCTATGAAAGGATATGGAGAGAGCCTCGTCCCCACATCCGCTGATTGGCCATCAGATGGCATTGCTCACGATAACTGGCTTTTGGGCTTTTTATGCGCTGATCCTGTCGCTGCGCGCTGCATTACTGGACTTTCCTGCGCAAGCGATCTTGTTCGAACGGCGCTTGATGGTGGCGTTGGTCGGCGTGTTGGTGACGTGGTTGCTCTATGTCGGTTTGCGCATGGCGGACCGCCGCGCGCTTGGCTTTCGCGTCAGCCTGGCTTTCGTTGGGGCCATTCCCTGCGCGATGATATTGGCATCCGCCAATTTCTATATCTTCAACCTATATGAACCCATCAGCCTTTTTAAAGACCCAAGCCTTGGCCGCTCGGTTGAAAATCTGAAGGCGCAACTGGGCCTGTCATTTTGGCAGGAAATTGCCGATATTTCGGTGACGCATTATTTTTTCCTGATCGCATGGGGCTCGCTCTACGTCGCCATTGGCTACGCGCGTGAAGTGCGCGAAGCCGAACGAAAAACGTCGCGCTTTGCGCAAGCCGCCCAAGATGCTGAGCTGCGGTCCTTGCGCTATCAGGTTAATCCCCATTTCCTGTTCAATACGCTGAATTCGCTGTCCAGCCTCGTCATGACCGGAAAGCCGAAAGAGGCCGAAGCGATGATCCAGAACCTGTCCAATTTTTATCGGACAAGCCTGTCGTCCGATCCGCTGGAAGATGTCACGCTCGCAGACGAGGTCGAACTGCAGCGGCTATATCTTGAAATTGAAAGCGTGCGCTATCCCAAAAGGCTGCGCGTCAAAATCGACATTCCAGACGCTTTGATGGGGCAGCATGTTCCGGCATTGATCTTGCAACCTTTGGTCGAAAACGCGATTAAATATGGCGTATCCCGCACCACCCGCCCTGTAAAATTGACAATCAGCGCCAAGGCTGCGGGCGATGTTCTGATCCTCAGCGTGCTGGATGACGGCGAAGCGGTCGATCCAGACCATGTCGGCGGAAATGGCATTGGCTTGGCCAATGTCCGTGACCGTTTGGAAGCGCGCTATAAGTCGGCGGCGCGCCTCGATACGCACGCAATGTCTGGCGGCGGCTTTGTCGCCAATCTGCATTTGCCCCTAAGCCGAGGGATGATCCGATGAAGCGGCTGCGGACGTTGATTGTCGATGACGAACCTTTGGCGATTGAGCGTCTGCAAATATTGAGCGCAGATCATCCCATGATCGAAATTGTGGGCACGGCAAATGACGGTGTGGAGGCGCTGCGGATTGCCCAGACATTGACGCCTGACCTGATTTTTCTCGACATTGGCATGCCCAAAATGGATGGCATAAACGCTGCCCGCGCCTTGGGACTAATGCCGAAAAAACCCGCAATCATCCTGATCACGGCGTATGATAATTTCGCGGTTGAGGCGTTTGACCTCGACGTCGTCGACTATGTGCTAAAACCTGTGTCAAGCGAACGTCTTGGCCGCGCAATTACCCGCGCATCTGGCACGCCTGAAACTGAGGCGGCTGTGACAGAGGCTTCGGCAAAAACGAACAGCCGCTACGCGCATGAATTTTGGGTATCCCACCGCACGGAGCTTATTCGGGTCGCCGCGATGGACATTGAACGGATTGAGGCCGAGCGGGATTATATGCGGCTGCACACCAATGGCCGCAGCTATTTGCTGCACCAGACGATTTCTGCGCTGGAACAAAGATTGGACCCCGAACAATTTCAGCGCATTCACCGCAGCCATATTGTCCGCCGCGATCTGATCACGGGTCTTCGGCATGAAGGTGGCGGGGTCTGGCACGCTTTGCTGGGCGAGGATCAGGCGATGCGCATCGGGCGCAAATATCTCGCCGACGTCAAACGGCTGGCCGGAAAGTAAGAAACTCCGGCAGAGGTCCGCCGGAGTTTTATCTCTCTATAATGTTCAGTTATTTACGACGATTGCCCGGCTATCGAAAGCAAGCCGGCGCTTTTCCAGATAAGCGGCGACGACGCGTTCACGCGTTGGCGCAACCTTAAGATAGGCGGCAGCTTCGCAATTCTGCTGGTCTTGGCGTTCGGCCAATGTCCATCCGCGCGGGGTGCCACACACTTTTTTCACGGCCTGCCGGATACGCGTGTCGAGCCGCGCGCGGCCTTCTGCCGACGCAAGATCAAGGTCGGCGTGACGCACATTCTCAGACCTTATATTGGCCATGGCGGGTGCAGCTACCATCATAAATGCGGCAAGGGTGAACGATGAAATCATGTGCTTGGGGGATGCCATAACTATACCTTTCAAATGGGCTGCGGCGTAAGGCCGCAAACCACAGGGGGGAGAGGGTTGCAGGCGGACCAACATATGAAGCTGGGGAGCATGAAAGGCAGCCCGCCTACGGACACATAGCTACGCTGACTGTGTTATCCATGCATGACAGTTTCGATGAAGCGCACAGATGGTCGATGAGCCGACCAAAGTCACGTCCAACGCACCCAATTGGTCGACCAACGACCAAAATGGCCACTTCGTCTATGAAATTATGCTTTTAAATCAAACCTGCAAGCGGGCTGGAGGGGTCCGCATATAGTCGACGCCCCATACGGCCCGCCAGATAGGCCATGCGGCCCGACTGGACCGCCAATTTCATGGCCGTTGCCATCGCGACGGGATTTTTCGCCTCGGCAATCGCGGTGTTCATCAACACGCCATCGCAGCCCAATTCCATCGCGACGGCAGCATCGGACGCCGTGCCAACACCCGCATCGACCAGAACCGGAACCTTCGCGCCTTCGACAATCAAGCGGATGGTGACGCGGTTTTGAATACCAAGCCCCGACCCAATGGGTGCACCAAGCGGCATCACCGCCACGGCCCCTGCATCTTCCAATTGCTTGGCGGCAATCGGGTCATCGACGCAATACACCATCGGCAGGAAGCCTTCCTTGGCCAAAACCTCGGTCGCCTTCAACGTTTCACGCATATCGGGATACAAAGTCTTGGCTTCGCCCAATACCTCAAGCTTGACCAGATCCCAGCCACCCGCTTCGCGCGCCAACCGCAAGGTGCGTATCGCGTCATCGGCGGTGAAGCATCCGGCGGTATTGGGCAAATAGGTATATTTTTTGGGATCGATATAATCGGTTAGCATCGGTGCCTTGGGGTCCGATACATTGACGCGCCGCACGGCCACGGTGATAATCTCTGCACCCGACGCCACAAGCGCGGCGGCGTTTTGTTCAAAATCCTTATATTTGCCGGTCCCAACAATCAGCCGCGAATGAAATGTCCGACCTGCAACGGTCCAGCTATCGCTCGGGGCGCTGCCCTGCCCGCCGCCGACAAAATGGACGATCTCCAGCCTATCACCATCCGCCAAGACCACATCTTCCAACGTTGAGCGCGCGACAATCTCCAAATTACGCTCCACCGCGACTTTTGCCGGATCAAGGCCGATATCGCGGACAAGATCGGCCACAGTGGCATGTGTGCGAAAACGGCGCAGCTCGCCATTCAGCGTCAGGGAGATACTATCGGAGGACAAGGTAGAGGTCATTTCATCTCGCATTTTTTATTCACGGGCATATAGTGACGGGCGAGCACACTGCGCAACCGCTGCTTTGACATTATCTGGGGAATATACTTTGGCTGACCAGCCGGTAATCTTTGTTCTGAACGGACCAAATCTCAATTTGCTGGGCACAAGGGAGCCCGAAATTTACGGCACCGATACGCTGGATGATATCGCCGGCCATTTGGACGACCGCGCACGCGCCGCAGGGGCAGTGATTGATTTTCGGCAGTCCAACCATGAAGGTCATTTGATCGATTGGCTGCATGAGGCGCAAGCCGTCGGCGCAAAGGCGGTTTTGTTGAACGCCGCTGGCTACACGCACACGTCGATCGCGATCTTGGATGCGATTAAGGCGATTAATGTTCCGGTGTTTGAAGTGCATTTATCCGACCCGCATCAGCGGGAAACTTTCCGGCATTTGAGCTATGTTGGCATGGCCGCGAAAGCGGTGTTTGCGGGGCATGGCGCAAAGTCGTACGAACTGGCGCTGGACGTAGCGTTACAACTTTGACATTAGGCGCTCCAAAGTAATTCAGGGGCCCAAGGAGTTTTACATGGCGGCAAAGACAGGAACTACTGGCAGCATGCAAGTCGACACGGACCTCGTCCGCGAACTGGCGGCTATGCTCAATGACACAGGCCTTAGTGAAATTGAGGTTGAGGACGGCGAACGCAAAATCCGCGTATCCCGCAATATGACCGCCATATCTGCGCCGATGATGGCTGCGCCCGTCACGGCCGCCGCCGCTGCGCCAGCACCCGCAGCCGCTGCACCAAGCGCCCCTGCGATATCTGCCAACGCCATGAAATCACCGATGGTGGGCACCGCCTATCTGACGCCTGAACCCGACGCCGCCCCCTTTGTCAGCGTGGGTCAGCAAGTAAAGGCCGGCGATACTGTCATGATTATCGAAGCGATGAAGGTCATGAACCCGATTGTCGCCGCTACGTCAGGCACAGTCACCGAAATCTTGGTCGAAAGCGGTCAGCCGGTTGAATTTGACCAGCCCTTGTTGGTGATTGCGTAAATATGACCATTGAAAAAATCCTTATCGCCAACCGTGGCGAAATTGCGCTGCGTATTCACCGTGCTGCGCATGAAATGGGGATCAAGACGGTTGCCGTCCATTCGACCGCTGATGCCGATGCTATGCATGTGCGGTTGGCAGATGAGGCGATTTGCATCGGGCCGCCTTCTGCGACCGACAGCTATTTGAACATTCCGGCGATTATTTCTGCCGCAGAAATCAGCCATGCCGATGCGATCCATCCCGGCTATGGTTTCTTGTCGGAAAATGCCCAATTTGCCGAAATCGTCGAAAGCCATGGCATTACATGGATTGGCCCCAAGCCCGAGCATATCCGCACGATGGGCGACAAGGTCGAGGCGAAGCGGACCGCAGGCGCATTGGGCTTGCCGCTCGTCCCCGGTTCCGACGGCGCGATTGAGGATGTCAATGAAGCCAAAGCGATAGCGCGTGAAATTGGCTATCCGGTGATCATCAAGGCGGCCTCCGGTGGCGGTGGGCGCGGCATGAAGGTCGTGAACAGCGAAGAAGAGCTAGAGACCCAAATGCAGCAAGCAGGGTCCGAAGCGAAAGCCGCCTTTGGCGACGCGACGGTCTATCTCGAAAAATATCTCGGCAACCCGCGCCATATCGAATTTCAGGTCTTTGGCGATGGCAATGGCAACGCCGTTCACCTTGGCGAGCGCGATTGTTCGTTGCAGCGGCGCCACCAAAAAGTTTTGGAAGAAGCGCCGTCCCCCATACTGGCAACGGCCGAGCGGGATCGCATGGGCAATATCTGCGCCAAGGCGATGGCTGATATGGGCTATCGCGGGGCGGGCACCATTGAGTTCCTTTGGGAAAATGGTGAATTCTATTTCATCGAAATGAACACACGATTGCAGGTCGAACATCCGGTCACCGAAATGATCACGGGTATCGACCTTGTCCGCGAACAAATCCGCGTGGCCGAAGGCAAGCCGCTGTCGTTTAGCCAAGAGGATGTGACCTTCACGGGCCATGCGGTGGAATGCCGGATCAACGCCGAAGACCCGCGCACCTTCATGCCGTCACCTGGCACCGTAAGCTGGTATCACCCGCCCGGCGGCCTGTATGTCCGCGTCGATAGCGGCCTATATCATGGCTATAAAGTCCCGCCATATTATGACAGCATGATTGCCAAGTTGATCGTTTATGGTCAGACGCGTGAAGGATGCCTGATGCGCTTGCGCCGGGCGCTGGGCGAATTTGTGATTGAGGGCATGAAGACCACTATCCCGTTGCATCAACGGTTGTTGGAAGAGCCTGATTTCCAAAACGGCAATTACACCATCAAATGGCTTGAAGAATGGCTGGCGAAGGACGCGGAATAACCCTCTCCCGCCGTGCGGCGGCCTTTGGGCTGGCGGCGCTGCCGCTGGTCGGTTGCGCGCCTATAGGGCCCGACCGTGATGTATTGTTTATTCCCGCGGACAAGGCCGCCGCGCTCAAGCCTGATGACCCGAAGCGGCTGTTAGAGCTGATAAAGCTCGACCCCGCGATCCGGCTCGATATGCGCTATGCGACCGCCAATAATTTTACCGGCCAAATATTGTATGACGAAGCCCGTGCCTTTTTGGCGGCCCCGGCGGCACAAGCGGTCGCGCGTGCCAGCAAAATGGCGCAGGCCGACGGCTTTGGCCTGACGATTTACGATGCCTATCGCCCCTGGCGCATTACTAAAAAGCTGTGGGACGCAACGCCAGTTGGCCCGAAAAAAGATTATGTCGCTAACCCCAAACGCGGGTCAAAACATAATCGTGGCTGCGCAGTCGATCTGACCTTGCATGATCTGCAGACTGGGCAACTTGTAGAAATGCCCACCGAGTTTGATGATTTTTCCGAAAAAGCACATCGCGATTATATGGGCGCGTCTGCGGTGGCCATTGCCAACCGTGCGCGGCTAGCACGCTATTTGGAGGCTGAGGGTTTTGTCGGCCTGTCCAACGAATGGTGGCATTTTGATTTTACCGGGTGGGAGCAGTTCCCGGTTATGGATATTCCATTTAACAAGATCGCTTAACGTATCCGTTCATCTAAATGCTTCCTTTCATGAACGTGAATGCTCGGTTCAGCTGCGCTTCAGCAGAATAGATGCAGACCGTGTCCGACGCAGACGCATGGTGCCTCTGCCATGGAGACCTGCCATGAAAAAATATATGTTAATGACTTTGGCGACCGCGACGGCGCTTTCGTCCATACCGGCGCATGCTGCACCGGCCGCACCCGTGCGCGCCGACATGATGGTCGAATACTTTGCGGATGTTTCGCGTGAAGAACGGCGTGCCGAACGGCAAGAGGCCCGCGCCAACCCGACGCCCGCAGCAGACGTCATAAATCGCGCCGCGCCGCAACGTGATAACAACCGCGCAGAACGTCCGCGGGATGTTGCGCGCACCGAACGACCCGACGCGCGCCAAGACGGCCGTTATTTTGATCGCAACCGGGATGGTGACCTCGACCGCCGCTGGGATCGTAATCGCGATGGCAATCTGGACCGGAATTGGGATCGCAACCGGGATGGCCGGCTCGACCGCCGCTTCGACCGCAATGATGATGAACGCATTGACCGTCGTTATGATAGGAACCGCGATGGCCGATTGGACCGGAGCCAAATCGGCCGCTGGACCCACAACTGGCGCAATGACAATCGCTATAACTGGCGTAAATACCGTGAGCAGAACCGGCACTATTTCCGTCCCGGCCGTTATCACGCCCCCTATCGCGATCAACATTATCGCCGCATTTCCATCGGCTTTTCCTTAGGCTCGGCCTTTTTTGGTCCGCGCTTTTGGATCGACGCCCCTTGGCAGTATCGCCTGCCCGCCGCTTATGGCAGCTACCGTTGGGTGCGGTATTATGACGATGTCCTTTTGGTCGATGTGCGCAATGGCCGTGTGGTCGATGTCATTCGCGACTTTTTCTGGTGAATGCATAAAAATTAAAAAGCCCGGACCCAATCGTCTGGGCTTTTTTTTGCTTGTAACCTTGGCCTAAGCTGACCAAGCTCTCTCCCATATAAAGGGGAGAGTTTTTGATGTTCCGTTGTCTTTTACTTGCAAGCGCCGCTCTATCCTTGGTCGCGCCCGCGTCCGCCGCGACGCAAGCCATTATCGTTGGCAACCTCATCCCCGATGCGGCAACCGGTCCCACTGGGCCAGCGGTCATCTTGGTCGAAGACGGACGGATTAAGGACATCGCCAAGGGCATCAACAATCCGTTTCAGGCGGACAGCGTCGTTGACCTGTCGACCAAGACCTTGGTCCCCGGCCTCATTGACCTCCATGTCCATTTAACTGGCGACCCTGGCGATGATTATCGTGACGAGGCGGTGAACCCGGACGAATGGGGCGTTGTCATGGGCGTGAAGAACGCGGCGTTGACGGTCAAGGCTGGCTTCACCACCGTGCGTGAGGCGGGCTCTGCACAAAATACCGCTTTTGTCCTGCGCCGGGGCACCGCAGAAGGCCGCATCATTGGCCCGCGCATCATTGCGGCTGGACCCGCTTTGTCGATCGTCGGTGGACATGCCGATGTTTCAGGTTTCCGCAACGACGTCATTGCCACATTGGAATCGGGCTATACCTGCACAGGGCCTGTCGAATGCGCCGAAAAAGTGCGCAAATCATCACGCGCAGGCGCGGATGTCATCAAAATCACCGCAACGGGCGGCGTCTTGTCGCAACAGGGCCGCGGGTTAGAGGCGCATTTCACCAACGAAGAAATGCTGTCCATCACCAACACCGCCCATTCGCTTGGGCTAAAGGTCATGGCGCATGCCCATGGCGCGCGCGGTATTGAAGCGGCATCCGCGGCAGGCATCGATTCCATTGAACATGGCACATTCGCCGATGAGGCGGCGTTGAAAATGATGAAAGCCAAGGGCACTGCCTTGGTGCCCACGTTAATGGCGCTGGAGGGCGTGCGCGCCCGTCTGGGCAAGGGCATCTATACCCCCACGGTTGAAGTGAAGGCAAAGCAAGCCGTGGAGGCCGCTGGCCGCCAGGTCCGGCGCGCCAAAGCCATGGGCGTCACCGTCGCCTTTGGCACCGACGCGGGCGTATTTGAACATGGCCGCAATGGCAGCGAATTTGCCTTATTGGTGAACGCCGGAATGACCCCGACCGAAGCATTCGCCAGCGCCACCACGGTTGCCGCCAAAACGCTTGGGCTGGAAAATGACATTGGCCGCATTGCGGTTGGCTATTCGGCGGATCTGGTCGCCGTGAACGAAAATCCGCTCACCAATATTCGCACGCTCGAAAAGGCGGAATGGGTCATGGTAAGAGGACGCATCATTCCGTGATTCGGTGATCTTATGCAGACAGATACGCCCAGCAAAGAATTTGATCCCAATAATGATCCCGCCAAGCTGGCGCGGATTGGCGCGCATGTTACCAAAAGGTTGAACGCCAATCCGCTGGTGCAGCAGGTCGAGCATCCCGATGCGCAATTATATGTCTATCAAGGGTTTTTAAGCGCCAAAGATTGCAAGACATTGATTGCGAAAATTGATGCCGATGCCGTGCCCTCCACACTGTACAAAGGCACCGAGGAAAAGGGTTTCCGCACCAGTTACAGTTGCCATCTCAACCGGTGGGACGCATTCATCGCCAAAGTCGAAGCACGGATGAGCGATGTTTTGGGTATCGACAATGATTATGCTGAAACCATGCAGGGGCAGCGCTACCAAGTCGGCCAAGAGTTTAAGGCGCATCACGATTTTTTCCACCCCAGCCAAAGCTATTGGACGCATGAAGGCCCGGGCGGCGGACAGCGCAGTTGGACGGCCATGATCTTCCTGAACGAACCCAAAGAGGGCGGCGCGACCGAATTTCCGCATCTTGGCCTTGGAATCCGTCCGCAAGCGGGAATGATGCTGATGTGGAACAATGCGCAACCGGACGGGACGCTCAATTACAAAACATTGCATACGGGCACGCCGGTCACACGCGGGGTGAAGCATATAATCACCAAATGGTACCGGCAAAATAACTGGCTGGAGCTTACAAGCGCAAAGCCGTCTTAACGGCACATTATATCGCCTGCGCCGCAATAACTGTCGTCTGTCGAAATCATCTTGTGCTTGGCGGCGTTGACGCGGACAGCCATTCCCAATCACACAGCCCAATTTATGCCCATCTTAGAAATTTGTTAAAAAACATTCGGAGAGTTTCCCATGAAAATAAGATCAAAAATCCTTTTGCTCAGCTGCGCTGCCTTGCTGTCACCTGTCGCCGCGCAGGCGCAGGTCACAACGACCGAAACCGCCGCCACCGAAAGCCAGAGACTGGCCGCGTTGTTTGCTGCGGATGATGAGGCCAGCCTGCAACGCAACCCGTTGAACGCGATGTTCCGGGGCGACATGCGCTATGCCGACCGATTTGGTGATTTCATCAGCGATGCCTATTTCGCCAATGAACGCAAAGCTGCCGAAGCCAATTTGGAGGCGCTGAAAAGCATCGACCGCGCCAAGCTGAACGCGACTGACAAAATCGCCTATGACGTGTTCAAGCAAAACCAGAACGATGCGCTCAAAGGCTTATCTAAAGAGATTATGGACCTGACCGTTGTTCGTCCGCTCAATCACTTTTTTGGCTTTCACACATTTTATCCGACCTTTGCCAGCGGACAGGGTGCTGCGCCGTTCAAGACGGTGCAGGATTATGACAACAACCTGAAACGGCATAAGGAATTTATCGTGCTCATGGATCGGTCGATTGACCGTTTCCGTCAGGGCATGGCCTCGGGCGTGTTCGAAACGAAAATGACGATCACGAACGTTGTTGATCAGTTGAATACGCAGCTCGCGCAAAAGACCGAAGAATCGCCTTATTTTGGGCCGGTCCTGAAATTCCCAGAAGGTTTCAGTGATGCCGACAAGGCACGACTGACGGCTGAATATCGCGATATCA
>Ga0315899_10007237_pt1 | contig 11923 bp, 6 predicted proteins | sample LakEriMetagenome_2_FD_203518 | JGI IMG/M metagenome (GOLD analysis project Ga0315899, IMG submission 203518) | Freshwater fungal communities from buoy surface, Lake Erie, Ohio, United States - Buoy 4 MA112 | ecosystem: Environmental > Aquatic > Freshwater > Lake | place: USA: Lake Erie, Ohio... | reverse complement strand
GGACGCCCTCAGCCTGGCTTCGAAGAGTTAATTGATGCAACGGTATCTTGCATCTGTTATGGCAACAAGCATGTTTGGCAATCGGTTGCGGACAGGATGTTGATTGGTAGCGAGGTTGGAGCTATTCCAGAGGGTGTGCCTTTAGCGCCATTGTTAGAGGATTTGCAAAGGCAGCAAAAGTTAGCTCGTTTAAAGCCCGAAGCATTGGAGCGAGAGCTGATGCTGGATTTACGTTCTGAAAGCGGACTATTCCGCTCGACTCTCCTACATCGGCTGAGTGCATTGGGAGTTGACTGGGGGAAATTGGATGACCCAGGTGGTAGTCGAGGTACATTCCGAGAACGCTGGATACTAAGATGGGAGCCAGAGCACGCAGTCCAGCTCGTTGAAAATTTGATTTATGGAGCCACGATTGAGCAAGCGTCCGGAGGCCGGATCATTGCGTTGCTCTCTCAATCGAAAGGATTGGGCGAGTTATCGAATCTGGTTTTTCAAGCGTTAACGGCGCAGCTACCAGAAGCTGCAGCCAAGGTAAGTGTGGCGCTAGAACATCGGGCAGGATTAGCAATTGATTGTCTGGAGATGCTCACGGCCTTGCCACCCATTGCTGATGTATTGCGATATGGAAAAGCGCGTCAAGTTGACACAGGGCAGATGGCAATGCTTTTTGATCGAATTGGTGTGCAAGCATCGCTTGGTCTTCATCATGCTTCGCGAGGGCTAGATGATGAGGCGGCCGGTACGCTGCGAAATGCAATTCGAGAGACGGATCGGTCAATGCGGTTAATCGATTCTGTCGCCTTGCCGGCTTGGTTGGAGGCATTGAGAGATGTCATCAATGATGATCGGGCTACTCCTCTTGTGGCAGGACAAGCGACTCGTCTTTTATACGAATCTGAGCAACTTGGTTCAGAAGAAGCGGTGGTATTGATGGGACGCAAACTTTCCCCAGGTGCGACCATGGTGGAAGCGGCAGGTTTCTTTGAAGGGTTCCTCGATGGGGCTGGTGATCGATTGATTCACGATCAAGCACTTCGTTGCTGCGTTAGCGATTGGATACTCGAGCTCGACGAGCAGATGTTTGTGGAGACATTGCCTATCTTTCGACGAGTCTTCTCGAATTTAGACAAAATGGAACGCCAACGATTGATGGCCGCAGCCCTTGGCCAGGAGACGCAACATGCACGTTTTGTTGTGATTGAGGACATCGATGATTACTGGGCGCAGCATATGCAAAATATTGCGAAAATCGTAAAGGGTGGCTCTATTCATGGATGAGTTGCAGCGACGTTGGCAAATGATTTTGGGAGGGGAAACGGACGGCCTAAGTGAGCGAGACCGACGAATCACGGCCGCTTTGGATTCCTTGTATGGCGAGTCCGAAGAAGCTGATGCCTCCAAATCGCGACGTGGTGGGTTGGGGCGGTCTGCACCCCGCGTTGCTAAGTGGATGGGGGATATTCGAGAGTGTTTTCCTAGTTCCGTCGTTCAGATCATTCAGAAGGACGCGTTCACGCGATTAGGGCTTCGGCAAATGTTGTTGGAGCCAGAGTTTTTGGCCGCGATGCAAGCTGACGTCAACCTCGTCGCGGACTTGATGAGTCTCAAGGGTATGATCCCAGAAAAGACCAAGCAAACGGCGCGCGAAGTGATTCAAAAGGTTGTGGCTAAACTCATGGAACGTCTAGAACGAAAAACAGCCGAAGCATTGCGTGGGGCTGTTGATCGCAGCAAGCGAACGACGCGACCTCGGCCTGCTGATATCGATTGGTCACGCACAATACGAGCAAATCTGCATCAGTATCTGCCTCAGTTCAAGACGGTTGTCCCTGAACGCATGATCGGTTTTGCTCGCAAGCAACGTCGGCTAGTCGATTTAGATGAGATAATATTGTGCGTGGATCAATCGGGCTCGATGGCTCCCTCGGTCATTTTTGCATCTATCTTTGCGGCTGTCATGGCTTCGTTACCCGTAGTGAGAACGCAGTTGGTATGTTTTGATACGGTGGTCTTGGATCTAACAGAGCAGCTTTCTGATCCCGTGGATGTTTTGTTTGGAATTCAGCTTGGCGGGGGGACGGATATAAACCAAGCCGTTGCCTACTGTGCTACGAAAATCCATCAGCCCCGTAAATCGCATTTGGTATTGATCACAGATTTATGTGAAGGAGGAAATACAGAGGAGCTAGTTACCAGGTTAAGTCATCTGGTAAATGATGGGGTCAACGTGATCGTATTGTTAGCCTTAAGCGACGAAGGACGGCCGTCTTACGATCCGGAATTGGCAAGTAAAGTTGCATCAATGGGAATAGCTGTGTTTGCATGTACACCGGATCAGTTTCCTGATTTGATGGCCACAGCCCTTCGTCGGCAGGATGTGTTCCAATGGGCATCCAACGAAGACATCAAACTAATCACTAGCACGATTTGATGTGTAATCGTAGGCCGTTGCAATCGCTTTTCGTTCATGGCATCGCAATCGTAGTTTTGTTCTCGGAATAGGGAAACGCGTTCAATGAACTGGATTCGCATTTCCGCAATGCTCTTCTCAAAAGCAGTTTGAGTCAAATAATCGCGTCTCCAAAGGACACGACTCATTCTGATGGTTTGCTATAAGGGTAAACGTTGGCGGTAAGACAACTCCACATCAGCGGCAGTAGTAAATTGCTCGCCCTGGTAAGTCGATAAATGAAAACGTGATAGTCGATAGGGCTTTGGGATATTCCACTTCCGTTTCAGCGATTCGGTCGAGCAAACTTTGGGCAGCGGCGTTTTTACTTGACGGGTCGGACTCGCCAAAATTTTCCAGGATTGGTTTGCGAAGAGCTATAACATCCAAAAGATAAAGAACGATCTGTATTATCTATTCCCTTAGGCAACTCGGGGTCTGCATTGGCGTAAACCTTGTGCAGACCTGAAAAGTAGGAGAACTGCCATTGTGAATCTTTCGTGATTCGGCATCAAACGGTGCATTGTCGTATTGCGTCGGTTAATCCTGCAATCGGATCCCGTTTGGGAATAAACTCATGTGCAAAATAACCATCAAAACCTGTATCCGCAATTGCTTTCGCAATAGGCGGATAAAGTAGCTCTTGGTTGTCATCCAACTCGTTGCGACCAGGATTTCCGGCGGTGTGATAATGACCGAAATACTGATGATTCTTTTGAATGGTTCGAATCAAATCCCCTTCCATGATCTGCATGTGATAGATGTCAAACAGAAGCTTGAAATGGTCGGACCCAACTTCTTTCACTAGCTCGACACCCCAATCCGAACGATCGCACATGTAGTCCGCGTGATCAACACGACTGTTGAGCAATTCCATGTTCAAGATTACGTTCTTTGCTTTGGCGACATCAACGACTTGTCGCAAAGCTTTCGCGCAATTCTTCAAACCTGTCTTTCGGTCGATGCCTCGGGCATTCCCCGAAAAGCAAATCACATTTCGATAGCCGGCCGCAGACGCAACCTCGATCATTTCGTTGATCTTCTTGAGAGCTGATTCGTGATACTTCTCATCACACAAACCATCTGTCAACGAATGGGAGGAAACCATCGTGCAGACAAGGTTGTGTTTTTTTAACGTTGCGAAATCATCAGGTCCGAGCAAATCGATGCCTACCAGCCCCAGCTTAACAGCAGCTTGGCACAGCTCTTCCAGAGACATTTTGCCAAAGCACCAGCGACAAACCGATTGATTTAACCGGCCTTTCTTGGATTCCGCTTGAGCACTAGAACCTGCCACTGACTCGGGAACGGAACCTGCCACGGCAAACGCCGAAGCGGCTACGCCGGCAGCCAAACCAAAATTTCTACGGTTAAGTTGATCATTAGGATGGGACATCGAATTAACTTTCTCGTGACGTTACGTCGTTGTTGGATGAAATGACTAGTTACGATTTTTTGACGAGCTTGGAGACTCGACCGGTTTGAACCCATTCGGCGACATAAATGTTACCCTTTAAATCGAAACATGCATCGTGTGGGTGAACGAACTTTCCATCTTGCCATGACTTTTCGTCTCCTCGGATCTTAAAGCCCGAATCAGCTGAAATTCGATCTACATCTGAGCCTAACGTAGCCACCGTCTTGTAGCTCTTGTCCAACAAAGAGACCCTTGCTTTAAGTTCCGGAACCAAAAGCAGATCACCTTGTGAATCAACGTTGGCAGGCAAGCCAAATCCATCGATGGTTTGAAGATAGTTACCTTCCAAGTCGAAAATTTGCAGCGTGTTATGGGCACGGTCGGTTACTACAATCTTCAGGTTGCTGCTGTCCCGATCATCGATCCAGAGACCGTGTGGAGTATTAAACTTACCTTTACCGTCGCCAGCTCCACCAAATGCGCTCAGCCACTTGCCGTCTTTATCAAAGTGATGGATGTAAAACGAGCCGTAACCATCTGCCAAGAAGAACTCGCCGTTGGGTAAGAAGGCAAAGTTAGTTGGCATAAAGCGATCTCGTCCCCAAACTTGAGCTGGGTTGGTGGCTTCATCCGGGTGGTAGATCTTTGCTTGCTCAGGTGCTCTCTTTTCCCAAACGATGTCACCCTTGAGAGTTAGCTTGGAAAACGATTTGACTTGTTGATAAGCGGCGACGTACAGGAATTGTTCTTTGCCCTCGGTTCGTACTTCAATACCATGGCCGCCGCCCTGGAACTGTTGACCAAAAGCTCGAATAAATTTTCCATTTTCGTCGAAAACGAAAATCGACGGGTGTTCCTTTAGATTCGCCCTTCCTTCGTGAATCACATACAGATTGTTGTTGGCATCGACGGCGACATTGTGAGTCGTCTGCCAGCTGTATTGAGAGGGTAACTCAACACATTGGTGATGAATTTCGTAGGCATGCTCCTCAGTCCCGTGAATGTTCGAAGCTTTCGATTGCGACGTAATAATGTACGGGGCAACGGAAACACCAGCTGCAACCGAAAGGGCTGACCTTAGGAATTCTCGTCGCGGTGGAGTGGCCGAGTTTGCGGTCTGAAGTGCGTTTTCGTGGTTGATTTCTTTGCGGGTACCTAGTAGGTCCAGATTTGACATGTCAGCGATTCCTGGATGGTTGAGAGGTTGGTGGGACCGGGCGAGAAAGACGTTAGCATACACCAAAATGCACGTCGAGTGTTAGATACTACCCCATTAGGCAGTTTAAACGATTTCTGGAAGATGCTTGGAAGGGCTCTAGGAACGTCACCGCCATTTACCGCTCGGAATTAGTGCCGCAGTAACTATACTTTGAGACAGTTCGAATTGCTTCTTTCTATTGGATTTGTAACTTATGGCACCTGTCGTCACCCGTGTGTTTTTCGCTGCTTCCTCTCTTGTTTTGACACTTATGGCTGCCCCTGGACTGTCTAGCGACTCTCAGATTAAATCCCCCATCCAGTATCGAGTTTCCTTTCGGCAAGCGGAAACACATCGGATTGATATCGAGGTCCAAATCCCTACCGATGGTAAAGAACGTATCGAGCTGTTTCTTCCAGTATGGACGCCCGGCAGCTATCTCGTCCGGGAGTATTCTCGGCAAATCGAAACCATGACCGCCAGTCATGGCATTTCGAACGAAACGATTCCCCTCGAACGCGTCTCCAAGAATCGTTGGGCTCTCCAAACAACAGGTGCATCGGAGGTGAACGTTAGCTACACGGTCTATTGCCGTGAAATGAGCGTACGAACCAATTGGGTCGAAAAGGACTTTGCCTTCTTGACTGGCGCTGCGACTTTCCTCACTCGCGATGATTGCCTAGATCGATCCCACATCATTAAACTCGATCCTCTCCCCCAATGGAAACAGATCGCGACCAGCCTCGCTGCGTCAAGTACCGATCCGTGGACTCGCATAGCAACGAGCTTTGATGATCTAGTGGACAGCCCCATAGTGATGGGTGAGTTGGACATACGATCGTTTGAATGCGGCGGTGTTCCTCACTATCTGGCAACACTCGGTGGAGATAAGTTCTGGGACTCGGAAAAGGCACTAGTAGACGTTCAAAAGATTGTTGCCAAAGAACAAGAATTTTGGGGGGAAGTGCCCTATAAATCCTATTGGTTTCTAAACTTAGCGACCGAACAGGGTGGCGGCCTGGAGCACGATAATAGCACGGTGTTAATGACCAGTCGGTTCGCTACCAAAGATAAAGCAAAATATCAAAACTGGCTTGGTTTGGTTTCACATGAGTTTTTTCATACCTGGAATGTCCGCCGACTTCGCCCCAAATCTCTGGTGAACTACGACTACGATCGTGAACAATACTTTAAGGAACTGTGGGTCGCAGAAGGTGTAACTAGCTACTACGACGATCTATTCCTTCCACGCGCAGGTCTATGCACTCCTGCTGAATATCTGGAGCGTTTAAACAAAACGGTGGCTGATGTTCAGAAATCTCCTGGTCGCAAGGTGCAGTCCCTTTTTGATAGCAGTTTCGATGCATGGACCAAATACTATCGGCCCGATGAAAACGCAAAGAATAGCCGCGTTAGCTATTACACCAAAGGAAGCTTGGTTGGCTTGCTCTTAGATGTAGAAATCCGCAGAGCAACCGGTAACGCCAAGTCTCTCGATGATGTGATGAGGAAACTATGGAGCGAACATCGCAGTACTGGTTACACCAACGATGATGTCGTTAGAATTTGTTGCGAGATCTCCGGACAAGATCTTCAACCTTGGTTCAAAGATTGTTTAGAGACCACAAAAGAACTTAACTTTCAGCCTCTTCTCGATTTTTACGGTCTGGAATGGAAGGACTCTGCGGCAAAAGAGAGCACTGCCATTGAACCTGCTTTCGTTGGCTTAACTTTGAACAATCAAGCAGGCAAGGCGATGGTGGCAACCGTTCCTATCGATACACCAGCGGCTGAAGCTGGCTTCAACGTTGGTGACGAATGGATCGGTCTTAATAATCTGCGTATAACAGCCGAAAACTGGAATGAAATGGTTGGTTACTTTCACGCTGGCGACGAATGCGAATGTCTGATCGCAAGACACGGTAAACTGGTCACTCTAAAAATGACGCTCGGTACTAAGCCTCGAGAATCCTGGACGCTCAAACGCATCGAGAAGCCATCAGATCAGCAGGAAGCAAATTGGAAGGACTGGCTCGGAATCAAGCCTGAAACACAACCTGCTTCCGAACCCCCTGCCGCATCCAAATAGTCGACATCGCAAACCGAATTACTCCTTTGTCACCGTTTTCAAGTTGTCGTCGGCAATCCTATCGATCAACAGATTTTTAGGATCAACTCCAGCTTGATATGGGATCTCGGAGGTTTCAAATTCTATGCGATGATGGCCTTTGGTCAGTCTAAGTCGCTCGCTGTGAAGAAGTTTGCCATAACGGTTGCCTGTCTCTGGCGTAGCATACGCTCCGACTTCGATCCAATCATCCATGTCGACTTCGGTTTCAAGTCCCTTCTCGTCCGCTTTCCATTTGTGGCATTCTATTTCTAGCGACACCTTGTACTTTGACTCACCAATCGAAGTCACTTTGGCCTCAAGAGTTCGATTGTCAAAGATTGTGATCTCCTCGAACAAGTCCTTGATGAGGTATTGTAAATCGGGAGGTGTATGTTTCTTGAGGCGATCCAATAGTTCGTGAGAGCTTGGGTAGGGAGGCCCCTTGTAAGCGTACGCGTCGATTAGTTCTTTTAGAGCCGCATTGACGCGATTCTCGCCGATCATTTCGGTCAAGTAATAGATCGCCAAGCTCCCCTTTTGGTAGTGAATGTAGCCTTGGTTTGGATCAACATTCAGCAACGGACGCTCTTTCATTCTTTCCAGCCCTCGAGAACGAAGATAGTTGTTCATCTCATATCGAAGGAACTTGTGCATCATTTCCTCACCGAACTCTTTCTTCATGATCATTAACGCCGTGTACTGAGCAAGCGTTTCGGATAACAACGTTGCTCCTTGCATCCGTGCGCCGACCACTTGGTGGGCCCACCACTGGTGCGCAATCTCGTGACAGACGATGTAATAGACCATGTCGATGTCATCAGGTTTGTTGAGGTTCGCGATAAAACCTATGCTCTCCGAGTAAGGCATTGTGCCTGGGAATGCTTGCGCAAAGCCCGCAACCCGCGGGAACTCGATAATGCGAGCTTGCTTGTGCATGTACGGTCCGAAGTTACTGGAACAATACTCCAAAGCGTCTTTAACTCCTTTGGACATGCGAGGTACATTCCAAGGGTGTTCGGCATGATGATAAATCTCAATATCTACATCCTTGTGTTTGCTCCGATCAACTTCGTATTTTGCGGAAATAAACGAATAGAAATTGAGGGACGGATGATCGAGTTTGTAATGGTAATAGCTGCGATCGTTCTCGGTCCAGGCCTTGATGAGCGAACCGGGGGCAACCGCTATTTGATCGGACGAAGTGCTGATGATCGTTTCCACATCAACATAGTCCGCATCGCTTCCAATGTAGTGGGTATTGCAAAGCACTCCACATTCACGAGTCAAATCGGGCACGAACTGAGCTTTTTCTAACCCGAGTTTCTTTCTTCGATTGGGATCCATAATCCTACGATTAAGGTCGTAGCCAAAATTGGGAGCTATTTCACTGTTGAAAAAGCTACCGTTTTGCACTAGCGAAGTATCGCTAACTTGATTTTCGATGCCGTGGTTTTTGCTTCGTACCTCAAAGGTCATTTCGCGGCTTTCATCAGGTTCCATGGGAGGATCGAGCTTTAAGATCCGCATCGAAAGTCTTTCGTTGTCATCAGCAACAACTCCACCGGGGATGCTTATCTCGGTGCTGTACGATGGAGTAACATTTAGATAAAGCTTATCGATACTTGAACCAGATAAATTCTTAATCGTTTGTTTGCCTCGCATGACAACGTTGCGTTCATACGGGTAGACGTCGATTTCGTAACGAATGCTAGTGATTTTAGGTTGAGCAATACTCTCAATAGAAGCGTAAGTCTTCTCGTATTCGGCTCTGCGGTTTTCTTGTTCTTCGCTCCCTATAAGCGTGTTCAGAATTTGCGTGTTGTAATAAAGCCATCCACCTACCGAAACCATCCCAAGCAACATCGCAGCCAACACTGCCCGCGATCGTGCCGTAGAGGATGCAAAGCCTGATTTCAAACGCACGGAAAACTTCTTCGGCGTTCCGCGATGCAATGCAACAGATATGAGCCAAAGCACACAGCCCGCCGCGAAACCCCAATACAATACGAACCAAATAATCCCTGAGATATAAGGAGCGAAGCCAAACATGTCCGAGTAGGTATAGTCCGGAAAGCGACCGAATCGTACTAGCAGTGTTTCTACACGGAACAATTGCCAAACAAAGTTGTTAGCTATGACAAATCCAATAAACGCAAAGTAGCCTACGTATTTGTTTGGGGAAACCGTATGGGCGGCTAATGCGATCACCAATAAGAAAAAGAACCGAATGCCATCGATCGCAATTAGTTCCAGGAAATACAACCCAAACTGGAACCTGGTGTAGCCATTGATCCACTGTACAAGGCAACACAATCCGATCACCAAAGCGTGAATCGAAAGAAGTATCGTCATTAAAGACACAACGTGACTTAAGAGCAGCGCGCTGTTCGAGACGGGAGTTGCTCCCACGATTTCGTGCATGCGATTGTCTCTGTCTTTCCAAACTAGAACGCCGGAAAAATAGGCTAAGATTGCGATAACAAAAACGGTCAAGCTGCCGCGAACGATCTCAATCATTTTATAAGTCACTGGCAACGAAGGGACTCCAAACCCCTCAGTCGCACTGAAAACAATAGCCAGTCCAGCATTAAGCATGGAGAAGCAAAGAATAACGACAAATGCAGGACTTCTCAGAACCAGCCATGCTTCCATGCGGATGGAGGAGAGCCATTGCGAAACCCAGCCTGGATTAGGAGCGGTTACTGGCCAAGCTTGGCTTCCATGACCAGTGGACAAATTTGACGTATGCTTTTCCCTCTTTTTTCTACCTGTAGCACTAGCAACTGTTTCAAAACGGAATCGCCAAGCAGCTACGGAGAAAATAATGGCGGATACAGCTAGCCATAAAAGACGATTTACTAAGAGCAATCCATTAAGCGGAACCACCCAATTGTTCCGTTGGTCTGGAGTCCAGTACTTGGTCGCAATGCTAAATGCAGTTGCTCCCATCGGATCAGCCAACACCGCAAAAGTCTCGTTCGAAAGCTCACTTACGAGAGCCAACGCCACGCTGTATGCAACCAATAGCCCGAGAACAGCAAGAAAAGAGTAGAGAGTACTTCGCGTCCATGTCGCAATCGCAAATACGATCGCTCCCACAAACAGAACGTTGGGAATGGCAAACGTGATCAACGAAAGACCGTGGGCAGTCCAGTGAATGCCACACCATCGTTCCAGATCTCGATAAGGGAGCCACCCCGCCACAAGTATTCCGAGTGAGATTCCAGCGATTGGCAGCATGGAGACGCAACTGGCCGCTAGAAAACGACCAACTAAATAGTCAATTTTGCGAATGGGCTTGGTAAAAAGAACATCTGAAAATTTTGAAGAGAAGTCTCTCGATGCGGCAGAGTCAAAAAAGGTCGTTATGATCAAGGCACCTAACAAACCGGCGATGGCATAATATTGCTGGATCACATACGGGGCATTGCGGAACGTGTTGCCAATGGCACCACCAATTTGCAAGTTATCAGAGTAAGTCGCCGTAGCAAACATTAAGGCCATAAGCCCAGTGAAGATATAGACCATATATCCTCGGAGCCAATAGTTCAGTTCAAAGCGAAAGAATTCCAACATGATTTTTTCCCTCGTTTCGCGTTTCTATTGGATGTGAAAAAAGAAGGCATCTTCTAAGTTTGGCTCGGCGCCTTGAAATCCTTCTCCTGGATCTGTTTCACTAAACACGCGAACGATGGGACGGCCCTCGATCAATTTCGTAGACAAAACTCGGAAACCCTGAAAATCACGCAACTCCTGTTTCGACATAGAACGGCTCCAAATCCTACCCCGCATGGAGGCCTCTGCTGAGCTCGGGGATCCGTTAAATTTGAGTTGGCCTCGATGAATGATGGCCATGTTTTGACATAGTTCCTTAACGTCTTCAACGATGTGAGTCGACAGAATTACAACCACGCTTTCACCAACTTCGGAAAGCAGATTATAGAATCGATTTCGTTCACCAGGATCGAGTCCTGCGGTTGGTTCATCGACGATGATTAACTTGGGGTCCCCGAGAAGTGCTTGAGCAATTCCGAATCGCTGCCGCATACCGCCCGAATAGGTTGCTACAGCTTTTTGCCTTACGTCATAGAGGTTTACACGAAATAGCAACGCATCGACGATTTCTCGGCGATGTTTCGTATTGTCTCCAACACCCTTCAAGGATGCGAGATGAGTCAATAGCGATACGGCGCTTGTTCGAGGATAGACCCCAAATTCCTGTGGCAGATAGCCAAGATATCTTCGAATCTGTGCCTTATTACGAAGTACGTCAATGTCACCTAAATAGATCGAGCCTTCATCAGCGTCTTGCAAAGTTGCAATAGTCCGCATTAACGTAGATTTGCCAGCTCCGTTGGGCCCGAGCAGCCCAAACATGCCAGTCGGAATCGTGAGAGATATGTTATCGAGAGCGCGGACGTCGCCCGGGTAGGTTTTTGTCAAGCTTTTGATGGATAGTTGCATTGGTTATTTTCAACTTGAAACGCGATGAGCAGGCGCACGTCAGCAGTCTATACCTTACCGAGCCTCGCATCAGCGATTCTCTCTGGAAAAGATGAAGGGAACTGAGTAGTTTGTGCCCCGTAACAGCATCATTTCGATCGATTCCGCAATATCTTGGGCAAAAGCTAAGAAAAATTTCCCGTCTGGCAGAAGGCATCATCGGGATCGAGCCTGCCGGTACTTGCCGATCAGATCGATATCAGAACCGAGGCATCCCTCAGCTTGCATATCGGCCCCGTTATCTGT
>Ga0315899_10007236_pt1 | contig 11924 bp, 10 predicted proteins | sample LakEriMetagenome_2_FD_203518 | JGI IMG/M metagenome (GOLD analysis project Ga0315899, IMG submission 203518) | Freshwater fungal communities from buoy surface, Lake Erie, Ohio, United States - Buoy 4 MA112 | ecosystem: Environmental > Aquatic > Freshwater > Lake | place: USA: Lake Erie, Ohio... | reverse complement strand
TTTCTTTAGATATAAGTATTCGTGACATCAGAGTTGGATTCAAAATATTTGATAATACGGAAAGAAATTTAATCAGGACATTACTTACCGATTTCAACCACAATGTTAGAGATTTAGAAAAAGGAGACTACGAAGTAATGACAACAGTTGATTTAACAGGCCTAGCAGAGGGGCAGGTTAGGGTTTCACCACATTTTAGCATTTTCGGGATAAAAGATTTTTTAGTAGAAGATACTATCTCAAGTTTAATTTCAATTAACAAACCGAAAAATTTTAACATGTGTTATCCTCAAGAAAAAACACTTTCTACTTTAATAACATCGAATCAGTGGTCCATACAAAAGCTAAAATAAAACAAATAATAATAAGTTTACATACGTTAATAAAAACTTTTCAAAAGAAAAGATTTGTCATATATAAACGTTCGGACATCACGAATATTAAGTTATTAATTCAAGATCAAATTTCTACCTCACAAACTTTACCTTCAATTGTAAACTTGGCAATAGATAACGCATCATTTAGCATAATTTTACCACCTCGATGGATTAGAATATACGAGAATGTGAAAATTTTACCCCATTATTCGTTTATTTTTAAAGATAATATTGTTGAAATTCCAAAGTTTAATTCAAAAATTACATGTTTGAAATCAAGAGTAGCTGAACATATATTCTCAATTGACGCTGAAAAACTAATTTTAATTGACTCAAATCGGGAAGAAGTGCACTCGGATTGTGCTATTAGTTTGGCTGGACATTATTCAGAGCATTTCGGTCACTTTCTACTTGAGTATTTGGAAAGACTTAATCCATTGGAAAATGTTGGGATTAAACAGATTGATGTAATTTTAAATGAAGATGTTGACAGAAATATTTTAGACTTGATACTGTCTATGGAATTAAGTTATAAGATAAACATTCTTTTATTAAAACAAAACCAATATGTAGTTTGTAAAAAATATTATCATGTTGACCCACATGCTATTGTGTGCGATGGTGCTTTCTATGCCTCAATAACTGATAAACTATATTATCCTAGTTTTAGAAACTTTTATAAATCATTTTCTGCACCAAAAAAAATTCAAAGAGGGCGTAAATTATTCTTAACAAGAAGTAATAAAAGAAACATAAGTAATATCAGAGAGATTGAAGAGTATTTTGCTGAGCATGGGTATGAAATTGTCGAAAATTGCCATACCATGACCATAAATGAAAAAAAAACATTGTTTTCAGATGCAAGTTATGTAGTTGGGCCTGGGGGAAGTGCTTTTTTTAATTGCATTTGGTGTCCGGTAGATGTCCACATTTTGTGTTTTTTTAATTACGAAATAGCTTATGATAATGTCCTACAAAATATGTTGTCAAATCAAGCAAAAATTTATCATTTGGCAGGTAAAGAAACCAAATATGAATTTTACAATAGCCAGTATGATATTCCATTGGAAGAAGTTGTTGAATTTTCAAAAGAATTAGGATTTTTATGAAAGTAGTTATTCTCGCTGGTGGTCTCGGCACTAGAATTTCCGAGGAAACGGATATCCGTCCTAAACCTATGGTTGAGATAGGAGGTAAGCCAATTTTATGGCATATTATGAAAATTTATGCTGAACAGGGCTTTAATGAGTTTGTAGTTTGTCTTGGTTACAAAGGATATGTTATCAAAGAGTACTTTGCAAATTTATTTTTGCATCAAAGTGATATAACAATTGATTTATCCAATAATCATATTGAAGTTCACAATAATGAATCTGATAATTGGAAAATAACCTTGGTAGATACCGGCCGTGATACCATGACCGGAGGAAGAATCAAGAGGATTCAAAAATACATCGGAAAGGAAAGATTTATGTTAACTTACGGTGATGGTTTATGTGATGTGAAATTAAGAGAACTCATTGATTTCCACGAAGGTCATGGTAAATTAGCCACGGTTACGAGTGTTAAACCTGACGGTAGATTTGGTGTACTTGGACTCGGTGAAAAAAATATAGTAAGTCGTTTTAATGAAAAAAATGCAGAAGATGTTGCGTGGATAAATGGCGGATTTTTCATTTGTGAATCTGATGTTTTTGACTTAATTGCAAATGATGAGACTATTTGGGAACGTGAGCCATTAGAATACTTAGCCTCTTCAGGAAATTTATTTGGTTTTAAACATAATGGATTTTGGAAACCAATGGATTCACTTAAAGATAAAAATGACCTTAATAAAATCTGGGATTCCGGCAATGCACCTTGGAAAACATGGAAATAAGAAATATCCTCAATCATTTCAAAGGTAAAAACGTACTGGTAACAGGTCATACGGGTTTCAAAGGTTCTTGGCTTGCTTTTATGTTGAATCATGTTGGGGCAAAAGTTACTGGTTTGGCGCTTGCACCAAAAACGAATCCAAATTTGTATGAATTGCTTGACATAAATGGTAAATGCAATTCAATTATTGCCGATATCAATAACGCAGAGGATGTAAAACAGGCTATAGATCAAGCGCAACCTGACTTTATTTTTCATATGGCGGCGCAACCACTAGTGCGTTATTCATATAAACAGCCACTTGAAACATTTGCAACAAATGTTATGGGTACGGCCAACGTATTGGAAGCATGCAAGGTTTTGAATAAAAAATGTGTAGTCATTTGTATTACAACAGACAAAGTATATCATAATTTCGAATGGGAATTTCCTTATCGAGAAAATGATCGTTTAGGTGGTTATGATCCATACAGTGCAAGCAAAGCTGCTGCCGAATTGGTTATTGATTCTTACCGAAATTCTTTTTTCAATAACTCCAATATTTCTATTGCATCTGTGCGTGCAGGAAATGTAATTGGTGGTGGAGATTGGTCAGAAGATCGCTTATTTCCAGACCTTGTTAATAGTATAAATACGAATCTGCCTATTGAATTAAGAAACCCTTCTGCCGTGAGGCCATGGCAACATGTACTTGACCCTCTTTTCGGTTACCTGACTTTAGCGGTAAATATTGATCAGAATCGACATCAATACAACGAAGCTTGGAATTTTGGACCGTATAATCATGACTCCAAAACAGTATTGGAGGTATGTCAACAAGCCATTGCAGTATTTCAGAATGGATCAATACAAATAAATCAAGACCAACAACCACATGAGGCAGGTCAACTTCGCTTAGATATTTCTAAATCAATGACATACCTGAATTGGCATCCAAATTGGTCAACAGAAAAAGCTATAGAAAGAACGGCAAATTGGTATAAGGCCTTCTTAAAAGGCGAGAGCGCCGTTAATTTAGTACAAAAAGATATTAATGAATTTTTAGGACATGAGTGAATTCAATTATAAAAACATCGCTTCTGATGATTTGCGAAATCAGTTATCTGAAGTAATTTCAAAAAACATACACCAGCAAATTATCCCAGGTGAAAATTATATTCCCGTTACAGGAAAAGTCCTTGATGTGGATGATATTCTTCACGGTGTAGACGCTACCTTGGATGCATGGCTTACAACAGGAAGATATGCAAAAGATTTTGAACGTGATTTTGCTGCCTATTTTGGAAGTAAAGCGGCCGTTTTGGTCAACTCGGGCTCATCAGCTAATCTAGTTGCCTTTTATGCATTGACTAGCCCAAGCCTCGGAGATCGTGCTGTAAAGCCAGGTGATGAAGTCATTACGGTTGCAGCCGGATTTCCAACAACGGTGAATCCAATGATTCAGTTTGGATGTATACCTGTATTTCTTGATGTAGATATCCCTACGTATAACATTGATGTAACTAAATTGGAAGAGGCTATTAGTCCAAAAACAAAAGCTATTATGATTGCTCATGCTTTGGGTAATCCCTTTAACATTGAGGCAGTTTCAGCAATTGCCAAGAAATACAACATATGGTTAATTGAAGATGATTGCGATTCTTTAGGGGCAACCTACAATGGCCAAAAGACAGGTACTTTTGGAGATTTAGCTACGGTTTCGTTTTACCCTGCCCACCACATTACAATGGGTGAAGGCGGAGCAGTTTTGGTCAATAATATTCAATTACTCCGTGCAGTTTGGAGTTTTAGAGATTGGGGTCGCGATTGTTATTGCGAACCAGGAAAAGACAATACCTGCCGTAAACGTTTTGGTTGGCAATTAGGCGATTTACCTTGCGGTTATGATCATAAATACACTTATAGCCATATCGGTTTTAATTTAAAGGTAACAGATACACAAGCAGCAATTGGGCTTAATCAACTCCGTAAGGCAGATCGCTTTGTTGAGAAGCGGCGTGAAAATCATAAACTATTGTACGATTTAATGAAACCGTTAGAAGAGTATTTCATTTTACCCGAGGCAACATTGAATTCAAATCCTTCATGGTTCGGATTCATGTTAACCGTGCGCCCAGAAAGTAAAATTGACCGCAACGATCTAGTCCAATTTTTAGAGGCCAATAAAATCGGAACACGCTTGTTTTTCGGAGGAAATTTATTAAAGCAACCAGCTTATCGCTATGTTGAACACCGAATTGTAGGAGATATGAAAAATTGTGATATCATCATGAATAATTCTTTTTGGCTTGGGGTTTGGCCAGGGTTAGTGATGGAACATTTTGAGTATATTATTGAAGTAATTAAAAAGTACATTGGTGAAAAATTATAACCAATTAACTGACTTTATTTCAACCTTCATCTCAAGTAAAGGAATAACTGATGTTTTTCAAATGTCAGGAGGGATGATTACTCAGATTATTGATAAAATATCACAGAATGAAAAAATAAAAGTTCATTCTCTTTTTCATGAGCAGTCATGTGCATTTGCTGTTAGTGCATATGGACGAATTCATAAAAAACCTTCATTAGCATTAGCTACAAGTGGCCCTGGAGCTACAAATTTAATTACTGGAATTGGCGATTGTTATTTTGATTCTGTACCAGCAATTTTTATTACAGGTCAAGTCAACACCCATGAACTAAAAGGTGAAAGAAAATTTCGACAATTGGGTTTTCAAGAAACAGATATTGTTTCGATTGTCAAACCAATTACAAAATATGCCATCCAATTGGATGAAACTTCAAATTTTCGGGAAGTATTTGAATTGGCTTATTCAATTGCTATCGAAGGCAGACCTGGCCCTGTTTTGATTGACATCCCAATGAATGTTCAAAGAATTAAGCTTTCAAATGGCAAAAAAATAATTCCTAAAGTATTTAGAAAAAAAAATCATGATTTAACCCCAGTATTTGCTGCAATAGCAGCGTCAAAAAAACCTCTCATTTGGGCTGGTAATGGAGTCCACACTAGTAATTCAGAGTCTCTATTTAAAGAGTTTGTGGAAGTTACAAAAATACCTTCTGTTCTAACTTTGCATGGTATTGATTTACTTCCTCATGTTTCACCTCAACGAGTAGGTATGATTGGGAGTTATGGAAATAGGTGGGCAAATAAAAGTGTATTGGAATCTGATACAATAATCTTCCTTGGGTCAAGAATTGATATTAGACAGACAGGAGCCAATATGAGTTTATTCGTGAATAAAAAAATAATTCATGTAGACATTGATGAATCCGAATTCAATAACAGATTGAATGCTGATATTTCCATAAACATGGATATTAATGAATTTTTAATTCAGTTTTTAGAAGAGTATAATGTCCAATTAGATTTTTCGGATTGGTTAGCAAGAATAAATGAATTAAAAGATTCAAACCCGTTAAGTAATGAACTTGTAATTCAAAATCAGGAAATCAACCCACATGATTTTTTTACACAACTATCAATTGATACCAAGGGACCAAGAGTTTATTCAGTAGATGTTGGTTCACATCAAATGTGGTCTGCGCAAGCACTTGTTTTTCATAATGGAGATAGATTTTTAACTTCTGGTGGAATGGGGTCAATGGGTTTTTCACTACCCGCAGCAATTGGAGCATCAGTTTCTACAGATCAAGATATTGTGGTCATCGTAGGCGATGGATCTTTTCAGATGAATATTCAAGAGCTTCAGTATATTTCTTTCAATAAGTTAAACATAAAAATCGTTGTTGTAAATAATGGATGTTTAGGAATGATCCGTCAATTCCAAGATTCGTACATGGAGGGTCGATATTTTGGCACAAAATGGGGCTATTCAACACCTGATTTCAGTGCAATTTCAAATGCATATGGCATTCAATCATTAGCAGTAGATTCAAGTGAAGCAATTGAAGCAGCAATATCCTGGCTTTTTAAAGATAAAGGTCCAAGGCTAATAAATTTGAAGATAAATTCAAATGTAGATGTATTTCCAAAAATAGCATTTGGCCAAACAATGGATAAAATGGAACCGGAGTTTAAACCAAAAGAAATAGAGAGTACATAAAGATGAGGTTATTAATCATTGGTGGCACGGGTTTTTTTGGGAAATCTGTTTTAGATTTTTTCCATCGTGGAGGTCTTAATACCTATGGCATTCTTGAAATAATAATTGCTGCTCGACGTATCGAACAGTTTAAGATAAATCACTCCGAACTGATTAACAATAATGTTCAATTGATTCCATTGGATATTTCGTATTGCAATTCAATACCTGAAGCAGATTTAATAATTCATGCAGCATCTTCAACAGATGCAAGAGATTATCAGAATGATTCCATTGGGCAAAAAAAAAATATAGAGAAGGCAACAATTAATTTTTGTGATATCCTTGTAAAAAATCAAATCAAATCTAAAGTTGTTTACTGTAGCTCTGGCGCAGTATATGGGCAACAACCTGCGGATGTTGATGCGATGAATGAAGATTTTCCATTTCAGGATATTTCATCTATGATTGAACACAAAAGAGACTATGCTCTTGCAAAAAGAAATTCTGAAAATGAAATAATTGAATTAGGAAAAAAAGGGTTTAATGTTTCGATTGCTCGTTGTTTTTCATTTTACGGCAAATATTTACCGAAGGATCAGCATTTTGCTTACGGAAACTTTATATCTGACGCTGAAAATGGACGAACTATTGAAGTCAAGGCTAAAGGTTTAGTTTATCGCAGTTATATGCATGCAGATGATTTGGTTATTTCACTCATAAACCTTGCCTTAAATTCAAACTCAACTTGCCCAATTTATAATGTGGGGTCGGGTGAAGCTATCGAAATAAGGGATTTAGCATTCAAAATTTCAAATGAATATAAAGTAGATTTTAAAATTGAAAGCTTGGATGAAGCTAAACCAGCCGATTTCTATGTTCCAAACATTTCTAAATTGAAAATATTGAATAGTTTACAAACAGGAAATCGAAAAAAAAAATCTATCAAATAGATTTGCTGTATAGTCCGGTTCCATTATACTTTAAAGGATATATGCATAATGACCTTGTAATTCTCATTTAGTTAATACTTAGGTCAACGTATAAACCATATTCTATTGTGCTATAATTTAATAAAATTCTACTTTTCAATTATGTTCTACTGGGTTTCATACTAGTAAATTTGATGGTTAATTATGTTCTGCTCAAAACGCAATGTCACTCATCATGAAAAAATAATTAGATTTTATGATCCAATCAGTGTATGAATACCGTAAAGAATCATTATATCCCTAATTACATCAAATATTTAAGCTTAAGATATCAAATCAGTACTGTAAATATAAATTTTTATACGCGTAGAAATAGATCAACTAGTCACAATTTAAAATCTTTTGTGACCATTCATAACAGTTAAAGTCTAATTGTATTTTGAGCTTATTTGAAGTATTCAACAAAGCAAATATCTACCTTAAATAAGGCTCCTTTTTTTGTAGAATTAATATTATAATTCAAAATAATGTTTCATAAAAAATTATCGATTATTACGATTAATTACAACAACGTTGACGGATTGAAACGCACAGTTGAGAGTGTATTTAATCAAACTTGGCGCGATTTTGAATATATTGTAATTGATGGAGATTCAACAGATGGGAGTAAAGAGTACATTCAGGAAAATGCTGAATGTTTTGATAAATGGGTCAGTGATTCAGATAGAGGAATTTATCACGCAATGAATAAAGGAATTGAATACTCCAGAGGAGATTTTTTATTTTTTCTAAATTCCGGTGATTTATTAATTGATAGTTTAGATAAATGCATAACCCATCTTGATTATAATAATTCAATTTTTTGCTTTAGATATTATATTGAGGAAAATAGATCAATCTATAAATCGGAAACAAATAAGAAAGATTTAATTTCTTTATTGGATGACATGATTAATCATCAATCAATAATCTACAGAAAAGATTGTTTTATGAATCATCATTATGATGAGTCATATCAATTTTGTGCAGATTATAAACATTTGTTAAGCTGTCTTTTAGAAGGAAAAAAGATAAAAAATATTGATGAATTTCTTTCTGTATTTAATCTCAACGGGATTAGTAGTTTGGATAAAAATCAAGAGAATATCAAAAGTGAACGTTTCGTAATTCAAAAAGAGTTAATGAATGAAAATTTGTTTGATCTTTGGAATGAAGCATTTTTTTACAAACAAGAATTAAATCAGATAAAAAAGTCAAGGATTTTTAAGTTTTTAAATTTTATACTTTTTAGATGACACATAAGTTAATATCTGTATTAATTCCAAATTTCAATCGGAATGCTTTATTGGAGCAAACTTTGAATTCTGTAATCTCTCAATCAATAGGTTATGAATGTTTGGATATAATTGTAGTCGATGATTATTCTCAAATAGAAGATCCCTTGGATATCATATCGAAATTCTCTTTATTTGGAGTGAAATTAATAAGGAATGAAGTGAATTTAGGTCAAATGCGAAATCTTAATAAATGCCTATCTTTTGCTAAATGTAAATATGTTCATATCCTACATTCAGATGATTTCATTGAAAAATCATTTTATGCCGAAATTATCGAACAATTTAAACTACATCCTTCAGCTGGAGCAGTCTTTACTAGAAATTTTTTTGTAAACAATAATGGTTTTATTACGGGCGTAAGTACATTGTTTACGGAGAACTCTGGTGAAATTGAAAATTGGTTGAATAATTTATATTGCGAACAACTCATTCAAGCTCCATCTGTAGTAGTAAAGAAGGAAATATACGACAAAGTAGGTAAATTTCGTGAGGATTTGAGAACATGTGAGGATTGGGAAATGTGGGTGAGAATTTCTGAAGTTTCCCAAGTTATTTTTCATAATAAGGTTTTGGCAAATTATAGATCAACAAGTACTTCAAATTCTTCTACAACCACTTTTGATGGTACTTATGTCCATGATTGGCAAAAATTACAAAAAGAAACATTCTTGAAGCACAAAGACCCTAAATTGCTACTTCGTTCAAAAATATTATTTGGTAACTTCATAATTAACAATATTCCGAATTTTAAATTGCCTACAGTTTTATATTGGAGATTTTTTTTCTATTTACCTACTATGAAAATGAAAATAAAATATCTTCTTAAATTCATCAACTTGAAATTGACGAAAAATGCCACAAATTAGTATCATTACAACTGCTTATAATCGTGAAAATTATATTTCCTACACTTTAGAAAGTGTTTTGTCTTCTACATTTAAAGATTTTGAGTTGATTATTGTTGATGATTGTTCTACTGATAATACTGTTAATATTGCAAAGCATTATGAAGCATTGGATTCGAGGGTGAAGGTTTATGTCAATGAATTAAATTTAGGTGATTATCCTAATAGAAATAAAGCTGCAAGTTATGCAAATGGAAAATATTTAAAATTTCTAGATAGTGATGATTTAATTTACTCTCATTCACTGCAAGTTATGATTGATGCAATGAATAAATTCCCAAATGCTGCTTTTGGGTTATCGGCATCTCCCCAATATAACGAGCCTTACCCAATTATTATTAGTCCGGATAAGGCATATCTCCAACATTTCAAGGGATTTGGGCACTTCAATCGAGCTCCAGGGTCATCTATAATAAAAAGAGAAATTTTTGAATATGAAAAAGGTTTTAATGAAACTAAACATATTAGCGACACAGAATTTTGGTTTAGATTAGCACGGAAATATGATTTAGTTTTATTTCAAAGAGATTTAGTTTGGGATAGATGTCACGAAGAAACTGAAAGTGCATACGAGAAAAAAAATTCAAGAATCGTAAAACAAAGAAGAAAACTAGTTAGAATGCAATTGTTAGATAAGGATTGCCCATTAAATGAGAAGGAAATAAAGAAAATTTCTAACCAAATAATTTTTAAACGTTTAAAATCAATTATTCTGAATGCAATCAAATTTCAACGCTAAAAAATACTGGGACAATCGATTATCAGAAAATTTCAATTTAATCGGAGTTGGTGATATTTCATTGACTATGAGCTATAATAAATGGAGCTATAAGGTTACTGAATTCATATTAAATAAATTGTTTAAAAAATATATAACTAAAAGTACTGTATCTGCCCTTGATATTGGATCAGGAACTGGTTTTGTAGTTGGAATCTTGGAAAGATTTGACAAGAACATTACTGGTATAGATATTTCAGAGACAGCGATTAAGAATTTATGTCAAAACTACCCGAATCATAAATTTTATGAGATAGATGCAGGTTCAGAATTATTGCCATTTAAAGAAAATGAATTTCAGCTAGTTACAGCATCGTCGGTTTTATATCATTTGACTCAAGACGAAGCATTGAATAATCTCTTAACAAATGTCCACAGAGTTCTCTCGCCAGATGGTTTCTTTATTTTTTCCGATAATTTTATTCACAACAATAATTATAATATCACTCATCAGGTTTGCAGATCATTGTTTTCATACGAGGAACTTCTTATGCAAAATGGGTTTGAGATCGTAAGTCGTGTACCCAATTATGTTTTGTTCAATGATCCTGTTGACTCTAGAAATAAATTTTATCCACGCATTTGGAATCTTCTAACTTCTTTCTCTAAAAAATGGCCTTGGTTTGATTTAATAATTTGGCCTTGTTTATATCCAATTGAGTTAATTCTAACTAGTGTTTTAAAAGAATCACCTGCGCAAGAGATAATGGTTTGTAAAGCCTTGAAATAAATGCATATCCTTATAATTCCTGGAGAAGAGTTAAATGAAAATAACCAGCTGAGTTCTATATTCGAGATTCATCAGGCTCAAGCCTTGAAAGACTTGAATAATAAAGTTGGTTTTATATCTATAAATCTCAATGGGAGTATTTACAAAGAATTCTCTAGCGGAGTAAAGAAGTTAAATTTTTTATTTGAAAGGAATATCAAATCAAAAGTGCAATGCATTAACGGTATTAATCTAGTAGAAGCTCATGGTAAATACAGAACTCCTTCTTTTTTGAAATTGTATCGAAAAGAAAGAATTAGTGCAGGTTTACTTGCTTACAAACACTATTGTAATGAGTTTGGCGAGCCAGAAATTATTCATGCTCATTCTAGATTTTTAGAGGCTATATTAATAGCTAAAAAAATAAAAGAACTGTTTGGGATTCCTTATATCATTACTGAACATAGTACATTCCACCAAAGAAATATTGTAAGTAAAAAAGAATATCTAAAATATATTGGGGCAGTAGAGCAGTCAGAAAGTTGGATTGTAGTAAGTGAATCATTGGGCAATACTATATTCTCAAATATTGAAAAATTCAGTTTGAAACTTACAAAGTCGTTTCTTGTAGTTCCAAATGTTGTCGACCCAGAATTTAGATATTTTGAAAAAAAGAAAAATGACAACTTTGTTTTTCTGAACATAGCATCTCTTGACGAAAAAAAAAATCATTTTTTGTTGTTGAATAGTTTTAAATTGTTATCGGATAAGGTTCAAAATATTGAACTAAGAATTGGAGGACAAGGCGTATTAGAAACAAAATTAAAAGTTCATGCAAAAAAAATAGGATTGAATAATGTCAAATTTTTAGGCTCTTTAGATCGAATTCAAGTTCAGAATGAATTCATTAACTCAAATGTATTTGTCTTAAGCAGCAATGAAGAAACATTTGGTGTTGT
>Ga0315899_10007234_pt1 | contig 11926 bp, 13 predicted proteins | sample LakEriMetagenome_2_FD_203518 | JGI IMG/M metagenome (GOLD analysis project Ga0315899, IMG submission 203518) | Freshwater fungal communities from buoy surface, Lake Erie, Ohio, United States - Buoy 4 MA112 | ecosystem: Environmental > Aquatic > Freshwater > Lake | place: USA: Lake Erie, Ohio... | reverse complement strand
CGCGTGCGATGCGCTCCTCGTCAGCGCCGCCCGGGGCGTTCAGCGCGCGCAGCAGGGCGCCGCTCGCGCTCTCTTCCCGATTCTCTCCCCGATTCTCTTCCCGATTTTCGGAAAGGCAAACTCGCGCGATTTTTCCTCCCAAAAAAATATCAACAATATAGGGTGGCATCAGATATCGCCACCCTGTAAGAGTTTGCTTACTGCAGGATGAAGGGTGACGGCGGCGTGGCTGGCGCCGTGGCCGAGCTCGAGCAGGCTGCGCTGTCGGGCGCCGCGGCGCGGGATGCGCTACACAGCTTGCTGCGCGGCAGCGCAGAGGCGTTCCGCAGCGGACTCGACCGCGAGACGCTCAAGACTGTGGCGATGCGCGATCGCATTGTTGCCGCGCTCATCGCCTTGATTCCTCGGGCCCTCGGTACGCTTGTGCGGCGGCAGCTGGGCGAGTGCATGTGCTTGCTGCTGAGGGCGGAGGGCCGTGCGCTGGTGCCGTTGCTGGACGCGCTCATCGCCGTGCTTACGCGAGCGTGCAAAGAGACCAAGATCCCCGGCAGCGACAGCATCAAATGCAACACGCTGGCGTGCGTGGGAGCCCTGCTGGATCGCTTCGGAGTAATGATGGCGGTGTGGCTCGGAGAATTCTACTCGGTGCAAAATACTCTCATCAGTGACTTTTTAGGTAAATATACTATCTCCTAGGGTACTGACTCGTGAGATTGTGTCAGCTTGCAAAGGGCTGCCTCAAGGCGACAGAGGACGGGGCGGTGCGCGCGGCCGCTGTGGGCGTCATCGTGGCTCTCGTTCGCCACGGCGGGCAGGCAGCGCACGCACACCACGAGGACGCGCTCAAACTGTGCAAAAGCTTGCTACAGGTACATGTGCCGCGCGGCAACACTAAACTAAACTACAATAACCTAACTAATCTATCCCTGTCGTGCACCTGCGCACGCAAATTGTACGCAGGCATGCACACGCTCGCTCGCTCGCGTGCATGCACACGTGCTGCTGCGCTGCCATCTAATCCCACGCACGCGCAGGACAAACACAGCGCGCGGATGCGCATGGGAGGAGTGGATCTCTCTACTGCTCTCGCGCAAAACGCCCCGAAAGTGCACACGCTCGGGCTTGACAGCGTCCTGCAGCTGATGATCAAACTCCTTGGGGACGGCAGCCGCGCGCATGAGATTGAGGGGCAGCACATGAGCACAGCGATGGTGTGTACATACTCGAAAGTAGGATCTATAGTGGCTTTATATCGCAAATCTACAAGGGCACTGATTTTTGAGCATTTCTCCCATATCGTACATCTACAAGGGCACTGATTCTTGATAATTTCTCCCAGGGCCAAATTCTTGCTTGCCTGGCTACGTGCACCGCTGGAACGACCGTCCTCGGCTTGCGCGCGCGTGCCGGACAGGGGGTGAGGCTACTGGCGAAGCGGCGGGAGATCGGCAGCGTGCGAGCCGCTCACGAACTCCTTGCCGGTGTCTTCACCAACAGAAAATGTCCCGCCCCTCTCCGCGCAGCCCTCGCGCGGGCCTACCGAGCGCTACTTTGGGATCTCGCTCTCTCGGTGCCCGAGCAGCAGGTATATATATATATATATATATATATATATATATATATATATATATATATACTTTTAGTGATTGTGTGGCGTTTTTAATGGTTCAATATTAGCGTCATCGTAGATAAGTTCAAGTAGTTCATATAAAGATTAAAAGATATATTAAAGAATTGAAGGATGATGAATGTTTCAAGTAATCTATTACTATTGAAACCTTGTAAATATAGGTATATTGATGATAAATAAAAACTGTGACCCAGTTAAAAAGTAAATGGTTTTATAGCAGAAGAAGTCAAGGAAATACTCCCTGAAAGTGTTGATGATAGCACCGAACAACTAATAATACCAAACATGCATAAAGTAGGTAGAAGAGAAGGGGATATATCGACAATAGAGGTAGAATTAGAACTAAAAATAGAATATACTATATATGCTTAAAATGGAGAGGACTTAATAAAGCTACAAAGAAAATATAATTGTAGTTGAGGGAGCAGGGTAGGGATATATAGAATGAATAAAACTTATGATGAAGGAAAAGATGTATTTGTACATGGTAAGATAGAGAAGAATTTCAATTCGCTTGAAAAATATATTTGCACGCTTTAACTCTCTAAGTGCCGTCCAAGTATTACATAGGATAATACAACAATAACAACAGACTATAATAAGTTTAGAAAGTAGATTGGCGACATGAAAGGCAATCAATAATCCTTCATATTTTCTTAAGTTAATTGTATAGATGGAGAAGGAATTGAAGCCTATAAAGAAAAGAGTGTATAATAAATAACGATGTGAACAAAATAAGGAAGAGATACTAAAATATCGTGGAAAATATAGGGAACAACATAATAAGAATTCGGTAAATATTAAGGGTATTGAAAAGAACTTTTACTTTGTATTTTGATTAGTTCTGTATAATATAAAATGTATGTAACAATCGGGAAAGGAAAATGTGCTCGTTGTGACATATTAAAAACCCTATTAGATGAGAAGGATACAGTGTCAGATATGACGGAGATGCCCCATAGAACTATGACCTATTGAAAATGTATTGTACCAGTTATCCCATGGTGTTAAGTGTTAATTATTTTAGTAATTTTAATGATACATGAGAATATTTTAATAATATTTAAATTATTTTTATATCTCATGTTTATATTTTGATTATTTTGTAGAGAGAGTAGAAAAACAAAGTGTAGAGTGAAAAAGAGGGGGTGGGGGGCCCCAAAACTATTCATAGAGAAAGTGAAACATAAAAGGTTTTTATATTTTCAAGTTTTTATATTTTCATGGCTCACAAGGCAGTATACAACCCCCCCGTGGGGTGGTCTACTCTCTCTATATGTATACACAAACAAAAACACACTCACACAGCTCGTGTCATACGGAAGCTACGTGCTGATGCTGGCATCTCAGGCAGCGATCAGTAGCTCAACCAGTGCTGCAGTACGTGGGGTGGGGGGGGGTGGGGGGGGGTGGGGGGCTGTCATGGAAGATGGACATCACGTGTGCGCGTGTGTGGCGACGGTTATGTCGGGCCTCGTGCAGCGGCTGTCAGAGACTGGTCAAACTCTCCTCATCCAGGTCCTGAATAACAAAAAAAAATGGAAAATGAAATTCATAAACAAAAATATAATAAATGATAAGGCCTCGTCTTAGAAAGTAAATTAGTTTTTGTTCCAAAGAATCATTTTCTCCCCATATCTACGTCGTCTTAGAAATTAGAATTAGCACAAATTGTGACTGTGGACAAAAGAATGTGAAAAGACAATTTTTCGCAATATTCGAATCCGGAAATTCGAATATTCATTCGAATCCGGATTCGAACATTATGTTTTTCGCAAAATTCGAATCTGGAAAGATCGTTTTTCGCAATTCGATCACGTTACCTTGATCGTAAATATTTGAAAAGTTACCTCCCGAGCTAAAAATTAAAGGCGTTCGTTGTTCTAGGAATTAAGTCTGATTCATACAAACTTTTCATCAACTTGACTTTACTCGGTCACGTTACCGAGAATTTTAATTTCTGAGACCCGGCCTAAACACGGGTAACAAATGAAAATTAAACTCTCCTCGCCCAGGTCCTGCTGGCGGAGCTGGCCAAGAGGAAGATGACGCTGCTGCCACCGCACGCTGAAGGCGGCAACTCTGATCCCCCGGTGGATCTGCGCGAGGCTGTCCCTGTCACCTGCGCACTTCAGGCGCTCACAGTTCTCTACACGGACCTCGGAGGCTGCAACCCAGGACCAGACACATGGGACCTCATAGCCTCCATGACCGGCGCCCCCTGGACTGCCACACGGGTGGCCTGTGCCCAGTGTTTAGCTAGCATAGGGTCTAAGGCGCCCAAGTACCTCCTGCCCACCGTTCAGCGCAACGTCGAGGTATTGCTGAAGAAGGTACGTGTGTGTGTGTGTGTGTGTGTGTGTGTGTGTGTGTGTGTGTGTGTGTGTGTGTGTGTGTGTGTGTGTGTGTGTGTGTGTGTGTGTGTGTGTGTGTATATATATAGGCCTCGCTAGCCGAAGGGTATCAGGCAGCAGCGTCATTGCAAGGAACATGCATGGCGTTAGTGACAATGGTGATGACGGCGCGAGTACACAGTCACGGTGTGCCTTGCGTGGTCTTGGACTCTCTCATGTCTGTTGCCAAGATGATGCTCAAGGAGAGCGGGCGGGGCAGCAGCGGGGAGGGCAATGAAGCCGAGGGCGAGATGCTTGCCAGCCGCTTGGAGGGCGGGTGGATGTTGATATGCGTCTGCCTCCGCGCAGGTGTGCACATTCTGAAAAGTACTCTCATGAGTGACTTCGTATAGTAAATATACTAGGGCACTGACGTTTGAGAATTTGTGTCAGGTGCTGAATGGGTTGCAGGCTACCTGCCTGTGATTCTCAAGGTCTGTGAAGATTTTTTGCCGACAGCGAGCACAAACTACACCCCGGGGGAGTGGCAGCGCGCCATGCTGGGCGCGGCGGCGGCGCTGGCAGCGCTGCGCATTCTTGTGCAGGAGCACATGTCTTTGCTGCAGCAGCAACCCACGAACTCCCGCACGGTCTCCTTCCTCTTGGCTCGTGCGCTGCAGTCGGATCTTGTGGTAAAGTCCGCGAAGGTGGCAGCTGGGCACAGCGGCGGTGTGTGTCGAGCGAGTGCCGCGCTATCCGTGGCGCTCGTCGATGTCGTCAAACTCCGGCTGCTGGAGCTTGTTGTGGTGCTGCCGCAAGGGCTGATTAAGTCTGAGGTTTGCGCGTCCATTTTGAAGCGCGCCCTCCAGGTAGTAGCACGGTCGCCAGGGAAACGAGGGGCTTCTAGCACCCTGGGGGCAGAAATGGTGAATCCTGACGACGACGCCATCCTGCCATACGAACTCGACCGCCCGCCTGTGCGGCTGCCTCTCGATGATGTCGGCGCCCTTGTGCTACGTTCGTGGGTTGAATACGACGTTGCTGGGGGGGGCTCAGACGTGCGTTTCTGTCAGCTTTACGACACCTCGCCGAAAGGCCTCAAGACAGTCTCGCGCCCCCTATCTTTACAGCTTGCGGATGCCGGAGTGGCTGCGATGATTCGCGTGTTTTCGCTTTCTAAGGTCGAGGAGCAGGTAGCCGTGTTGGGCGCGGTGATCAACAATATCATGCCCGTTCCTGACGTTCTGCAACGCGAGGGCGCGCTGGAAAATGTCTGTATGGCCTTGCTTGCGTCCCTCAAGGCGTGTTCAGAGAGGGGCTGGTCCATACCCACGAACCCAGACTGGCGTGCCCGAATGTCAGAAATTCTTTTCGCCTGTCTTACTGCACGTCCGCCGGCACTTCAGCGCCTCGCAGCCGAGGCCATCTCAGTGATAATGCGCCTCACGTCCGACAAGCACCTCCAACAGATCTTAGTCACGCTCACTGAACCCCCCCCCGCGCCGCCGGCGCCCAAAAAGGGCGTCCCCACGGATAGGCCTTGCGTCGATGCGCGCGGCTCTTACGCCCTAGCAATTGGTTGTGCGTATCGATATGTGGGGGGTATGCGCATCAACCGGTATTTGGACGCGAGCGATACGCTGCAGCGGCTCCTAGACTGGGCACATGGCACGCAGGATGCTGGGGCGGCGGCGGCGGCGGCGGGGGCTGCGGCAGCGGCGGCGACTGCGAGCAATTTCCTGCGGGGGTCGCCTAATGAGCTTACGCGAGCGTGGATTCTGCATGGGGCGGCGCTGCTTGTCGAGTACTCCTCTGTGCCGTCTCATGCTCTCGCGCACCTGGCAATGCATCAAGTGGGGATAGGCTTTTCTGACCAAGCCAGTGATCTCGAACCTTCGCAGCCCGCGGACCTACGCGCACCACCTCTAAGCTTATCTCTCGCGGCACTCGCTGGTGCCGCCCTCGTATCATTAGGACCAGAGTTAACCAAGGAGTCGCGGGATTTGCGGCTGTTTCAGGCGCTGGGCGATGAGCTCCTTGCAGCGGGGCTATCTCAGAGCGTGCATGCGGTCGAGTGTGCTTTGCAGGCCCTTGCTGTCATCGAGAGGATCGCCTTGTACACCAGCAATCTGGTCCCGTGGTCAAGTCAACTCTCGCGTGCCGCCGCGTTGCTCGAGCACCGGTCGACATACGTTCGCCGACGCGCGGTGAGCACGCTCCGCCAACTTTTGGCCACCGCCGCGTCTCCTAAACCCACAGACACTCTTGGGAATTCGATGAGCGGTGCTGGCGCCCCCGCGCTGCAGGGGTTGGAGAAACGCCTGTTGCGATTACTAGACATGGACCTGGACCCGGTATTGCAGGAGGAGGCGCGGGCACTGGCCTCGGGGCTGCTGCTGCCCCCCACCTCGGCGCTGTCGCCGATGCAGGCGCTAGACCTGCTTCGCGAAGTCGTCGCTGGTCGGCACCCTGGCGGAGCGCTCTTCCCAGACTCTGCCCCGCAGGCCGATGTCTCTCGCATTTGGTTTGGCGTTGGCGACGATGGGGTGTCCGGGCGAGGAGACAATGGTGCAACAGAGGGGAAGGGGATTTGTCAACAAGTTTCGCGCAAGCGGCAGGACAGTGATGGTGAGGAGCAGTCTGAAGAGGAGGGTGCAGAAGACGGGTGGGGGGGTGGTGATGGCGCCCCGGGCGCGTGCGGCAAGGAGGGCGAGGCGGCCGAGGATGCAGTGAAGATTGCGTACCAGCCGCGCTGGCAGACCAAGCTGTTCGCTCTTCTCTGTCTGCAGGGCCTGGTGGCGGCAGTAGCGGCGGCAGTCAAGGGCAAGGAGGCGTCCATGCCAGCCGCGCACCTGGATCTGGCACTGGCGCGCAAGAGCAAGGGCGGGGCGGGGGCCTACCTTGTGGGCAAACTCAACACGCTGGTGGCCATTTCCTACTCAGCCGTCTCGTCGATGAATCTCTCGCTGCGCGTCGAGGGACTGGCGCTGCTCGAAAGCCTTGTGCGCACGCTGGCAGAAGCGCGCGATCCCGACATGGACCCTGATGACGACGAGAGGGGCGCGGCACATGTGCCCTCGCTGCTCGATCAATGTCAAGCGCAGATCGCCTCCATCCTACGGATCGCACTCGACAAGGACAACGCATCGCCGCCTCCGACCATCAGTGCGTGTAATGTATGCTACGAGCTGCTGTCGCGCGGTGTGCACTCTGACGAGGCCGCGATTCAGCGCCCACTGCAGCTGCTCGTGCACGTGCTGGTCTCGCGCGCCAGTGAGCGCGATGGTGTCTACAGCCACGTGGCGTCGGCCACCATGCAAATCTCTATCTTGTGCACCCTCGCGCGTCTGTACATCAGTCCAGGCGCGCACCAGGCGTTGTTGCGCAAGATGATCGCGCCCCGCCCGGGGGGCGCAGGTGGCGGCACAGGTAGGAGTGGGGATGGGGGTGGAGGCGACAGAGGCGGGACGATTGGCGGCGGTGAGGGCGGGGCTCGGGTGTTGCCGTTGTGGTGCGCGTGTGTCAAGTACTGCGTGCGGCTCGACGCCCGCTTTGCGGCGTCAGCGCCCATCTCTGATGATGAGGAGACGGTGTCAGCAGGCGTTTTTACCAGTGCCATTGAGCCCTTCCTCAGATCAAGCGCGCCTCTTTACCTCCGTGCTGCCGCTGCTCTTCTCAACGGCACGAACACGTTCGGGCGGGGTGGGGGTGAGAGAATCGGTGGGACTCAGGTGTTGGGGAGGAAGGAAGGCGCCTCTGGTGCCTTTTCAGCAGCGGTATCCGGGAAAGAAGTGGTAGATATGACGCTGGAGTTGGTGCCGCTAGCCGTGCTGCTGCTGCAGCGCGAGTGCGAGAGCAGCAGCCACCTCCAAGGCAGCGGCAGCTCGCAGTCCGCGTCATGCTCGCTGGTGTCGGCTCTGCGCGAACTCCTGACGCCACGCACCATTGCGCTCATCCTTGCAAGTTCTGCGCCCAAGGCTGCGGCGCTGCGTGACATGTGCGAGGTGGTGGAGCACATATCTGTCGCCCTCACCTGCACGCCGGTGCATCTCAGCGTCGCCGACGCGGGCGTGGACCTCAAGCTGCATTTAGCGCACGGCCCCCCCGCGCGCTCGTGCTTGCGGGGCCCAGCCGCCCCCGACGCGCGGGAGGACGTGCCTGCGGTAAAGGAAGGCGTGGTGCTGGAGAGGCTTCTCACGCCTTTGGTGGCGTTACTGCAGCCCGCGGCATACGGTCCCAGCAGCCGCGGTCTGCGCCTCAATGCTGGCGCGTACAAAGACATATTTGTCATATCTCGCTCTGCCAAAGCGCTCGCGGGAGTGGTCCGCTTCTTCAGTGATATCCACGTGGAGGGAAAGGATGAGATTCAAAGCTGCCGTGCCATGGCGCTGGCGTTGCCCAGAGTTTGCGTCGTGGCAGTGTCTCTCTTGCAGCCGCGCGCTGCGCGTTTGCACGCTACTGCAGCCGCGCTGATTTCGCAGGTTGCTGCCAACCTGCAACCTGCACCGTTTGTGTTTGTGCTTCCTTTGCGTATGTGCTTCCTTTGCGAGCGAGGGAGGGGCGTGGAGGAGGAACGGGCGGAGGGAGAGGGGAGGGGCGTGGAGGAGGAACGGGCGGAGGGACAGACGGACGACTGGATGGACAGACGGACGAATGGATCGATACTTGGATAGGTAGAGGGAGAGAACGGCTCATCTGTCGATAGAAGGGTGTATGTGTGCATGTGTGTGCTGCTCAGGAACTATGTGTGTGTGTGTGTGTGTGTGTGTGCATGTGTGTGCTGCTCAGGCACTATGTGTGTGTGTGTGTGTGTATGTGTGCATGTGTGTGCTGCTCAGGCACTTGAAGCGGAACAAGGGTGAAATAGAGATTGATTGACATACAACGTGGTGTGTTTGCGCGCGTGTGTGTGCGCGCGCTTGCGTGCGTGCGTGCGTGCATGCGTGCGTGCGTGCTCTTCATCTTTCTCACAACACACACACACACACATTACCCAGGTGGCAGCCTGGATAGACACAGCACACTCATCGTTAGCAGCTGCGTTCCGCAAGGGGACTCGCTGGGGGAATGGCGTGTTGGCATGGAAGCGTGAGTTTGGGGAGTGTGCTGTAGCTTGCATGTACAGATTCTCAAAAGCACTCTCGATAGTGACTTTACATCGGAAATATACTAGGGCACTGACATTTGAGAATTTCTGCCAGGTTGGGGGTTCTGCGAGAGACCTCTGACTTGCGCCAGCGGTGGTCTAAACACCAGGTTGTGTCTGTGTAGTGGAGGGGAGGGAGGGAGGGTGGGTGGGTATGGGTATGGGTGTGGGTGCGGAGGTGAATGGAGAAAGAAGAAAGAGAGACAGAGATAAATGTAGAGAGATACTCTGAAATCAATTGATTTCCACACACACATACACACACACGTGCACGCAGACGCGCGCGCGTCTCACCCAAATTTCGTCGTGTATGTTCCGTTTTGAAAATAAAAGGAACACACACGACGAAATTTGGCGCGTCTCACCCAAATTTCGTCACGCGCCAAATTTCGTCGTGTTTTCCGCTCTGACGCGATTACTCTCTCTCTCTCTTTCTCTCCTCTTTCTCTCGCTCCCTCCCTCACTCCCTTCAACGCCAAACCCCAACCTGTCCCCCCTCACTCGCCCTCTCTCGCTCGCTCGCTCGCCCTCTCTTGAGGATTCTCAGATAGAGGCCTTGATGCAGCTGCTGCTGCTCTCTTACTCTCCCTCGGCTGCGGCTGCAGAGGAGGCAACAGCGGATGCGGGAGAAGGGGGGAATGATGGGGAGGATGATGGAGATGATGTTGCTCTGGACATCGAGTTCGTGTGCATTGAGTTTTTGAAAGCCCGTCTTGGTCTCTCTCTCTCTCTGTCCGAATGTCTCCATGTGCCATCTTCTGTTGGTCTGTGTGTGTATGTGTAAGCCTGTGTGCGTGCGTGCGCATGCGTGAGTGCGATGTGGGTGCATACCATTCACGAACTTACATATTCACCTGTGGCAAACCAAAAATCTCACACACGCGCGCGCGCACACACACACATTCTCTCTCACTCTCTATCTATCTCTATCTATCTCTATCTCTCTATCTCTCTCTCTCTCTCTCCCTCCCTCCCTCCCTCCCTCCCTCTCTCTCTCCCGCTCTCCCTCTCTCCCTCTCTCACACACCACACAACACTCGCGCGCGCACACACAAGGCGATTTGTGGCAGACCCTGGCACCCAGCAGCAATTCTCCCACCCCCTGTGCTGCTGATGATACTGCTGGGGGGCGCAGAGAGGATTCGTTTGGGGCCGGGGTGGGTAAGGAGGGTGAGGGTGGAGGAGGATTTGTGTCGGAGGTTGATCCTTCGGAATGGTTCGTCGCCCTGGCTATGTGTTTGCAGACTGCACTTACCTCTGCTGACGCCGGAAGGTGTGTATTTGCCCCGATTTGTAGAGTGCCGGAAGATGTGTATTTGCCCCGGTTCATAGAGTGTTATGTATATATATACATATTCACGCGCGCGCGCGCGCGCACACACACACACACACACTTGGTTTGTCGTGTATTGGTGTGTCAGGGTGCGGGCTGCGCCTGTGCCGGTGCCTGAGCCTGCGCCTGTGCCTGAGCCTGTGCCTGTGTCTATGCTTGCCTGCGGACGTGGGGATGTGGGGGAGGCTGCAGCGCGCGGAGGCGTGCGGCGCAGAGAATGATGGCCGGCCTGGTTCCTCCTGTCTTGTCTACAGTCCTTGCTGGTATGTACGTCGTCCGTGTGTGTGCACCACATGGGTGTACGCCACGTATTGTGGACATAAAGTGCGTGTGGGAGTGCGTGTGTGCGTGTGCGTGTGCGTTTGCATGTGTGTGTGCGTGTGTGTGGCACGCGTGCGTGCGCATGCGCATGCGCGTGTGTGCGTGTGCGTGTGCGTGTGCGTGTGCGTGTGTGTGCGCGTGCGAGTGCGCGTGCGAGTGCGCGTGCGTGTGCGCTGTGCGTGTGTATTCCCTCACGCACTCTCTCCGTGAAGGTCCCCCGACTCTGGTAGTTGATCAACTACCAGACACAGCGCATTGCGTGGATGACAGAAGGCAATCAGACGAGGCAGTATGCACGCAGGCAGTGAGGCTGCTAGTGCTCAGCCACAAACTCGCGCCGCCGCACGCCAAGGACCAGGTGCGTTTGTGTATGCGCATTACCACACAAACGCACACATACGCACATACACATACGTACATACGTGTGACACATACATACACACATACACTCTCCCACGTGTGTGTATGCACGCTAACAAAGAAACTCACAAACACACGTACACACACACACACACACACACACACACACACACACACGCACACAGGTTCTCAGAGGTGTAGTGGAAACCCTCTTGGCATTTACCAAAGACCCGCAAGAGTCCAGCGCTGTGACACGACCCCGCTCAACCGTGACTTGGCCCCCAGCCTCTATGGCAGGCTTAGCCATTAGAACCATCACCGCCCTCGCATCTGCGGACACAACTGCCTTCTGCAACCAAGTCTCCCCCCTCCACCACCACCACCACCCCCGATCCCCCCTCCCCGCCACCCCCCCTTCCCCCTAAACCCTTAAACAACCTCCGCCTTCCCACCCATGTCAGCCCCTTCCCTCTACTGTCCTGCCTCCCTGGCTCCTGAAAGCACACATGAGTACCTCTGCATTCATGTATTCACACCAAATGTGGATGGTAGCACATCTAAATCCTAAACCCTACACCCTCAACTCTCAACTCTAACCGCATTCACACCTCATGTGTATGGTAGCATATTCTCCCGCACATTTACGCCTAAACTCTAAACCCTAAACTGTTTGCAAGCACACGTGTGCGGTTACACATTCACACACAAATGTGCTTGCACAAGCGCGCTCCCGCGCGTGCGCGCTCTCTCTCACTCACTCACTCACTCACTCATACATACACACACAGGTGTCAGCAATGCAA
>Ga0315899_10007233_pt1 | contig 11926 bp, 9 predicted proteins | sample LakEriMetagenome_2_FD_203518 | JGI IMG/M metagenome (GOLD analysis project Ga0315899, IMG submission 203518) | Freshwater fungal communities from buoy surface, Lake Erie, Ohio, United States - Buoy 4 MA112 | ecosystem: Environmental > Aquatic > Freshwater > Lake | place: USA: Lake Erie, Ohio... | reverse complement strand
GCTATCCGGGCGGCGATGGAGCACGTCCGCCATGAGTTCGGGCTGATGGATATCGTCATCTCCGGCGCAGCGGGCAATTTTCTTGCCCCTGCCCTCGGGATGAGCGCCAATGCCTTCAAGACCGTGGTCGACATCGACCTGAACGGCACTTTCAACGTCTTCCGCGGTTGTCACGATCTGCTCAATGTACCGGGTGCCTCGCTGATTGCGATCACGGCCGGCCAGGCGGTCAATGCCATGCAACTTCAGGCCCATGCCTGCGCGGCCAAGGCCGGGATCAACCAGCTGATCCGGGTGTTGGCACTGGAATGGGGCTCGGACGTGCGGGTCAACGGCATATCGCCCGGCCCGATCGCCAATACCGAAGGCATGGCTCGGCTCGCGCCGGATGCCGCAACCCGCCAGAAGCACTATGACCGGATCGCGATGAAGCGCTGGGGCGAGATCGAGGAGATCGCCGAAGGGGCGGTGTTCCTCTGCTCGGATGCGGCCCGCTACATCACTGGGACAATCCTGGACATCGACGGAGGCAGCCAGCTGGGCGATGCCACCCCGCGGAATCTGGACAAGGGGCTGGCCTGACGGTCAGCCTCCGATCAGCGAGTCGCCCTTACCGATGCGCTTGCCGCGGGTGATGATCACCTCATCACCCAGTTTGGCCACGGCAAACAGCTTTTTGGCAAAGGGCGTGGGCACGCCCACGCAGCCGTGGCTGGCATAGCCTTTTTCCACCTTGGTGCCGTGAATGGCGATGCCATCGTTGGTCAGGCGCAGCGTGTAGGGCATTGGCGCGTTGTCGTAGATGCTGGAATAGTGATCGGCCTTCTTCCAGATGATCGGGAACTTGCCGAGTGGCGTCGGCTTCTCCTGCGTGCCGAGCAGCACCGCCGTGGCGCCGATTTCATAGCCGCCGCGGAACACTGAGAGGACGCGGGCCTCAAGATCGACGGTCATGACGAGCGGGCCATCGGCGGGTACGCCGTCCTCGTTCCAATGCCATTCGCCATACTTGATCGGGCCGGTAATCGGCAGGATTCGCTTGATCACGAAGGCTTCGTTGCGCGGCGCGGCGGCAGGACCAACGGCGGGCGCAGCCGGTTTGGCGAATTCACCAGGCGCCGAAACGGGCGCGGCGGCCTGGCCGGGCGTTCCGGAATTGGCAAGGCTGGCGGGGTCCGGTGCGTTAAGCAGTAGGGCTCCGCCGGCCACCACCACGATGACGAAGGCCACAAGCATTCCGGCAATCGCATTGATCTTCATTGGTAGACCGCCCCAGAATCACGAATTTCCTAGACGCATAAATGCCTTAACTGGGCCTGACGGGCCAGTGGGGCAGCGCCGCTGTTCCGTCGCGGGACTGCCTAGCAGACAAGGGTTAACGCTACGCTTGCTTGGGGGCGCATCACACGGCGCAGTTGCGTTGCCCGCCGCTTGGCTTCAAGTGAAGGGGTGAAGGAGAACCACACGATGTCGTCCAAGGCCCTGTTGCTTGTTGTCGCTGCCCTGTCTGCGCCCGCCTTTGCCGCCCCGCCAAAGGTGCCCAGTTCTGCTGCGGAAGCTCAGGTGCTGGACCTGTCGAAGCAGGTGATCGCGCTCCGTTCGGTGCGCGGGGAAGGCAACAAGACGGCCGATGTCGCCCGCGCCTACAAGGCGGCGCTGCTTCAGGCGGGCTGGGCCGAGAGCGATTTCGAGATCGTACCGGTGGATGACACCGCCTATTTCATCGCCACATGGCGGGGCAGCGATCCCTTCACTCCGGTGGTCGAGAACGGCCTGCTCTATGGCCGCGGGGCGAGCGACCAGAAGGTCTCGCAGGTGCTGGCGATGGTCGCGCTGATGGAACTGCGCAAGGGCGGCTTCAAGCCGAAGCGGACCATCGTGATTGCCTTCTCGGGTGACGAGGAAACCACGATGAAGACCAGCCGCATTCTGGCCGAACGGTTCGCCGGGGCGGAAATGATGCTCAACACCGATGGGATCGGCGGGACCTATGATGATGCCACCGGCAAGCCGCTCTACTGGACCTGGCAGGGAGCGGAGAAGACCTATCTCGACGTCAAGCTGGAGGTGACCAACCCGGGCGGCCACAGTTCCGCCCCGCGCCCTGAGAACGCCATTACCCAGCTGGCCACCGCGCTCCAGCGGATCGGCAATTACACCTTCAAGGCCGAGCAAAGCCCGCTGACCAAGGCCTATTTCGAAAAGGCTGCCCAGTTTGAAAGCGATCCCAAGATCGCCGCGGCGATGCGGGCCTTTGCGGCCAATCCGGCCGACCAAGCCGCGCTCGCCGTGCTGCGCGCCAGCCCCAGCCATGTCGGCAAGGTTGGCACCACCTGCGTGCCGACCATGGTTAGCGGCGGCCATGCTGAAAATGCGCTGCCGCAGCGCGCCACGGCCAACGTCAATTGCCGCATTTTCCCCGGTCATGCCCGCGAAGAGATCATTGCCGAACTGGTCCGGGTGGCCAATGTGCCGGAGGTGAAGTTCAGCGATTTTACGGGCGGGGATTCAACCGAAAGCCCGGCCTCGCCGATGCGCGCCGATTTCATCGGGGCGGTGGAGAAGGCGATGAAGCTGGCCCGGCCCGGCGTGCCGGTGTTCCCGGCGCAAAGCTCGGGCGCGACCGATGCCATGTGGTACCGGGCCAAGGGCGTGCCGAGCTATACGGTTAGCCCGCTGTTCATCAAGGACAGCGATTCCTATTCGCACGGCCTCAACGAGCGCATTCCGCTGAGCGGTATTCGCCCCGGGTTGACCTATTACTTCAGCCTGTTGCCCGATCTGACGAAGTAATCCGCAGCAGCGCAGCGCGGGCGATGGCACCGGCCTCGTCCGCGCTGAAGGCCTGCGGCGACAGGCACAGCTCTAGCCATAGTCCGTCAACCAGCGCAGTCAGCTCGATCCCGCGCATCCGCAGTTCGGCTTGGGGCACCCCTGATTCGGCCAGCAGCCGTTCGAGCTGGCCGCGAAAGGCGCCATACTGCTCGTCGTGCAGGCTGGCGATTTCGGGTCGGGCGCGGACCAGGCTCCAGAATGCGATCCAGGTGGCCAGCAACTCCGGATCGGCAATCGGGGCGGCGAAGCTGGCGGTGACGAAGGCCTCCAGCCGCGCGCCCGGATCATCGCCCGCCGCCGCTACGGCTGCTTCCAGCGCGGCATCGACCCGCGCGCCGGTGTGGGCATAAGTGGCCGCAATCAGCGCATCGACCCCGGCGAAATAGTGCCCGACCAGCCCGGCGGAAACGCCCGCCTCCAGTGCGATGGTCCGCACGCTCGCCCCGGCGATCCCTTCGCGTGCGAGCACCCGCGCACTGGCCTCGATCAGGCTCAGGCGGCGCGCGTCGGGCTCCGAGCGGCGAAAGGCGGGCTGGCTGCTCACTTGCGGCATGGTAGCACTTGTTGTACGAGCGTCCAACAAGGTTTGAGGGAGTCGCAAGTGGGCAAGCTGGAAGCCATCGTTGCCGAAATCGATGGGCCGGACGTCGATCCGGACGCCGATTTCAGCCTGCCCGGCTGGATCTATCACGACCGCGAATTCTTCGATCTGGAGATGGAGCGGGTGATCCGCCCCTCGTGGCAGATTGTCTGCCATGTGAACGAAATTCCCAACCCTGGCGATTACCAGACGCTCGACTATCTGGGTGAAAGCGTGGTGGTGATCCGCGGTGATGATGGCCAGGTGCGCGCCTTCACCAATGTTTGCCGCCACCGCGCGATGCGGCTGGTCGAAGGGCCGATGGGCTGTGCCAAGAAGCTGGTCTGCCCCTATCACGCTTGGGTTTATGAAACCGACGGGCGGCTGACCGGCGTGCCGATGAAGCGCGAGTATCCGGCGCTGAAGCTGGAAGAGAACGGCCTGGCCCCGGTCGCGACCGAAGTGTGGCACGGCTTCATCTTCGTCAATCTGGCCCCTGGCGCATTCCCGTCTGTGAAGGAGATGATGGCCCCGTTCGATGCCGAGATCGGGCAGTACCGGTTCGCGGACATGGAGCGGATGGCCCCGGTTCGGCTGCGCCCGCGCAGCGTCAACTGGAAGAACGTCGGCGACAATTACTCCGACAACCTCCACATCCCGGTGGCGCACGATGGGCTCTCGCGTTTGGTTGGCAAGACCTACCGGATCGAGGCCCACGGCTGGGCGGACCGGCTTTATGGCGATGTGGTGAAGGGGGAGAAGCAGAACTTCTGGGAGACGTTCTACCGCGAACGCCTGCCGCGCGTCGCGCACTTGCCGGAAGAGGCGCACGGCCGCTGGCTCTATTATAAGCTCTGGCCGAACATGGCCTTCGATATCTACGCCGACCAGATTGACTTCATGCAGTGGCTACCGATCAGCCCGACCGAGTGCATCCTGCGCGAAGTGGCCTATGCCCTGCCCGACAGCCGCCGCGAGATGAAGCTGGCGCGCTATGCAAACTGGCGGATCAACCGCGTGGTCAATGCCGAGGACACCTGGCTGATCAGCCGTGTCCAGCAGGGCATGCAGAGCAAGTCTTACGGCACCGGCCCGATCGCGAAGAGCGAGGTCTGCCTGCGCAGCTTCGCCCGCAAGATCCGGGCACTGATCCCCGAGGCCCGCCAACCCTTCGCGCCCGCACCGGGCTGGAGCAAGCAATGACCAAGACCTACGACGCACTGATCATCGGCGGTGGCCATAATGGCCTGACCTGCGCCTTCTACCTCGCCCGCGCCGGCATGCGCGTGCGGGTGCTGGAGCGGCGGCATATCGTGGGCGGTGCGGCGGTAACCGAGGAATTCCACCCCGGCTTCCGCAATTCGACCGCCAGCTACACGGTCAGCCTGCTGCGCCCCAAGGTGATCGCGGACATGAAGCTGCATGATCATGGCTACCGCGTGATCGAACGGACCATCAGCAACTTCTTCCCGTTCGAGAATGACTACGTGAAGCTGGGTGGCGGCTCCGGCCGGACCGAGGCCGAATTCGCGCGGTTCTCCAAGAAGGATGCGGAGGCTTACCCGAAGTACGACGCGGCACTGGAGCAGGTTGCCAACGTGCTGCGCGACCTGTCCTTGCAGATCCCGCCTAATGTCGGTGGCGGCCTGGCTTCGCTGGTGGCGGCGGCCAAGCAGGGCTGGCCGATGGCCAATCTGGACCTGTCGGTGCAGCGGGACCTGCTCGACATCTTTACCAAGTCGGCTCGCCAGTTCCTCGATGGCTGGTTCGAACATGACTATGTGCAGAGCGCCTTCGCCTTTGACGCGGTGGTGGGGAACTATGCTGGCGTTTCGACGCCGGGTTCGGCCTATGTCCTGCTGCACCATGTCTTTGGCGAGGTGAACGGCAAGCTGGGGGCCTGGGGCCACGCGGTTGGCGGGATGGGCGCGATCACCCAGGCCATGGCGCGTGCCTGTGAAGGGGTGGGGGTTGAAATCAGCCTCGAGGCTCCGGTCGCCAAGGTACTGGTCGACGGCGGCAAGGTCCGCGGTGTGAAGCTGGAAAGCGGCGAGGAGATTGCTGCACCGATCGTGGCCTCGAACGCCGGCCCGGCGCTGCTCTATCGCCAGCTGGTCGATTCCAGCGATCTGGACGAGGATTTCAATCGCCGGATCAAGGGCTTCAAGACTTGCTCAGGCACTTTCCGGATGAACGTGGCCTTGTCCGAACTGCCCGATTTCAGCGTCCTGCCGGGCAAGGAGCAGGCCGAGCACCACACTGCTGGGATCATCATCGCGCCGGGCATGGATTACATGGACCAGGCCTTCATCGATGCCCAGCAGCACGGCTGGTCGAAGAAGCCGATCGTCGAGATCAAGATCCCCAGCACCGTCGATGACAGTCTGGCGCCTCCCGGCTGCCACGTCGCCTCGCTGTTCTGCCAGCAGTTCGATCCGACCGTCGACTGGGACGCCAACCGCGAGAAGGTGGCGGACCTGATCATCGACACGGTCAACGACCACGCGCCCAACTTCCGCAAATCGGTGATTGCCACCCAGATCCATTCGCCCTGGGACCTCGAACGCAAGTTCGGCCTGATCGGCGGCGATATCATGCATGGCACGATGGGGATCGACCAGCTGTGGGCCGCGCGTCCGGTGCTGGGGCATGGCGACTATCGCGGGCCCATCAAAGGACTCTACATGTGTGGCGCGGGGAGCCATCCCGGCGGCGGCGTGACCGGCGCGCCGGGCCACAACGCGGCCCACGCGATCCTGGCCGACCGCCCGCTGATCAGGAAGCTTTTGCGGTCTTGACTGAGAGGTAGACCGGCAGGCCGGCCGCGATCAGCAGTGCGGCATAGGTCATTGCCTCAAGGCCAAGACCGTATTCGGCCCAAAAGAAGAAGGCCACGGCCACCAGCGCAGCCAGCACGGTCAGCGCCTGGCCGCGCACCAGCTTGAGCGCGGCCAGCGCTGCCATCAGGTAGGCGACCAGTCCGGCCGACAGGCTGACCGAGGCAATGAAACCGAACAGGTCGGTCATGCCTTTCTGGTAATTAAGCAGGGTAATCCCGGTAAGCAGGCCGCTTGAGACCAGGTGCGAGCGGACGGGTGTGCCATGCCGGCCTTCCACGCCGAACCAGGCGGGGAAAACGCCGCCCTTCGCCATCGCCCAGGGCATCTCGGCCTGGACTAGCACCCAGCCGTTAAGGGTACCGAAGGCGCTGATTGCCGCAAACAGCGCAACGGCAATTGCCACGTCGCCGCCAAGGTAGCGCCCCAGGTAGGATGCGATCGGCGCAGGGCTGGCCGCTGCTTCGGCAATGGGCATGTAGAGTGCAAAGGCGAACGAGATGCCGAAGTAGACGATCCCTGTCAGGATCACGCCCAGCATCGTCGCCCGGGCAATGTTGCGGCCGGGGTTCTGTACCTTGTCGGCCGGAACCGTGGCAGCCTCCAGCCCCAGGAAACCCCAGAAGGTCAATCCGGCAGCCAGTGCGATGTTGTCAGCCGTGATCGGCACGCCGGGATCGGGCGCGCGTGGCGCCCCGGTCAGGTAAAGCCAGACGGCAATGCCGATCAGGGCCAGCAGGGGCAGCAGCTTCAGCACCACCGTGACTTCCTGCAATCGCCCGGCTTGGCGAACCCCGCGAATGTTGATGAAGGTAACGATCCAGACACAGGCGACTGCCAGCAGCGCGGGTAGACCCTGCGTTTCGCCCAATGCTGGCCAGATCAGTGCAAGGGCCGAAACCACGGCGACCGCCACTGCGGCATTCCCGACCCAGCTCATCACCCAATAGGCCCAGGCCGTGGTAAACCCTGCTAGCGGACCGAATGCCTCGCGAGCATAGGCATAGGGCCCGCCGGCCAGGGGCAGCTGGCGGCCCAGCGCGGCAAATACCTGAGCCAGGCCGAGCGCCCCGACGATTGTGATTCCCCAGCCGATGAACTGGTTCCACCCCAGCGGCGCCAGCTGTGCGGGCAGGACATAGATCCCCGAACCCACCATATTGCCGATGACCAGCGCGAGCAGCGCCCAGAAACCCAGCTTGTGCCGCATGCTTATCCCCTTCTGCGCGCAGACTATCGCTTGATTGCGTCGCGTCACCATGTTTCTTGGCCAGCCCATGAGCACTGTTACCACCCAGTCCTGGCTGGCCCGCGCCGGGCGCTACCACCCGCGCCTGATCGAGGCTGCCGTGGCGCTCAACGAGAACGAGCTGCCAGTTGCCGAGCCTTTGTTGCGCCAGCATCTCAAGGACGATCCGTTCGACGTTTACGCGATCCGGATGTTCGCCGAACTGGCGGGGCGGATCGGCCGCTATCAGGATGCCGAGAACCTGCTGCGCCGTGCCGTCGAACTGGCCCCTGGCTTTACCCCGGCCCGCGCCAACCTGGCGCTGGTGCTGTACCGCCAGAACCGTCCGGCGGAAGCCATCGCCGAACTCAACCGAGTGCTGGAGGAAGAGCCGGACAACCCGGGCCACGCCAACCTGCAAGCCGCCGCGATGGGTCGGATCGGTGAATTCGACGAAGCGATCCAGCTCTATGAGCGGGTCCTGGCCCAGGCTGAGAACCAGCCGCGGGTCTGGATGAGCTTTGGCCATATGCTGAAGACCGTCGGCCGGCTCGACGACGGGATCGCCGCCTATCGCAAGGCGATCGAGCTGATGCCGACGCTCGGTGAGGCGTGGTGGAGCCTCGCCAATCTCAAGACCGTGAAGTTCAGCGATGCCGACATTGCGGCGATGGAAGCGGCGCTGGAGGAGGGGGATGTCGCCAAGGAAGATCGCTTCCATCTCGATTTCGCGCTTGGCAAGGCGCTCGAGGACCGGGGCGAAGCAGCGGCCAGCTTTGGCCATTACGCCGCCGGCAATGCCTTGCGCCGCACCGAGCTGGACTATGACGCGGACGAAACCAGCCGCTATGTCGACCGCCTGATCGAAATCGCGACGCCGGAATTCTTCGCGGCGCGGGCCGGGCAGGGCTGCGATGCACCCGATCCGATTTTTGTGCTGGGTATGCCGCGCGCGGGCTCGACGCTGGTCGAGCAGATTCTCTCCAGCCACAGCCAGATCGAGGGCACCACCGAGCTACCCGACATTCCGGCGCTCGCCCGTCGCGCCCGCAACTACCCGCTCAACCTGCCGGGGCTGGCGGAGGATGAACTGGCTGCGCTGGGCGAGGAGTTCCTCCGCCGTAGCCGGATCCAGCGCAAGACCGAGCGGCCGCTATTCATCGACAAGCTGCCCAACAACTGGCTGCATGCCGTATTCATCATGGTGATCCTGCCAGGCGCGAAGATCATCGATGCGCGCCGCCATCCGCTCGGCTGCTGCTTTTCGAACTTCAAGCAGCACTTCGCACGCGGCCAGGCCTTCAGCTACAGCCTGGATGACATGGGGCGCTACTATGCCGATTACGTGCGGCTGATGGCCCATCTGGACCGGGTGCAGCCGGGCCGGGTCCACCGCGTGATTTACGAGAACATGGTCGAGCATACTGAGCGGGAAGTGCGGGCCCTGCTGGCCTATTGCGGCGTTGCGTTCGAGCCGGCCTGCCTGGAGTTTCATCGGACCGAACGTGCCGTGCGCACCCCCAGTTCGGAACAGGTCCGCCGCCCGATCTTCCGCGAAGGAACCGAAGCCCACCTGCCGTTCGAGCCGTTCCTCGGGCCGCTCAAGGCCGCGCTCGGCGATTTACTGGTGTCCTATCCGGACTCCCCCAAAGCGTGGTAAATCTGCCACGGGTAACAAGCTTTAGCGAAATCTTTACGCCGCGCGCTTGACCAGCGCCGGTGAAAGAATCACAGTTTTTCCGCATTTCTAGGATGGGATACTTATGAAGCTGACTGTTCGCCGCGCCGCCGGCGCTGCCTTGCTTGCCTCCACTGCTCTCACTGCGCTGCCCGCCTGGGCCCAGGATGCAGCGGAAGAAACCGCTGATGCGAACGAGATCATCGTTACCGCGCAGAAGCGTTCGGAAAACCTGCAGAACGTGCCAATCTCGATCCAGGCGCTCGGCACGGCTAAGCTCGAACAGCTCAATATCTCTGACTTCAAGGGCTATGCCGCCCAGCTGCCGTCGGTCTCATTCCAGTCGGGCGGCACGCCGGGGACCAACGTGGTCTACATGCGCGGCGTCGCTTCAGGCGGGGACGGCAACCACTCGGGCTCGCTGCCCTCGGTCGGCGTCTATCTTGACTACGATCGGTGGCAACCTCGATGTCCACATCTATGACATCGCCCGGATCGAAAGCCTCTCGGGCCCGCAAGGCACGCTCTACGGCGCCTCGTCGCAGGCCGGGACGATCCGCATCATTACCAACAAGCCCAGCGCCGCCGGGTTCGAAGGCTCGATCGATGGCGAGATCAACACGGTCAAGAGCGGTGACATCGGCGGCAAGCTTGATGCCATGATCAACGCACCGCTGGGCGATGGGGCCGCGCTGCGCGTAGTCGGCTTCTATCAGCGTGACGCTGGCTACATCGACAACGTGGCTGGCTGCCGCGCCTTCCGGCCGGAGCCAAATCCGCTGGCCTGCCCGCCGGCCACAGCTGGCGGCTTCCGCATCAACAACGCCGCTTTCGTTGAGGAAAACTACAACGATACCGAAACCTGGGGCGGCCGCGCCGCGCTCAAGGTCGATCTGGACGACAACTGGACCTTCACGCCTTCGGTTGCCTACCAGAACATGAAGAGCCAGGGCTCCTTTGCCTATGATCCGCGCGTCGGCGATCTCAAGCTGCAGCGCTTCGCGCCGGAATTCCGCAACGACAAGTGGGTCCAGGCCGCGCTGACCATCGAAGGCAAGCTTGGCAACTGGGACGTGACCTATGCCGGCGCCTACCTCGATCGCCGCACGCTGAGCTCGAGCGATTACACCGACTATTCGGAAGCCTATGACGCGCTTTATGCGTCGAGCGGCGGCCTGGCCGGTTACTTCTATTTCTGGGATGCTGCGGGCAACAACATCGATCCGCGCCAGAAGGTGGTTGGCAGCGATCACTTCAAGAAGCTCAGCCAGGAACTGCGTATCGCTTCGCCGGCCGATCAGCCGCTGCGCTTCGTCGGCGGCCTGTTCTATCAGCGCCAGTCGAACGACATTTTCCAGGATTATCAGGTTGCCCGCCTTGGCCCGCAGGTTTCGGTCAATGGCCGCCCTGGCACCCTGTGGCTGACCAAGCAGGAACGTGTTGACCGCGACTATGCGGCCTTCGGCGAACTCAGCTTTGACATTGAGGAAAACCTGACACTGACCGCCGGGGTGCGCGCCTACAAGTTCGATAACACCCTGATCGGGTTCTTCGGCTTTGGCCGCAACCCGGGCGCGAATTTCACTGACACGCCCTACAACGGCGCGGGCAGCTCGCGCACCGGCGTTGCCCAGTGCTTCACCACCAGTGGTTCGCGCCTGCGGCCGCTGGCTGGCAGGCCCGGCATCCAGTTTGTTCCGGCTGCGGTCGAGGGCACGCCCTGTACCAACCTGGGCGTCTGGAACGGTACCGGTGTCGATCCGGTTCGCGTCAAGGACGATGGTTTCACCTGGCGTTTCAACCTGAGCTGGAAGGCCACCAGTGACCTGATGGTCTATGCCACCGCGTCGAAGGGCTTCCGTCCGGGCGGCGTTAACCGCCGGGCCGACGTCGGTCCTTATGATGCCGACTTCCTAATCAACTACGAACTCGGCTGGAAATCGACCCTTGCCCAAGGTCTGCGCTTCAACGGTGCGGTCTATCAGCAGAACTGGAACGACTTCCAGTATTCCTACCTCGGCGCCAACAGCTTCACCGAGATCAAGAACGGCCCGGATGCGCGTATCCGCGGCATCGATGTCGATCTGAGCTACAACGGTGGCGGCCTGTTCCTGCAGGCGGCAGCGGCTTACACCGATGCCAAGACCACCAAGAACCTGTGCGCGGCGGTCGATCCGACCTTCGCCTGCACCGGGGCTGGCAATTCGATCCAGTCGCCCTCGGGCACGCGCTTGCCGATCACACCGAAGTTCAAGCTGTCCGGTACGGCGCGTTACACCGCTGAGATGGGCGATGCGAAGCCTTATGGCCAGATCAACGTGGCGCACCAGAGCTCGGCAACCGGCGATGTCCGGGCCAATGAAGCGGCGCTGCTTGGCCTGCTGCCGGCCTTCACCACGGTGAACCTCGCGTTCGGGGTCGAATGGGATCGCTTCAATCTGGAGCTCTACGCATCGAACCTGTTTGACGAGCGGGGCCAGTCCTCGCGGTTCGTCCAGTGCGGCCAGTGCTACCAGCGGCCCTATATCGTGCCGATCACCCCGCGCACGATTGGTCTGCGCGCCGGCACCAAGTTCTGAGTTGGAGAGGAGGCCCGGGGGCCTTCGGGCCCTCAGAAGGCTGACTTGATTGAGGGCGGGAGGGATAACCCTTCCGCCCTCTTTTTATTCGGGCAATTTGCAGATCTCGACCCAGCGGGCAGCTACCAGCTGTGCCAGCCGCTGCGGCTCGAGTTCAACCGAGGACGTCCGCGATCCGGCCGCCGGGAA
>Ga0315899_10007231_pt1 | contig 11928 bp, 9 predicted proteins | sample LakEriMetagenome_2_FD_203518 | JGI IMG/M metagenome (GOLD analysis project Ga0315899, IMG submission 203518) | Freshwater fungal communities from buoy surface, Lake Erie, Ohio, United States - Buoy 4 MA112 | ecosystem: Environmental > Aquatic > Freshwater > Lake | place: USA: Lake Erie, Ohio... | reverse complement strand
GTGTCTTCTTCGAGGTGCGCGCGGATGATTCCAATCGCGCGCGTGCCGCCCGCCGCAACAGGAATCACCACGCTGCCATCGTGGCAAAGCGGCAAGTCGTACTGCGAAATCTGGTAGCCCTTCGGAAGATCGGGGTAGTAGTAATTCTTGCGATCCCACTTGGAGTATCGCGCAATCGAGCAACCGAGCGCGAGCCCCACCATCATCGACATTTCGACGGCGGCTTTGTTCATCACCGGAAGCGCACCGGGCAGCGCACACACCACAGGATCGATGAGCGTGTTCGGATCTTCATCGAAGTGCGACGGATGCGCCGCGTTCGGCACACGCGTGAACATCTTGGTGCGCGTCGCGAGTTCGATGTGAATCTCAAGCCCGATTTTGAGTTGGGCAGAGAGAATCTTTGCGGTCTTCGGATCGACAGTGGTCGCCGTGGATTGGGACATAGGTCGAGATAGTAGTGGCGAAACCCGCCATAATGCGCGCATGACCGCCCCGCTTCTCGTTGCAACCGCCGCGTTCGCCGCTGCCGAACTCTCGCCCAAGGTGCCGTTTGCAAAACCCGACGCGGCGTTGGTCGCGGTCCTTTCGGGTGTCGAACAACCGTGTGAACTTGTGTTGCTTGATCGCGACGCGAAGGAACTCGCGCGCGCCACGGCGAACTCGGGCGAAATCGATCTCGCGACCCTTTTCCCTGCGATTCGCTCGGTCGAGCGCGCGGTTCGCGTGCAAACAATCGTCGGCGGTACACCTGAAGGCGCACCGCTCCTTGTCGTGCCACTCATTTCGCGGCCCACGATTCGCACCGCGCAAGACACACGCCCCGACGGCACCACGAAGTACACGCGCGTGATGGGTTGGGGCGATCGACCAATCGACCCGACCGACGAGCGTCAAGCGCAACTCGCGACAACGTGGACCAAGGGCGATCCCACGCCTCCTTCCGGATTTCGTCTCGAACGCGACCGCGACGTGGTTTTCGAAACAACCGCAGGACGCCTGCGATTTGCGATGTGTCCAGATGAAGCGCCCAATACTGCGCGCAATTTCGTCGAGCTCGCCGCGAGCGGTTTTTACGACGGCACGATCGTGCATCGCATCGTGCCCGCCGATCGCAACGGACTTCCGTTCGTCATTCAAGGCGGCGATCCAACGGGCTCTGGTGACGGCGGGCCTGGCTATGACATTGCACTCGAACCATCGCGTCTTCCGCATGATTTCGGCGTGATTTCGATGGCGCGCAACGACTGGCCCGACAGCGCAGGAAGTCAGTGGTTCATCTGTCTTGGACGCGCCGCGACCGCGCGACTCGACGGGCAATACTGCGCGTTTGGGTACGCCGTCGAAGGCACCGACGCCATTCTCAAAACGGCCGCCGGCGAGCTCGCGGATCCAGCCACAGGCCGACCGAAGTCGCCCGAAACAGTGACGCGCGCGTTCGTCGTTGATGCGCCTGCGTGGACTCCCGGGAAAGGCCGCCCCGATGCACGCGTCGAGATTCCTGCACCGCAACCGAAGCCTGTCGAGAGCGATCGATGAACGAGCGCACGACCGACACGCCGAATGCTGCAAGTGGCGCATTAGGCCGCAGTTTTGCTGGTGAATCGAGCGTCCACGCGAACATCGCTCCGCGCGGGCTTTGGAATCGCGGGTTCATCTCGCTCCTCTTCACGCAGTTTTTTGAAGCCGCGAGTGACAACATCATCAAAGGGGTCTTGACCTTCGCTGTCGCCGTCGGCGCGCCATGGGAAACAGTGTTTGGCAAGGGCGGAAACGGCCTCGTCGGCGTGGCATTTACGTTGCCGTTTATTCTGCTGTCCGCATTCGGCGGCCGCGTCGCCGATCGCTCGTCGAAGTCGCGCATCACGATCATCCTAAAAACGATTTCGCTCGCGGTCGCAGCGCTCACCGCGTTTGAATTCGCGCGCGGTTCCGCATGGGGCGCGCTCGCGGCGCTTGTCGCGTTTGCGATCGTCAGCGCGTTCTTCGGCCCTGTGAAATACGGCATGATTGCGGAGCTCGTCGCGCCCTCGCAGCTCGCGCGCGCGAACGGCATCGTGAACATGGCGACAAACGTCGCGGTGATCTGCGGCCTACTGGTCGCGGGTGTCGTGGCGTTTGAGTGGAAGTCGGGATTCGTCGATGGTGTGCCCACAGGAACGAGCGCGTGGCTCCCTGGAATCGCGATGGCGATCGCCGTGGTGCTTGGCTTTCTTACCTGTCTGACGCTGCCGAAACTCAAGCCGCAGAATCCAAATCTTCCGGTCGATCTCAACCCGTTCTCGACCTACATCTCCACGCTTCGCTTCATGGCGCAAGGACCACTCCTCGCCGTCGCCGCTGCGTGGACGTTCTTCTACTTCGTTGCAGCGGTCGTCTTGAGCATCCTCCCCGACTACTCGGCGTTCCTGCGCGTGACCGATCAAGAGACGTCACTCTTGATGGCGGGCCTCGCGGTCTCGATCGGCGTTGGTTGTGTCGTTGCGGCGTATCTCGATACGCCGACGCGGCGACCGCTCTTCGTGCCGCTCGGTGCGGGGCTTCTCGCCATCGGCTTCACCGCACTCGGAGTCGCGCCGAATGAGTTTCTTCCGACGCTCTTACTCTTGAGCGCGACGGGCCTCGTCGCGGGCTTCTACATCATCCCACTCCAATCGATGCTGCAGGCGCTTGCCCCCGACGACGCGCGCGGCCGCGTGCTTGGCACCGCGAACGGACTCTCGTTCGTCCTCGGCGCCGTTGGCAGCGGGCTCTTTTTCAGCCTCAAGCAACTCGAGATGCCGAGCAACCGGATCTTCGCCGTGCTTGGTGTCCTGTGCGCGGTCGTCGCGCTGATTGCTGTCCGTTGGCTTGTCCGACGCGCGGCTGTGGTCGCAACCTGAACGGGCTGCGACTGGCCCTCTCGGGGGCTTGAGAGGAGGAGGAGACTGGAAGGACTGGCTGGTTTTGATGGGATTTGCGGGGGTTTCTCCCGCGGTCCACCCGAGAAGCGCCCATGATTTCCGTGTTTCCCCGCAGGTCGAGGCAAGGAGAAGCCGAAGTTCGCGTAGATTCTTGAGAACTCCCTCAATCGAGGGGTTTGCGGTCGTCGCAAGATGGCCGTTCGATGCAGCGCTCGTGACCAGACGGAACCAACGATCGGAGCCCATCATGTTGAGCCCGCTGACCAATTCTTCGCCGCGCGCTTTGCGCCTCGTCGGCGCTGTCGCGATGTGCGTCGCAGGCTGCATTGGCTTCGATGCGCCCGTCTGCGCGCAAGCGACTCCACCAAGCGTGCCGAAGGTCGCCCCCAAACCAAAGCCGACGCCAGCACCCACGCGAACACCTGCGCAATCACCGGACCGCGCTCCAACCAAGCCGTCTGAAGACGAGAAGCCCGCGCAACCTGCGCCTTCGTCGCCGAATTCTGAAGAGCCCGCACCCGAGTCGACTCCGGGCCAGCGCGATCCTTCCGATCCGATCAATCCTGAGCAACCGGCACCCGATGCGCTGCCCGACGGCCGCGACCCAGGCCCGCCGATTTGGAAGGGCAACGACAACAAGCCAACCGGCACTCCAATGAAGCGCGCGCCTGGCGAGAAGCAACTCGCGCCGCCGAAGCCGCCGGATATGCGAAGCACCCCGAACCGTCGGCAGCCAAGCGATCCGATCAAGGCGCCGAAGCCGCCGGGATTCGGCTCAACGCCCGGCAAGAACGAGCCAGGTCGACCCATCGAGGCACCCAAGCCGCCCGCGTTCCGCTCCACACCAGGGAAGAATGAGCCGGGCCGACCCATTTCGGCGCCGAAGCCGCCGTCGTTCCGCCAAAAGCCCGGCACAAAGCCCACAGAAGCAACGCCGGCGAACCCGCCGCGTCCTCCGCTTCCAACTGGAAAGCCGACCACCACGCCACCTTCGTCGACGCCCCCGGCGACCAAGCCGCCAGTCGCGACTCCGCCGGCGACGAAGCCGCCGGCTACCAAGCCACCAACTGCGACTCCGCCCGCGACAAAGCCAACCTCGCCATCGCAGCCGCCGCTGTTTCGCTGATGTGAGCCACGCGAGGTGAGCCGTCAGGCCGCGTCGCGCGATTGAACTTCCGTAGAAGGGACACAACGTTTCATGGCTGAACTCACCGTTCGCATCCGCGTCGCCATGCTGATTGCTTTTGCCATCGTGGCACTTGGGCTTGGGTACTTCTTGTGGCCGTCCTCCGCGCCGGAGCCAACTGGGCGCGCGATGGGATTCGTCGATACGCCCGCTGAAAAGGAGCAACTCCAAGAAATGCTCCGCCAGGGCCGCGTGCGATTGGTCAAGCCCGAAGAGATCGATGCGATGTTGACCGACGAGCAGCGGGCGCTGAGCAAGCGTCGGTGAGTGTTCTGCTGGCGTCACAGCGCGATGTTTCTTTTGCGGGGAGCGGCGTGCGAGAAGGCTGGGGGTGCCGATTGAAAGCCACCCGTGTCGGGTGAGAGCCACAGGCAAACTCTTGCTTACTCAGATCGACCGCAACGACGAGCGCGGAGCGCGAGCAGACGACGTGGACGTGGGTGGACGTTTCGTGTGGCATCACCTCTGGTGATGGCGACGCGTGGTCGACGCCGAAAGCGTTCAAACGTCAACTCGAATGTCGAGAGTGCTCTACCACCAGCCACTACCCCCTGCTTCGCAGGCGGATAGTGCCACACGAAACGTCGACCGAGGCCGACACCATTCGCTTAGGCTTCGCTCCGCTCCGCCTTCGGCAGCGACCACGACCTTCAACTCACCTCGTTCGTCAAGGTTCGTGAAAGACTCATGGCATCTGGTTCCAAAAGGCGCCCGAATTCGCCTCCACCCACGCGAGCGAAGCGAGCCAAATCCCACCCGAAAAGTGAAACAGCCCCGCCTGAGCGGGGCTGAGTTTGAAGGCCGCGGTGGGATTTGAACCCACGAATCACGGATTTGCAATCCGTTCCCTTAGGCCACTTGGGTACGCGGCCAAGTGGTCGGGCATCATGGCAGCGAAACCGCTGTCCGTCAAACCTCACTCAAGACTTGGCTTGTGTGATCTCGACCGAACCACGCGACCGTATTCGTCCAACTTGCGGAATCCGCGCGATCCCACCCTTGCCGGATCGCGCGACACCCCCGAAACTGCCGAAACACACTCCATGGAACTTGCGACAACCACCGCGCTTCTCACGCTTCTCTTGCAAGGCCCCTTCGCGGGTCAAGCGGGACAAGTTGCCACGCCGGCAGCGTCGCCGGTGGTTCCACCGACGCAATCAAGTTCGCCAGTCCCCGCAACAGACCTCGGTGGTTATCGACTTCCGCTGCTGCGCGAGGGAAGCGTGCTTTCGCGCGTTGAAGGCGATCTCACGCAAGACCCCGACGAGAAACTCTGGCTCTTCCGGCCGACGAAACCCGAGTCCGGCGGCCTTCGACGTGAGTTCGTGCTCATGCCTTCGCCCACGCTCGAAGACATGTTGCAGACGATCCGTGTGTCCGCTGTTCCTGTCGAATTCGAAATGACCGGCCGCGTCTTCATCTATCGCGGTCGCAACTTCCTCTTGCCCGAACTCGCGCCACCGATCGTGCGCTTTGATGCGCGCGCGGACACGACTCCGCCTGCGAAAACCGAAACGCGGGTCGCGCCGAGCGGCGAGGCGAAATTTGTCCCACCCACCGGCAAGGCGAACACTGGCGCGAGCGATGATGCTGCAGAAGACGCGGCCGTTGAAGACATCGAGAAGCGTTTGGAAGAGCGCATTGGTCGCGCACCGACACGACGTATCCCTGAGTCCCCGAGCGCTGCGAACGCCGAAGCGAAGCGAAACACGACGACCACCGCGTCGGCACCGGTCGCAAGCGGAGAGCGACTGACGCTCCGCCGCGGCCGACTCTTGCGCGATCCGCAAGCGGGATCGTGGCGTTTCGTGCCCGAGCAATTCACTGGAAACGGCGACGGATCGATGGAGATTCTGCCTTGCCTGCTGCTCGAACAACTCGAGCGGGCAGCGCGCGAAAGCGACGCGCCACCCGTGACGCTCATGTCGGGCACGGTGCTCGCGTTTGAAGGACGAAACTTCCTGTTGCCGACGAGCTTCCGCCGCGCCCGCGAGGGGCGTGGATTGGGCGGCTGACGTTGGCTTCAGTGGCGAACGCGCGTTGAGCGTGAACGCCCGCGCTCCTCACGCAGCGCATCGCTCCTCACGCATCGCATCTCTCCTCGCGCAGCGCATCGCTCCTCGCGCCGACGTCAACGCATCATCACGCCATCCATGCAGCGAGCAGCGCCGAGAGGTCCGCAGCGCCGACCGTGCCGTCGCCATCGATATCACCCACACCCGACGCGCCCCAATTCGAGAGGAGCAGCGAGAGATCGGCGGCGTCGATCGCGCCATCGCCGTTGAGGTCAGCAGGATTCGACGCAGGTGGCGGTCCGAGTGTGCCGTCCGCGTTCAAGCGTGCGCCAAAGACGTCGCTCGCGCCCGTTGTCGCCCCACCTTGCCAGAAGAGCAGCGAACCGTCATCCATGCCGTCGACGGCAAGCAGGCGGTACTTCACGCCGCTGTTCACTGCGACATCGATCGTCGAAGTGACGGCGCCCTTTGTGTTGAGAAGACCGCAGCGAATGTTGTCTTGCGTGGCGCTTGGCGAATCGTCGTAGTAGCACGCGATGCCGCCGTTCACGCGCGCCGCAGTTGCCCACGTGCGCGAGTAGGTGGTCGCAAGAGGCGCGACCGCGATTCCGTTGTCGCCCCACTGACGCAGACCGCCATTGAAGCACTGACCGAAGACGCCGTAGATCGACGAGTTCGGCGTGTGCTGCGACCAGAAGACGTAGAGCCGACCGTCACCGCCGAGCACCATCGATGGCGAGACGCGCTCGGTGGTGGAAGTCGTGGTCACGGCGATGCCGCTTGTTCCGTATTGCACGGCGCCCGCAGCGTTCACGCGTTGCGCGAAGCACTGCAGCGGACTCGACGTGTACCAGGTGAAGTACGCGCCGCCAGCGCCGTCGGGGATGAACGTTGGGAAGTTGCCGAACTGCAACGAACCCGTCGTGAAGACGCTCGTGCCAGCCGCAGCCCACGGCTTCGTGCCGTCGGCATTCACGCGATGTGCGCGCAAGATCTTCGCACCAGAGAACGTGACGTAGCGCACGCACGAGACAATGATCGCGCCCGCTTCCGAGGGCTTCAGATCCGCGCAGAACATGCTCGCACCCGTTTCGTTGAGAAGAATTCCGAGCGGGAACGATGGGTTTCCATCGACATCAAGTCGTTGCACGCGCGTTGCTGAACCTTCGATGAACGCGACCCAGATGAAGCCGTCGTTGGCGACGGTCACGCGTCCGACGCTGCCGCCGGCAGCGAAGCTCACCGTTTTGCGCCAACGAATCGCGCCCTCGGGCGAAACCGATGTGCAGATGATCGAGGACCCAACCTCGTAGGCGACGTATGCGTTGCCGAGCGCGTCGCTCGCGAGGCCGTAGTCGGTGGTCGATGAGTTGGTGCGATCTTCGATGAGCAGATCGCCGGCCTTCCAGACCGCGTTGCCATTCGCATCAAGCCGCGTGAGCCGCACGTCGTAGCCCGTTCCGGAGAAGTAGCTGAGGTAGGACCCTCCGTTCGGGGCCGACGCGTGTTTCGGTTGAACGTCGTCGCTCGTGGTCGCGCGGATCGCAAGCGGCGCGGATGCGTCGGTCGCGTATTGAGCGTGCGCGACGACGGGGAAGCCGATCGCGGCGAGGAGCGAGTAGGTCAGAACGCGGAGCGAGAAAGCACGCATCTCTGCAGGATGCCCGAAGACGCGCTCCGCACAAACTCGGACCTCAAATTCGGTGCACATTCCCGAAGTCGGCGCACGTGCGCGGCGAGATCCACAAGACCGCGAAAGGGTTCGGCCGACACTTTTCGCGGAATTTGTCGGAATACAGGACAGACCGCGCAGCTTCCTTCGGACGCGCCAAGATTCTCCACCGTGAGGAAGGCGCTGCGCGAGTGTGGCACCCGACCACCCCGCCACACCGAATCGAAGAGGTCAAGGTGAGGTACTCCATGCGGCCTGAATCGAACCCCAAATCGAATCCCGAATCGAACCCCTCTTCGGAATCAGTCTCCGCCCTGATTGATTCCGAACCGACTCTTCGTCTCCTCGCCGGTCACCAGCGCTTCCTCACACAGCCACTTCGTGCGGGCTTCGGAGTCCGCGCGATGCTTGCCATCGCGACCACGCTCTGCCTCGCAACGACGCTTTCTGCCGCGCAGAAGGAAGCGTCGCCACGCATGCCAAGCCCGCCCGCGGGAGTGACTCCGCGCGCACCGATGCCACCTGCTTCGCCGATCGCGGCGCCGAAGACTGCACCAAGCGCGGCGCCGAGCGCAGCACCCAACGCCGCGCCGAGCATCAAGCCACGCGATGTGCCGAGCGTGAAGCCACGGGACATGCCAAGTGCTCCTACGGCGCGGCCTGCGACTCCCGCCGCGCGGCCTGCGACTCCCGCCGCGAAGCCTGTCGAGACTCCGCGCGCACCAACTGCCAAGCCGAACGCGCCCACGGCGAAACCGAACGGTCCCGCCGCGCGGCCTTCGACTCCCGTCGCGCGGCCTGCGACTCCCGCCGCGAAGCCCGTCGAGTCACCACGCGCGCCAACTGCGAAGCCGAGTTCGCCGACTGCGAAGCCGAACGGTCCCATCGCGCGGCCTTCGACCCCCACGGCGAAGCCTGCGCCTCCCACGGCGAAGCCTTCGACTCCTGTCGCGAAGCCCATCGAGACTCCGCGCGCACCAACTGCCAAGCCGAGCACCCCCGTCGCGAAGCCCTCTCTTCCGATTCGTGGCGACGATTCGCCGATCGCCAAGCCAGGCGTAACGCCTGCGCCCAAGCCGATCGCGAAACCGGTCGATCGACCTGCCGCGCCAACGTCACGTCCAAATCGCCCACAGTCCTCCGACCCGATCAAGCCCGCAGACACGCGCAAGCCGATCGAAACACCGCGCGGCGATGGCGTAAGCGGCAAGCGCCCCGAGGGCAAAACTCCTGAAGGCAAGATTCCTGAGGGCAAGAGTCCTGAGATCAAGTCGCCCGAAGTCAGGTCGCCAGAAATCAAGGCTCCAGAAATCAAGGCGCCGACAACCAAGACTCCTACCTCGAAGTCACCGCCACAATCCGCGCCTGATCTTGAAGTGGGCCAGAAGAAGCCACGCGGCGACGACGGCGGTTCAATCAAGCCGCGCCCCACAGGAGAGCCATTCGGAAAGCCCTCCGAAAGGCCCACGGGAAATCCCGCAGGAGACCCATCGCTCGAAACCATCTCGGCCGATGCATCGCCACTCGCGCGTAAGCCCAAGCAGTTCACCGATGACACCGTCTACGGCGTGCCCGTCAACGGTGTTGCGACAGGCGCAACCGCGACAACCGGTGGACCACTCGTCTACAACGGAAGTGGGACGACGGTCGTCAACAACGGCAGCAACAACTCGACGGTTGTTGAGAACACCGTCATCAACAACTACAACCAGTACATCAGCAACGTGTCGTACGCGAACGGTTGGAACTCGGGCGGTGCGTGGTCGAGTTGCGGCCCGTGCCCCGTGTGGCAGCCGTACAACTGCTCTGATGGACTCTCCATCTCGCTCGGCTTCGGCTCCGGCGGCTTTAGTTTCGGCTTCTTCTACGGCTCGAGTTGCGCGCCACTCTGTTCGAGTTGGTGCAACCCGTGGTGGGACGGTTACGCGTCGTACTGGACGTGCAGCCCGTATTACGTTGGCGCAGGCTGCTTGCCCTGGCGCGCGCGCTGGGCTTCGTGTTGGAATCCGTACTGGAATGTGTGTTGGAGCAGCGGCTGGAACCCATGCTGGCCGTACAACGTCTGCGCGCCTGCATGGCCGGTGTACACGCCTTGCTTCACCTACGCGCCCGTTGTTTGCGCAAGCGTGGTGACGGTGCCTGCAACGACGATCATCTACACACCGCCGGTTGTCGTTGCACCTGTGGTTGTCGCGCCCGCGCCGCTTCCAAACCCCGATGCACTTTGGACGTTCCTCGCAGAGGGCTACGACCTCGACGCGGAGAAGGGCTTCGTGGCGCTCAATGCTGCTGACCCTGCTGAGAGCGCGTGGACGTTCGGCATCGGGTTCGCACGGGCGTTCCAAGGTGAAGTCGCGCGTGCATCCGACATGCTGCGCGAGGCAATGCGCACCGATCCATCGGGCGTGCTGCGCACGTCTGCGGATCCTCGCTTCGTCGCCCGACTCGAAGCGCTCGAACGATCGCTCTCACCCGCAGCGAACGGCGCGACGACGCAGGTCGATGCGCTGCTCATCATCGCTGCAAGCCAGGCCGCACGCGGTGATCTCTCGGGTGCGTACTTCACAGCAACGACTGCGCGCGCCGAAGGCGATCGCTCGATGGGCACGGCCGCATTCATCGCGTGGCTTGAAGGTGAACTTCGGCAGCGGATTTGAGGTGACTGGCGGAGCACGTCACCCCGTCCACGCGCCGAGCATGCCCGCAAGATCGGCGCCGTCAACCGCGCCACTACCGTCAAAATCGCCGCTGCCAGGCAGGCCCCAACGGCTCAAGAGCGTCGCGAGATCCGCGGCGTTGACCTTGAAGTCGTTGTTGAGGTCGTACGGATTCGGCGGGGCCGGCGTGAAGACGATCGTGAGTTGCGGGCGAGCGGACTCAACCGTTGCTTCGTGGCTATCAAAGCGCTTCACCGACTGAAGCACTGTTTCGTTGCCGACCACGCACCAACCGAAGTTCTGCGAAGGGTTGTTGACCCACAGCTGTACATCGGCGACGAGGCCGGCGGTCGATGTCCACGTGTAGAAACCCATCGCACCGACGTTGCGCGTCGCACTTGCCGTGGCGACGAACTCGCCACCAGGAGTCGCCCACGACTGCGTGGTGCCGTAGAAGCGATGGAGCCACGTCACATCATTCGTGGCGCTCGGTGCGCCACCGCCGCCGAAGGCTTGGCTTGCACCTTCGCCCCAGGACTTGGTGAATCGCTTCAACGAAATCGGGTACTGCGTCGTCAAACCGACCGCGGAGCAATTCATCTTCAACGACACACTTGTGATCGTCGAGCCCGGCGGGATCGTCGAAAGGTCGAAACGAATCGCGCCGCGTCGCAGCGTGCTTCCGCCGTTCACGCCCACTCTTCCCGCGAAGAAGTACGTCGCGAGTCCCGCGCTGAACGCTCCGCTCGGATCCTCAATCAACGTGTTGTCAGCAGACGATGTCAGCACCAACTGATCCGCCAACACGGATTGGGCCGGAACAAGCCCGAAACTCAGACTTGTCGCGAGTGCAACCGCAAGAAACTGCTGAGAGAAACTGATTCGCATACGCACGCTTCGTTTCTACCGTCGTGTCGGAGTCGGTGAGAGTTGAAATCGGAACAGCAAACTCGCTTCAACCCCACATGCTGAGCAGCATGGCGAGGTCCTCGGCGCCAACGATGTTGTCACCGCTGAGGTCCGCCGTGCCGTCGGTGCCCCACTGGCTAAGCAGCATTGCGAGGTCCCCCGCGTCCACCGAGCCGTTGCCGTCGAGATCCGCAGGATTCGACGAGCCTGTGATCGTCACCGACAGCGTCAATGACATCGAACGCGACGTTGCACCGGGCAAATTCTCATCGCTGGTCGTGATCGTCACCGGTTGGTTGTACGTGCCTGGCGCGCGGCCAGTCGTATCGAACGAGAAGCGCAGATTGGTCGGCGCCGCGGCGACGTTTCCTTCGGTGACATCGATGGACGCGAAGGGCGACGCGACCGAACTTGCACCGTCGACATCGAGGCGCGCCATCGCGGCGGTGTAGCCACGGTTGTACACAGGAACTTGAATCTCTTGCACACCCGTGTTCGTGCCGAAGGTCGCGCCAGCAGTCGTCGTGGTGACGTTTGTCTTCGCGCTGAAAGATGGATTCGATGGCACCAACACGGTGCCGGTGAT
>Ga0315899_10007230_pt1 | contig 11928 bp, 11 predicted proteins | sample LakEriMetagenome_2_FD_203518 | JGI IMG/M metagenome (GOLD analysis project Ga0315899, IMG submission 203518) | Freshwater fungal communities from buoy surface, Lake Erie, Ohio, United States - Buoy 4 MA112 | ecosystem: Environmental > Aquatic > Freshwater > Lake | place: USA: Lake Erie, Ohio... | reverse complement strand
TTTTGTCAATCAGTTGATCGGGGGTGGGCACCCAGACCACGTCTTTGCCCGATTGGCCCACGGTGGGCTTGTATTGATCGTCGCCCATGGTTTGGGCTGAGGCGGTGAAGGCCAGGCTCAGGCCCAACAGGGCGGTCGCCCAAAAGTGTTTACCAACGTGACGCATGTGCTTGCTCCTTGTAGTGGGGGGTGTTCAATCAGATTGAGGCGCAGTTTAATGAAAGACCATACCTGTCGCGCGGACAAGGGAATCGACCTGTATGGGCGCACAGCCTATGGCCAAGTGGTCACATATCGGTCGGCATACAGGCCCTGCTACGATTTGCCGCATGCAAACCTATTTGGTCGGTGGTGCGGTGCGGGACGCCTTGCTCGGGATGCCAGACGCCGACCGCGACTGGGTGGTGGTGGGCAGCACGCCCCAAGCCATGGTGGCGGCGGGGTTCACCCCAGTGGGCAAAGACTTTCCGGTGTTTTTGCACCCGCACACCCGAGAAGAACATGCCTTGGCCCGCACCGAACGCAAAACCGCACCGGGCTACAAAGGCTTTGTGGTGCATGCAGCGCCCGATGTCACTCTCGAGCAAGATCTGGCGCGGCGCGACTTGACCATCAACGCCATCGCCCAAGACGAACAAGGCCAGTTGATCGACCCGCATGGCGGCCAGCGCGACCTGAAAGCCAAACTGCTGCGCCATGTGACCGATGCCTTCCGCGAAGACCCGGTGCGCATCTTGCGCGTGGCGCGCTTTGCCGCACGCTGGCCTGACTTTGCAGTGGCCCCTGCCACCCAGGCCCTGATGCAAGACATGGTGCTTGCTGGAGAAGTGGATGCCTTGGTGCGCGAACGCGTGTGGCAAGAGCTGGCCAAGGGCTTGATGGCCACTCGCCCCTCGCGCATGTTGCAGGTGCTGCGCGCCTGCGGCGCCTTGGCGCGCTTGTTGCCCGAGGTGGACCGCTTGTACGGCGTTCCGCAACCCACAGAGCACCACCCCGAAATCGACACCGGCGTGCACCTGGAGATGGTGCTCGACCACAGCGCCCAGATCGGCGCACCGCTGGAGGTGCGCTTTGCCGCCTTGTGCCACGACCTGGGCAAGGGCCTGACCCCCGCCGATGCCTTGCCCAGGCACATCGGGCACGAACAGCGCAGCGTGCGCTTGTTGCATGCCGTGGCCACGCGTTTGCATGTGCCTCAAAGTTGCCACGAACTGGCCGAGGTGGTGGCGCGCGAACACGGGCACATCCACGCCAGCGCCTCCCTGGGTGCTGCGGCCGCCTTGCGCTTGTTGGTGCGCTGTGACGCGCTGCGCCGCCCCGAGCGCTTCACCCTCGTGCTGCAAGCCTGCTTGTGCGATGCCCGGGGTCGCTTGGGCTGGCACGCACGCCCCTACCCCCAGGCCGAGCGCTTGCAGGCATTGCTGCATGCCGCCCTGGCGGTGGACACCGCCAGCGTGGCGCAACAGGCCCAGGCTGAGGGCCTCAGTGGCGCGAAAGTGGGCGAGCGCATCGAGGCGGCGCGCATGGAGGCCCTGATGAAATGCCAAGCTTTGTGAAACCGCCTGAGCATTTCTGCACACATACTTTTTTTAACCTGGTTGGTTCAAGGTACTTTTTCAGAATAGATTGATTCAATAGACTTGGCGACGGTGACCTCACAAGCCCAGTCCTATTTTGAAAAGCTCACATATACTTTAGACACCACACAAAAGACAGTATTACTGCGCACCACTCAAGGAGCACGCACCATGTCTGCGACCACACTCCGCGCCTCTTATTCAATTTCCGCCCCCATTCTTCAACGCTTCAATGCCGTTGTGCCACCGGGTGAACGCAGCCGATTGATCGAGCTTTACATGCAGCAAGCCCTGGTCACCAAGGAGCAAGAACTCGAGGCCATTGCGGCCGCTTTCATGAACGACCCAGCGAATGCCGAGGCGATTGCCGACGAAAAGCGATGGGATATCACCATCGGCGATGGGCTCGAAGGCATGCCTTCGTGAGGTTTGCCCATGGAATTTAAACGCGGTCAGATTTATCGGTTCAATCTCGAACCTGCGCGCGGCAGTGAACAACAAGGGTTGGCTCGCCCCTGCGTGGTGATCTCGCTCACGCCATTCAACAACCCATTTCGCACCATTGGCATCGTGCCGCTTTCATCGACTGCCAAGGCCTACGAGCCTGTCTCGGTCGCTACCCCTTCTGCCGGAAACAACTCGGTGGCACTGGTTTACCAATACCGAGCCGCCGTTAAAACACGCGCGATCAAATACATGGGCGATCTGTCACCCGCCGACATGGCGCGCCTTGAAAGTGCGCTGCGACAGTACCTGGGCTTGTAGCTTTTTGCCAGCTGAGCGAGTTCTGTAACATGCATTTCCTGTTCTTTCACACACCACCATTCCCCATGAAAAAACTGCTGTCCACCCTTTTGTTGTCTGCCCTGCCCTTCACCGGCTGGGCCCAGGTGGTGCAGTCGGGCGACTGGTTTGACGACATGGCCAAAGATGCCGACCGCTACTACACCCGCGACCGCTTGACGCGTTTGGGCGTGGCAATGGGTGTGGGCGCGGTGGTGGCCAACACCAATGCCGATCAAAGCATCCAAAACAGCATCCAAGGCGGGCGCAGCAGTGGCAGCGACAGCTTCAGTACCAGCTTCAAACAATTTGGCGAGTGGAAGTACATGCTGCCCATTTCTTGGGGCATCTCGGCCCTGCTGCCCAAAGACAACGGCGGCCTGCAAACCTGGGGCAACTTGAGTTTGCGCGCGATTGTGGTGGGCACGCCCTCGACTTTGATCGGGCAGCGCGTAGCCGGTGCTTCGCGCCCGAACGAAGAGGGCGTGGCCGTGCCCGACTCCAAATGGCGGCCGTTACAAGACGACAACAGCGTGAGCGGCCATTCCTTTGTGGGGGCCATTCCGTTTTTGGCCATGGCCGAACTCAACAGCCAATCCATCGGCTTGAAGGCGCTGGGCTACGCGGCGTCTTTTGCAGTGCCCTTTTCGCGCATGAACGACAACGACCACTACCCGTCGCAGGCCGCTTTGGGTTGGTTCATGGCCTACGAGTCGGTGCAAACCGTGATCGAGGGCGGTCAGCGCAAAGCCACCGCTTTGCGCCTAGTGCCGATCCAAATGGCCCACGGCCAATTGGGCTTGGGTCTGCAAAAAAGCTGGTGATCAGCCACCCCCCTGGCCTTTAGGGGGTGGGGCCTTGGCCATGATGGCGTCGGCCACCGCTTGGTGCGCCAAATTGGGGGTCAAACCCGGGCGCATGGTCAGCACAATCAAACGCGGCAAAGAGGGCTCGACCACCAAAGCCACTTGCAAACGACCTTGGCTGCGCTCTGGCTCCAAGGCCAGTGGGCCCAGCAAGGTGTGGGCCACGCCTTGCATGGCCGACTCTTTTTGCACCAGCAATGAGTCCGCCTCCCAGGCCACATGCAGCGCAAAGCCTTGCTGCTGGGCCAGTCCGTCGAGGGTTTCGCGCCAGGCGCTGGGTCGGCACGGCAAGACCAAAGGCAGGCCTTGGAGCCGAGAGAAGGCCACTGTTTTTCGCCGCGTCAGCGCGTCGCCCGGCGGCCCCACCAAATAAGTGCCCACGCTTTGCAACACCTGGTCACCTGGGCGCAAGCCCGCTGGGTGCACATAGCGCACCGCCATGTCCACGCTGGCACTTTGCAAGCTGTGGTCCATTTGGCTGTCCAAGGCCTCGGTCACGGTCAGCCGCACCAAGGGGTGTTGCTCTCGCAATGCGGCCAAAGCAGGCATGACCAAGGGCCGCACGGCCGAGGGGATGACGCCCAAGCGCACCTCACCCACCGCCACCCCCAGGCCGTGGCGCATTTCGTTTTGCAAAGCCTGGGTTTGGGCCAACCACCCTTGTACCAAGGGCAGCACCCACTGGCCGTATTCGCTCAACTGCAAACCACGCGCGTGGCGCACAAACAAGGGGGTGCCGCAAGCGGCCTCGAGTTCGGCCAATTGGCGGCTGAGTTGGGGTTGGGCCCGCTCTTGGCGCAGGGCCAAGCGGCTCAAGCTGCCTTCTTCGGCCAGGTCCAGAAACAACTGCCAGGCCGTGGGCCGCATCATGGATAAATCATTCATCTGAGGTATGCCAAATATGTGATGGCTGCATTGCAAAAACCATGATTGACAGCATACCCCACCCCGCCTAGGATGCCTTCGCATGAAAACCACACAACGATTGCGCGTTGCCGCCGACATTGGCGGCACCTTCACCGACATCGCCGCCTTTGACGAGCGCCAAGGCCGCTTGCTCTTGGGCAAGACCCTCACCACCCCGGATAAATTGGTGCATGGCATCTTGCACGGCTTGGACAAAGCTGGCGTGGCCTTGCCAGAAGCCCATTTGTTCTTGCATGGCTCCACCGTGGCCATCAACACCATGCTCGAGCGCAGCGGGGCCCGCACGGCTTTGATCACCACCCGGGGGTTTCGCGACATCTACGAAATTGGCCGCATCAACCGGCCCGACTCGTTCAACCTGCGGCACCGCAAACACGCGCCCTTGGTCGAGCGCGATTTGCGGTTTGAGGTGACCGAGCGGATGTTGGCCAGCGGCGAGGTGCATGCCGCATTGGTAGAAGCCGAGGTCTTGGCGGTCATTGAGCGCTTGAAGAAAAAGCAAATTCAAAGCGTGGCCGTGCTGTTTTTGCATGCGTACCGCAACCCCTCACACGAGCAGCGGGTGCGTGACTTGCTGCGCCAGCACATGCCGGGTGCGTTTGTGTCCATCTCGTCTGATTTGTCGCAGGAATACCGTGAATACGAACGCACCTCGACTGTGGTGGCCAACGCCTACATTGGCCCGCGCGTGGACCGCTACTTGGGTGAGATCGAACAGACCCTCAAAGAGGTGGATTTCCCCGGCCAATTTTTGGTGGTTCAGTCCACCGGCGGTTTGTACGCTTTGTCTGAGGCGCGGCAAGACTGCGTGCGCATGATGGAGTCGGGTCCTGCCGCCGGGGTGATCGGCACCCAAGCCCTGTGCCAAGCGCTGGGCATTGAAAACGCCATCGCTTTTGACATGGGCGGCACCACCGCCAAGGCCGGTGTGGTGCGCCACCACCAGGCACTGGTGGCCAACAGCGTGATGATTGGCGGCTACATGACCGGCCTGCCCTTGCTCACCCCCATGATCGACATCCACGAGGTGGGCACCGGCGGGGGCAGCTTGGCCAGCCTGAGCAGCACTGGCGCATTGCGCGTAGGACCACAAAGTGCAGGGGCCTTTCCTGGCCCAGCCTGTTATGGCTTGGGTGGCTCGGCCCCCACCGTGACCGACGCCAATGTGCTGCTGGGACGCATTGACCCAGCGCACTTTTTGGGCGGCGAGATGCAACTCGACCTGGTAGCCGCCGAGCGTGCCATGCAAAGCCACATCGCCAAGCCGCTGGGCATGACCACCACCCAAGCGGCGTCGGGCATTTTGCGCATCGCTGCGGCGGCCATGTCGCATGCGGTCAAAGGCGTGACCACCGATAGAGGCTTGGACACCGGCGCGTTTCCCCATTTGTTTGCCTATGGCGGGGCTGGCCCCTTGCATGCGTCCATGGTGGCGCGCGAGTTGCGCATCCCACATGTGGTCATACCACGCGCGCCCGGGCATTTTTCGGCCTTTGGCATGTTGCTGGCCGACTTTCGGCGCGACTTGGTGCGCTCGCACTTCATCACCTTGGCTGAACTGTCTTTGCCCCAACTCGATGCCTGGTTTGGTGAACTCGAGGCCGAGGGCTTGCGCACGCTGGATGCGGCCGAGGTGGGCACGCGCAAAATCATGGTGCAACGCCATTTGGACATGCGCTACATCGGCCAAGAACATGCCGTGACGGTGGAAATCCCCGCCGCCGCCTTCAAGCGCAAAAACCTGGACGCGCTCAAAGCAGTGTTTGACGAAGCCCACCGCGAACGCTATGGCCGGGGTTCGCCCAACGAGCCCGCCGAAATTGTGAGCCTGCGCAGCACCGTGATTGGGGTGCTGAAAAAGCCCGTGCTGGAAACCATTCGCAGCGGCACGCGCAAACCCGTGGCCAGCGCTTTGCGCGGTCAGCGCAAGGTTTATTTTGAAGGTGAAGGCTGGCTGACCACCCAGGTCTACCACCGCGATGAACTGCGCGCCAACAACCGGCTAGAAGGCCCCGCCTTGATCGAAGAGCACGCCACCACCACCGTGCTGCAACCCGGCGACCGCCTGCAGGTCGATGCCCACGGCAATTTGCACATCGATGTGGCCCAAACCGAACGTCAGCCCTGAGAGCGCATTTGAACCATGAAAACCACACGTCCTAAAACCAAAAAAGCAACTGTCGCTGCGAGCGCAGCCAAGCGCACCACAGCCATGAAAAAAGCCGACCCCGTGGCGGTGGAGTTGGTGCGCAACAGCTTGGTTGCGGCCACCGAAGAGATGAAGTCGGTGCTGATGCGCACGTCCTACAACATGATCATTTACGAGGCCTTGGACTTCACCGTGGGTTTGTTCGACCGGCAGGGCCAAACCCTGTCGATTGGCTTGGGGCTGCCCATGTTCATCCGCGGCATGAGCGACGTGGTCAAGGCCAAGATCGACCATTGGGGGCTGGACAACATCCACCCCGGCGACATTTTGTTGACCAACGACGCCTACATCACTGGCGCCCACCTGAACCATTTGACGTTTTCTATCCCGATTTTTCACCAGGGCGAGATCGTTGCGTTTTCCACCTGCATGGCACACTGGCAAGACATTGGCGGCATCCTCAACGGCGTGACCACCGACATTTATGCCGAGGGCTTGCAAATTCCTTTGGTGAAGTACCACCGCCAAGGCGTGCTCAACGAGGAAATGCGCGACCTGATTTTGATGAACGTGCGCCGGCGTGACCGCGCAGCAGGTGACTTGGAAGCACAGTTGTCGGCTTGCCGCGTGGGCGCCAAGCATTTGGAAGAAATGCTCTCGCGCCACGGCGAATCGGCTTGGCAATTGGCCATCGACGCCATCATGGACCACACCGAGGCCGAAGCCCGCGCCCAGGTGCGCGCCATGCCCGATGGGGTGTATGAAGCCGAGTCCTTCATGGACGACGACGCGGTGGACATTGACCAGCCCGTGCCCATCCGGGTCAAGGTCACAGTGCGGGGTGATGAGATGACCGTCGACCTCAGTGGCATGAGCCCGCAGGTCAAGGGATTTTTCAACTCAGGTGCGGGGGTGGCTTGTGCCCAAGTGGCCTTCAAGTGCCTGACCATGCCCAGCGACCACCCGATCAACGACGGCAACTTTCGCCCGCTCAAAGTGATCTTGCCCCCGGGCACCGTGGTCAGCGCCTTGCACCCATCGGCGATGCGGGTGTGGATGACCTACCCGATGACCGTGGTGGACACCATCTTCAAGGCCGTGGCCCAGGCCATCCCTGAAAAAACCATTGCCGGCCACCATGCCGACTTGGTCATCGCCAACGTCAACGGCATCCACCCGCGCGACGGCAAGTTGTGGATTTACCTGGGTGGCCTGATTGGTGGTGGCTGGGGTGCCAAGCACAACGAAGACGGCGTCAATGTGACGGTGTGCATGAACGACGGCGACACCCACAACGGCCCCAGCGAACAAGTCGAGAACAAGTTTCCCTTGTTGGTCAAGTACTACCAATTGCGCGAAGGCTCGGCCGGGGCCGGCCAGTTCCGTGGCGGGTTGGGTGCCCAGGCCGAGGTGGTGGCCTTGACCCGCGTGAACTACCAAACCCGCATCGACCGGGTAAACCACCCGCCCTGGGGCTTGCTGGGCGGGCACAGCGCCTTGGGCAACCAAGTGGGCATGCGCAAAAAAGACGGCAGCCTGACCCTGTTCCCGGGGGGCAAAGTGAACATGCGCTTGGAAGCCGGTGAATCCTATGTGCTGCACTCTGGCGGCGGCGGTGGTTTTGGACCGCCCGCAAAGCGTGAGCGCAGCGCCGTGCTGCGCGACTTGCAAATGGGCTACATCAGCTGGCAAGAGGCCGATGAGGTGTATGGCGTGCAACCCACTGCGCAAGAAATCGCCCAACACGATTTGGTCGGTGGGCCCGCATGAAACAAGCCCTGGCCCAATTGGGTGCCGCCCAACGCGCACAACAGCGCCGCACCCCAAGCGCGGCACGCTCATCTGCACGCCAACCCCATCGGGGTGTACCCGCGCTGGACCGCACCAGCGAGTGCCTGCGCGCCACCGCCTTGTTTGCGCGCTGGCAGCGCTGTGGCATGGGCCGCATTTCTTTGATGAACGGCTGCGCCTGTGGCATCGATGCGGCCATTGAGATTGGCGGCTTGGACGCCATGATTTTGGACCACCTGCTGCAACGCTTTGTGCACCGGCCAGGCTTGGCCCAGTTGCTGCAACCGGCCTTGGCGCAAGCCGATGCGGGCCGCCAGGCTTTGTCCGACTTGCTGGAATGCGTGGCCCAGCCGCACAATGCATTGACCACCCCCGACATGAACACCCTGCTGGACGCCTTGAGCATCAGCATCGCGTCCATTGAAGAGCACAGCGCCATGCGCTGACCCGTACCACCCCCAAGGAGACCCCCATGACCATCAAACCCGTGCGCCAACACTTGCGCTTTTGGACAGGCTTGCTGCTGGGCTGCGCCCTGGCCCCGTTGTGGGCGCAAACCGGCAAGTTCCCCGATGGGCCGATCAAAATGATCGTGCCCTTTGCCCCCGGCGGCGGCGTGGACACAGCAGGTCGCCTGATCGCCAAGCACATGCAAGGCCGACTGGGCGTGTCTGTGGTGGTGGAAAACCGCGCCGGCGCCAATGGCAGCGTGGGCGGCAAAGTGGTGCAAACCGCCGCTGCCGATGGCCAGACCCTGTTGTTCTCGGGCGCCACCCATGTGCTGGCCAAACAAGTCATGGCCAAAGCACCTTACGACCCGGTGACCGATTTCGCTCCGGTGGCCCGCGTGGGCGAGGCGCCGCTGCTGTTGGTGATCTCGCCCAACTTGCCGGAGCAAAAGCTCAGCGAGGTGGTCAACTCCGTGCGCCAAAACCCCGACAAATGGACCGCTGCCCTGCCCGCCATGGGCGCTCCCAGCCACTTGGCCACGCTGCTGCTGGCACAAAAATCCAACCTGAAAATCACCACCGTGCCCTACAAAGGCACGGCCCCAGCGCTGGTGGACATTGCCGGTGGTCATTCGCAAATATTGATGGACTCCATCATCGCTTTGCTGCCCATGGCCAAAACCGGCAAGGTCAAGCCCATCGTGACCACCTCGGCCAAACGCAGCGCCATCGCGCCGGACATCCCGACCGCTGCCGAAAGTGGCGTGCCGGGCTTGGTCTACACCAGTTGGTACGGTATTTGGGCGCCCTTGGGCACCCCGGCCGATCGGGTGCAACTGCTGAATGCAGCCATCAATGAATCGGTCAACGAACTGAACAAAAGTGGCGCCTTTGCCGCCCTGGGCATCGAAGGCATCATCGAAAGCGTGGACCAGTTCACCCGCTTCATCGCCACCGATGTGGCTCAAAACGCAGAGCTGTTGCGCGGCGCAGGCTTCAAGCCCGAATAAACCATGGGCAAGGGGCAACTGCACCCGAGCGAAACGCTTTGGCACACCGATGCGCACACCGGCGCGCGGGTGCGCCAGGTGACCAACGCCACTTGCATTCACCACCACCCGTTCTTTTTTGTGCCAGCGCATGACCAAGGCATGCGCTTTACGTTTTTTGTTTCCCACCGCACAGGCCAGCCGCAGATTTACGCAGAGTTGCGCGACAGCGGGCAGTTGCTGCAGTTGACCGATCACCCCGACCTCATCGCGTGGTCACTGCACCCCACCCGCGATGGTCGCCATCTGTTGTTCACCACCGAGCGCGGCGCCCACCGCCTGGACATGGCGAGCTTGCAAGAAGAACTGTTGTTCGCCTTTCCCCAGCAAACCAACCGGGTTGAGGGGATGGTGGGCGCTGCCATGGGCACCACCACCTTGTCGTGTGACGACCGCACCTGGGCCATCCCGCTGCGGCGCGCGGGTCGATCGACCATGTTGTTCATCGACTTGCCACAACAAACCACCCACGAGGCGTTTGACAATGACGTCATTGGCCACCCCCAGTTTTGCCCCGACGACCCAACACTGATTTTTTATGCGGGCCCGATGACCGATCGCTTGTGGATTGGCAGCGTCGATGGGCATCGCCATGAACGCCTGTACCAGCGCGAAAGCGACCAACAGTGGATCACCCACGAAAGCTGGATACCCGGCACCCTGGAGTTGGCCTTTGTCGACTGGCCGCGTGGCATGCAAGCCATCCATGTGCACACGGGCGCCAGGCGTTGGGTCAGCCACTTCCCCGCTTGGCATGCGTATCCAGATGCCACAGGCCAGAGCTTTGTGTGTGACACCAACTTCCCAGACAAGGGACTGCACACCTTTGCCGCGCGCGGTCCCGCCAGCGAAGGCAGCTTGCTGTGTCAATCGATGGCCTCGTCGATTGGCACGCATTGGAATGGACCCTTTCCCTACAACCACGGGCCAGTAAAGGTGCACGCTCCGCAGCACACCCATCCGCATCCGCGTTTTTCACCCGATGGCCGCTGGGTGATCTTCACCTCGGACCGCAGCGGGCATGCGCAGCTTTATGAATGCGAATTGCCGTGAACCTGACTGGCCTGCCCCAACTCAGCGCTGAGCCCCAACCCAATGAGGGGCAAAGGGTGCGTTCACTGATTCGGCAAGCCACGATCACCGGCACCAGTCGCGGCCAAGCGATGGGTTTTTTGCAATGCAATTTGGCCATATTGCCCAAAGCACACGCCGAAGATTTTTGGCTGTATTGCCAACGCAATGCACGAGCTTGCCCGGTGCTGGAAGTGACGCAGCCAGGTCACACCGAACCGCAGCGCTTGGCCCCGGGGGCAGATTTGCGCACCGATTGCGCACGCTATGCGGTGTTCATCCACGGCCAGCGACAAGCCGATCAGACAGATATCGTGGATGTGTGGCGCGATGACTTGGTCACGTTTTTGATCGGCTCGGGCATCACCTTTGACCAGGCCTTTGAGCAAGCGGGCATTCCGACCCATGCCGATCGCTGGGTGGTCACGACCACACTGCCGACACAAGCGGCAGGGATATTTGGCGGACCTTTGATCGTCACCATGCGCTGGCTCACACCCGAGCACGCCCAACTGGCCAGCGAAATCAGTGCGCGCTTTCCGTTGAACCACGGCGCGCCCATTCATATGGGCGACCCAGCCGAGATCGGCGCCGATTTGGACCACCCTTTGTTTGGCGGTCCCGTGCCAGCTTTGCCCAAAGAAAAAGTCGCTGTGTTTTGGGCCTGCGGCGTGACACCCCAGGCCGCTGCAGAGGCAGCGGCCCTGCCCTTGTTCATCGCGCATGCACCGGCGCACAGTTTCATCACCGATGTGCGGGCCGCTGGTTTGATGACGGCTTGAGTGCCGCTCGATTCAGCACCGCTTTGTTTGACCCCCGCAACCGAGGCAACCACCATGACCACCTTTGAGAAAAAATTTTCGCGCCGCCATTGGCTGGCTGCCGCCGCCGGCACCACCCTTGTGCCCCATAGCTGGGCACAGGCTTATCCGGACAGACCGGTCAAAATCATTGTCCCCTTTGCCCCGGGTGGCCCCAGCGACATCATGGGCCGCTGGTTGGCACAGCGTCTGGGTGAGCGAACGGGAAAATCGTTTGTGGTGGAAAACATCGCTGGTGCAGGTGGCAATATTGGCATGGGCGCGGCCGCCAGGGCCACCGCCAATGGCTTGACTTTGCTGCTGGCTTCCTCCACCTATGTGGTCAACCCCAGCCTTTACAAGACAGCCACCTACGATCCGATCAAAGATTTTGTGCCGATTTCAATGGTGGGTGAATCGCCCCATGTGTTTTTTGTCCACCCATCCGTGAATGCGCAAAACATGC
>Ga0315899_10007227_pt1 | contig 11930 bp, 9 predicted proteins | sample LakEriMetagenome_2_FD_203518 | JGI IMG/M metagenome (GOLD analysis project Ga0315899, IMG submission 203518) | Freshwater fungal communities from buoy surface, Lake Erie, Ohio, United States - Buoy 4 MA112 | ecosystem: Environmental > Aquatic > Freshwater > Lake | place: USA: Lake Erie, Ohio... | reverse complement strand
TAAGTATGAATACAAAAATATTGTCGATGCTGAGGCTCCACTCCATTAAATAGGCGCTCAGGTATTGCAGCGCCATATATTGCCCTTTGTTGTTCCAGAGAAAAACAAAAAATCCGATTGCAATCAATACCCAAAACAATGTCTGCAACAATGCCTTTCGGATACTCACGACAGCATTTTTGCGACTGAGCAATCCGAGGTCTGCAATCAGTGACACGAATACCACCAAACCAAAAACGAGATATATTTGTAAATCAGCATTCATTGTTTTTAATTTGAATATTTTCGTTTACGCCACTGCGTGAAAAATAAAGCAAGAATGAGTATGATCAATATGGGAAGCAGAATATTGATCAGCTGCCATTTCCTTTTTTCTTTTTCCACTTTTTGGGTATCCAGCAAATTGAGTACATACGATTTGTTTCGAGCCTGAAGCAATTCGTTTTTTGTTTCATCAGTAAAAAACTCAAGCACGTTCTGTATAAATTTCTTATTGGCAAAAACAAACTCCTGGTCACTGCCCTGAGTATATTTGTTAATACCCATGGAGAAGGGTTGTCCGTCAGGATCCTGATCATTCATAACAATGTCTCCATCAGCTACCACCAGTATTTTTCCCGGCGTGGATACCACAGATTTAAATGGTATGCCGGAAGATTCAAGAAATTGTTTTTGTGCCGTTGTGATACTGTTGGAAAAATAAGAGGTGAATTTCCCTTCGAGCAGTACAGCAGCAGGAAGGTTTGAAAGACGGAAACGCATGTCGCCGGCATCCGTTACATTCTCATTACCCAATACCATATCCCCCTGACTCAAGGTTCGGGCATGTGCAGAACTCTGTAGCAATACAGTACTCTTGACATCCCTGGTTTCAATCAAGTCTATGGTATTAGCGAATTTGGCATTGACCAGATCTACATTTTCGGTAATCGGATGATTGATGTTGCCGGTAAGTTTTGGACAACAATTCCATGGGATGAGATCAAACGTCCGCCCGTCGGGAGCCGCTGCCAATGGATATTGATCACAACGGATATCAAGCAATAATTTCGGATTGATTCTGGCTCCGTAGTGATAAATCAGGTCTGTAATGCCAAGTTGTTGCTCAAACGGAAAGATGCGATGCTTGATTCTAAATGTATCCATCTCGGCCTGCAAAGGCTCGGCAAAAAACAACAATTTGCCGCCATTCATGATGTATTGATCCAATTTCAGATTTTCCATTTCAGTGAATGGTCTGCTGGGCTTCAACATCACCAGTGCCTGAAGTTGGGCGGGAATGACAGTATCCTTTTCGATATCCACCGTTATCATATCATATTCCGGACTGATGACTTCATAGATCAGGCTGGCTATGCTGATGTCTTCAGGCTCTCCATGTCCAATGCTGTAGCCAATCAATGGTTTCGGCAAGCCATGTCGAATCACTTTGTGTATACCTTCTGCCAATTGGTACTCCAGTAAAGCTTCAGCTTTGTTCAATTCCTGACCAAGTTCCTGACTCAGTAACTTGGAATTGATGGAAGGTTTGTTGGTAGTAAATAATCTGACTGCGATCATGGTATCTTTCGACCTGATGAGCGCTATTGGATAAATTAATGTTTTTTGCTGAAACAACGCGCCTGCCTGCTGGTCTGTAATAGGCTGGATGCCGAAACTTTTTAGTGTATCAGCATAAGTGGAAGCAGTTTCTGTGAAGTGATCGCTGGGCGATACCAATTGAATGTTGATGCTGTTGCCGGTGATTTCATTGAATTCATCAAGCAGTTCGATGGTACTGTTGGCAAGCTTTCGGAATCCTGCAGGATATTCACCTTTCAAACAAATATCCACGCTGATGTCGCCTTTGATTTTTTGAAGCAATTGCTTTGTTCCTGCACTCAGGGTATATCTTTTTTCATTGGTGAGATCAAATCGAGTATGCCATATTGTAGAAAGCCAAGCCAGCACAACCACAATAAGGAGCAATGCTATTGTTCCCCACTTCCCACGAAAAAAAAGTTGGCGTTTTTTCATGATGCGCGCTGCTGAATTTTTTTGGAGGTGATAAAAAGGAAGAAAAAACCAACAAGGATGAAATATACAAAATCACGCGTATCCAAAACGCCTCTGCTGATACTTCGGTAGTGGAAATCCATCCCCATGAGGTTAATATAATAATCAACGCCGCCTTTAAAAGTGGGAATACTGCTGATGGCACTGAAACCAAAATACATGATGATGCAGAGAAAAGCAGCACTCAGAAAAGACAGAATGGGATTGGAAGTGAAGCCGCTGCAAAAAACGCCAATGGCACCGTAGGCGGCACTGAGGAGCATCAATCCTATATAGCTACCCATCAGTCCTCCAGTATCCAACTGATGGTTGATGCTTAATGACCTGATGGTGATTACATACAAAAAGGTAGGAATCAACACGAGTGCTACAATCATGAGTACAGCCAGGTATTTGCCCATCACAATTTTCGTTGGAGAAATAGGTCTTGTGCGCAGTGTCTCGAAAGTCCCGGAGCGGTATTCATCTGTAAAACTGCGCATGGTGATGGCAGGAATCAAAATCACCATCACCCATGGAGCGATTGTAAAAAAAGCGTCCAAAGTGGCGTAACCGGAATCAAGAATGTTGTATGCAGGCAATACAAAAAGATAGATGCCATTGATCAACAAAAAACAGATTATGGCTATATATCCACTCAGACTGCTAAAAAACTGATTGAAATCTTTTTTACAAATGGACCACATGCAGAATTGTATGAGTCTGCAATTTACTTCTTAATTGAATAATCAGGTTGTTTTGGGTCAGTAAAACCATTACCATTTAGGAAACTGTGCGGTTCATGTGGATCAGAAAAAACGGATACAAGCTGAAAATACTGTCAAAATGATCTTAGTTATGTTTGAATATACCTTAACTTCATCGGCAAATAATAAAACCATTTATGAAAAAGACTCTTTTATTCAGCATCGCTTGCGCCATGATGGCCATTGGCTGTCAGAAAACAAGCATGAACGAAGCGCCAACCACCAGTGAATTGACCGCAGAAAATCAAAATCCACTCATTCGTCGTTGTGCTTCTTATGAAGTATTGGAACAACAATTGAAAGCCGATCCAACACTTGCCGCAAACATGCAAGCCATCGAAGAAAACACCAGTCGATTCCTTTCCAACCAATCGGCCAATAAACTCGTGAATGGTGTGGTGGTGATTCCGGTTGTGGTCAATGTATTATACAAAACAACAGCTCAAAATATCTCACTTGCACAGATTCAATCACAAATAAATGTTTTAAATGCTGATTTCGGCGCAACCAACTCCGATTACAACCTCACTCCTACTGCATTTCAATCGCTGAGATCCGGTAATACCAATATTCAGTTTGTACTGGATACTGTAATCAGAAAATCTACCACCAAGACCAGCTGGAGCACCAATGATGCTATGAAGAAATCTTCGCAAGGAGGCATCAACCCATCGAGCCCCACGACCAAACTCAACCTTTGGGTTTGTAATCTCAGCAATGGCATTCTGGGTTATGCACAATTCCCGGGAGGAAGCTCTACAACAGATGGTGTGGTGATTGATGACAATGCTACAGGAAGTACCGGTACTGTATCGGCTCCATACAACAAAGGCAGAACAGCAACTCATGAAGTTGGTCACTGGCTTAATCTGCGCCACATCTGGGGTGATGCTACTTGCGGCAGCGATCTGGTGAATGATACACCATTGCACAATACAGCCAATTACGGTTGTCCCGCATCTGGTCACAGGTCTACCTGCACCGGCACGCCTCTCGAAATGACCATGAACTACATGGATTATACCAATGATGCATGTATGTATATGTTCTCTGCAGGTCAAAAGACCAGAATGCAGGCAACCTTTGCAACAGGTGGCGGAAGAACAGGATTGGCACTTCCATAAATTGGATTACCTATTTCAATAAAAAAGCACTGAAATTTTCAGTGCTTTTTTTATACAAATCAAAACTAATCGCTGAATTAAACGGCAAAACTGTCGCCACAACCGCAGCTTCTGCTGGCATTGGGATTGCTGAAATGAAATCCCTTACCATTGAGTCCGTCGCTGAATTCTAGCTCGGTATTGACCAAGTAAAGGAAACTTTTCAAATCAGTGACGATTTTGATGCCTTTGTCTTCAAAAACCTGATCCATAGGTTTTACCTCATTATCAAAATCCAGTTTGTAACTCAAACCACTGCAACCACCACCCACAACACCCACACGCAGGAAATAGGATGCATCCTCCGCAATACCTGCCTCCTGCATGAGCACAAGTATCCTGCTCTTGGCCTTGTCGCTGATGTATATTCCATTGTCTGTAGCTACCATGTGAATGAGATTAGTGTACTACTTTTTCACCAAAATCAATTTTCTCCAGTCCGTTCTTTTCTCTGTAATCGTTGATGGCAGCTTTGATCGCGTCTTCAGCCAATACCGAACAGTGAATCTTGACCGGAGGGAGATTCAATTCTTCAACAATCGTCATGTTGTCAATTTTCAGTGCTTCGTCTACAGACTTACCTTTCAGCCATTCTGTAGCAAGTGATGAAGAAGCAATCGCTGAGCCACAACCGAAAGTTTTGAACTTCGCATCGGTAATCATGCCCGTTTCGCTATTAACTTCAATTTGTAAACGCATCACGTCGCCGCACTCGGGTGCACCAACCAGGCCGGTTCCAACGCTCTTACTTGATTTATCAAGCGTTCCCACATTCTTGGGATTTTGGTAATGATCAATAACTTTTTCTGAGTATGCCATGTCTATAAATTGTTTGTTGTTTGTGGTTTGTGGTTATTTTACTTTTCAATTTTGAATTTGTGGTTTGTGGATTGTTGTTTGAAGATACCAAACATCCTAAACCCACTCAACCTTTTCAACTCATTGAACCAATTCAACTTTTTTAACCTCTTCTCTTTATTCTTAATGATGCGCCCATTCAATAGTGTTCAGGTCAATACCTTCTTTGTACATTTCCCATAATGGACTCATTTCTCTGAGTTTAAGCACTGTTTCGGTAATCGATTTGATGGTATAATCGATCTCTTCTTCCGTAGTAAATCTGCTGAGCCCGAAACGAAGTGAACTGTGTGCAAGATCATCGCCCAAACCTAAAGCTTTCAAAACATAGGAAGGCTCGAGTGATGCAGAGGTACAAGCCGAGCCTGAGCTCAGTGCAATATTTTTATTGAACCCCATCAACAATCCTTCTCCTTCAACATATTTGAATGAAATGTTGGTCACATGTGGCAAACGAGATGCTTTACTGCCATTCAAATAAGCTTCTTCTAACTGCATGAGCGCATTTTCCAACTTGTCTCTCAATTTGCTGATGCGTTGTGTATCGGATTCCATTTCAATTCTGCATAATTCGCAAGCCTTACCAAATCCCACAATACCGGGTACATTAAGGGTGCCACTTCTCATGCCACGTTCATGCCCTCCTCCATCCATTTGGGCGGTCACTTTCACGCGGGGATTTTTTCTGCGGACGTACAAAGCGCCTACACCTTTGGGACCATACATCTTATGTGCGGTGAAAGCCATCAGATCAATACCGTCTTTTTGAACATCCACCGGGATTTTACCTACGGCTTGTGTGGCATCGGTAAACACCAGTATGCCATGCTTACGAGCAATCTCGCTGATTTTAGCGATGGGCATCACTGTGCCAATTTCATTATTGGCATACATTACAGCAATCAGAACCGTAGTGGGCTTGATAGCCGCTTCCAATTGGGCCAGATCAATCAAGCCATCAGCATCCACGGAAAGGTAAGTCACCTCTCCGCCAGCTTTTTCAATATGTTTACAGGTATCCAGGACGGCTTTGTGTTCTGTTGTGACCGTGATGACATGATTGCCTTTGCTGGCATACATCTCAAATACGCCTTTAATCGCCAGATTGTCGGCCTCGGTAGCACCAGAAGTGAAAATGATTTCCTTGGGATCGGCACCAACCAGCTTGGCTACCTGCTCACGCGCATAATCAACAGCTTCCTCAGCTGCCCAACCAAAAGGGTGATTGCGACTGGCGGCATTGCCAAAATGATTCAGGAAAAAAGGTGTCATGGCTTCCAATACCCTTGGATCCATAGGTGTCGTGGCATTATTATCCAGATAAATTGGTAGATTCAACATAAATGATTCTGAAGTATTTGATGTAATTCAATAACGCGAAATTAGTGCAAAAGGTTTTATTTTGCCATAGTTTACGCGAAATGACATGTTAATTTAACGCATTTCGTAAACCGGCAAATCATCAACAAAAATGTTGAACATCAAGCATTCATCAACCATTTGAAATGAAACAAGTTGAACACATCGGCATTGCCGTCAGCAGCCTGAAGGATGCTGTCCCACTTTTTGAAAAATTGCTCAATACGCATTGCTACAAAACCGAAACTGTTGCCGGCGAAAATGTACAAACGGCTTTTTTCCAAACAGGTGAAACCAAGCTTGAGCTGCTGGAAAGTACCACCCCAGATGGCGTGATTGCAAAATTCATTCAGAAAAAAGGGGAAGGGATACACCATATCGCCTTTGAAGTGGAGGATATTGTTGCAGAAATGAGCAGATTGAAAGAGGAAGGATTTGTTTTGCTCAATGAAAAGCCCAAACCCGGTGCCGACAATAAAATCGTTTGCTTTTTACATCCTAAAAATACCAATGGCGTGCTGATAGAACTCTGTCAAACGGTGGAGTAATCTTATTGGACTAATCATTCACTGATCATCGCAAATAGGGGTTCTGGGCTCGTTCCATTCCAATGGTGGTTGCCGGACCATGGCCACTATATACAATTGTCTCGTCGGGCAGCGTGAGTAGTTGCGTTTGAATACTGTTCAATAATATTTTCATGTCCCCTCCGGGCAAATCTGTGCGGCCTACACTGCCTGAAAACAACACATCTCCTGAGATGACGAATCCTTGCGCAGCCGAATAAAAACTGATGCTGCCTGGACTATGTCCGGGTGTGAAAAGGCAACGAAGTTCGTCATTTCCCAATTTGATGATTTGATCAGGAATCAGATCATGCAATGGTCCCTGATAGTTATCAAATGGCATATTGTACATCAAGCCGCTAGCAGGAGCCATTTCCAGCAATTGTTTTTCCAAGGGGTGCACGTGCAGCTCGAGTTCATACGTTTCAGCAATGTACTTGTTGCCAAAAACATGATCCAGGTGACAGTGCGTATTGAGCAACAACTGTGGTTTCAATGTATGGGCTGCTATGAACTGAGAAAGTTCCTGTTTTTCCTCATCGAAATAACAACCCGGATCGATGATGGCACAATCGCCTGTTTCATTAAAAACGAAGTAAGTGTTCTCTTGTATAGGATTGAGGGTAAAAGACCTGACGTGTAGCATGTTATTTTTTTTAATGAATGCCTCGAATCGAGTAATTTAGTAGTCACAAAAGTGTATCAAGATGCCAAAGTTCTGCAGATTATTTTTCATTTCCATTTTTTTCACCACTTTCACCGCTTCAGTACATGCACAGGTGAGTTCTGTAACCTTTGGAAAAAACCGGGTTCAATATCGAAAACTGCATTGGCAATATTATCAGACAGAAAATTTCAATGTATACTTTTACGAACAGGGACAGGAACTGGCCAAATATGTACTTCAAATCGCTGAAAAGGAATTACCGGAAATTGAAGCAGCTGCCGAATATAGTTTGCAGCGTCGTGCCAACATCATCGTTTACAACAATTATGCAGATTTCAGTAAAACGAACGTAGGTCTGAACACCGATATCATGAACACCAACAGTACCACCAAACTGGTCAACAACAAATTGCTGGTGTATTACGATGCCAATCATTACAACCTGCGTATTCAGATCAGAGAAGGTCTTGCAGATGTGATAACGAAAAATCTTTTTTTTGGTGATGATGTAGGCGAAGTCGCGAGTAACCAGGCACTGCTCAGCATTCCGCAATGGCTCACAGATGGCTATGTCGCTTATCTCGGCGAACACTGGAACACAGCACTGGATGACGAACTTAAAGCGGATATCCTTCAAGGCAAATACAAACGATTCTCCAGATTCAGCTTTGAAAAACCACTTTTAGCCGGACATGCTTTTTGGTATTATATCGAGGAGCAGTATAAAAAAGAAAATGTCACGTATTTTCTATACCTCGCCAGAACTTATAAAAACCTGAACAAAGCCTGTTTACAGATTACTGGAAAAAATTTCAAGCAGGTATGCAGAGATTTTCTTGCCTTTCAGGAAGAAAAGTATGACAATGATGTGGCCAAACGACAGCCCTATCCTAAAGGAAGTTTCATAGAAAGTTTTGCAATCAACCCACGTCAGAATTACTATAGATTCAATGTAAATCCGCAAAAGAAAAACAACAGCTACGTAGTCACGCAATTTAAAAAAGGCATTGTGCGTGTAATTTACAATGATGAAGACGAAAATCATACCATCCTGAAATATGGTGTCAGAACATATTCCAATCAGGTCAATCCCAACTATCCCATGATGGCCTGGGATCCGAAAGGGGCCAAGATTGCTGTAGTGTATGAAACCAAAGGCAAACTGCGTTTATTCGTTTACGATATATCTTCGAAGTTCACGCTTTACGACATCGATCTCTCCGAAAAATTCGATCAGATTCAGGATGTAAAATACATGCTCGACAACAGAACCCTGCTATTGTCGGCTGTAAGAAACGGGCACTCCGATATTTATACATTTGACATTGAAAAGGAAAAATACAAACAACTGACCGACGATGTGTATGACGATTTGGATCCTTCTTTCGTGACGTTTCCCAACAAATCCGGCATCATCTTTTCGAGCAACAGACCTAATGCCGCCGCATCAGGCTCAGATACATCATTACCCTGCAGTTACAAATACAATATCTTCCTGGTTACCGATTTTGGCGATCAGGCCAAGTACAACCAGATTTCGCAGCTCAGCGATCAGAAATATGGAAATGCCAGATTCCCGGCGCAATATAACGTCAACCACTTTACCTATGTGAGTGATGAAAATGGAATTGCCAACCGTTACGCTGGTTTCTTCACGACAAAAAAAATCGGTGTGGATACCATGGTGACGATCGGAGGACAGCTACTCCGCAATCCCCAAAAAAATCTTTCAGACAGCCTGATGCTAAATTATGGCAAGACCAGCTTGGATTCGATTTCTTATGTTACGCTCACAGCTGATTCCGCCTTCACCTTTCCGATCAGCAATTATGAAAGTAATCTCGCTGAAACAAGAACAGCCGGTGAAGCCCGTTTACTCAGCGAAGTGACCAATGCAGAAAACGAAAAAAATCTCTACAAAATTCCTGCCAATGAGTCTGTTTTGAAAAACAGAAACATCACCGCAAGACCAAGTACCTATGGTGAAAAACTCATGCGTGAGAGCGAAAGAACAAACGTGAATCCCGCAAAAATCGACAGTGCGCGAACCAGCAGACCCAACAATGATGGCTTTCAATCAGAATTTGAAAACGAACACAACGATAGTTTGTATGTGAATGCTAATGTATCCACATACGCAATTGATGGCTTGTCGGACGGTGTATTAAGTAGGGCAAGGCTATTCAAATACAAGCCTATCAAATTCTCCGCCAACTTCGGTTCACTGGGATTCAATACCAACATCCTTTACAACAGATTGCAACCATACGGCGGAGGTGCAGGCCCGATCATGCTCACAAGCAATACCCCGCTCAACGGACTCATCACCATGGGCGCCTCCGACCTGATGGAAGACCATCGTATCAATGGAGGATTCAAAATCGGCACCAATTTCAAAGACAATGAATGGTTTGTGAATTACCAGAATCTGAAAAGAAAAATAGATTGGGGAATCACTTACTATAGAAACGTGATCGGCACGGACGTGAATCTGATTTTCAGCCCTTCTTACAGAGAAATCACGCCAGGTAAGCTTTTCACCAATTTATACCAGGCCAATGTCTCCTACCCTTTTGATGAAAGTAAAAGCATCAGGCTTTCGACCGGTTTACGTTCAGACAATCTGAGTATTCTCAACAACATATACCTGCCTATCACCACCGTAATTGAGAATCAGCGTAAAATGTTTTCTCTTACGCATTTGGAGTTTATCTACGACAACAGCCTTAACCGACAAAACAATATCTTGAACGGCTTGCGATACAAAGCCTATATCGACTGGAACAGACAAATACACGGACTTACCGAAGGTATCGGCCCTACTGCATTTAACTTCGGATTTGATGCGCGCTACTATTATCCTATATATAAAGACTTTATCTGGGCGGGCCGAGTCGCCGGCGATTTCAGCTGGGGCAATCAAAAAACGATTTACTACCTGGGAGGCGTAGACGGCTGGCTGATGTTTGGCAACAATATTAAACCGGGCACCACGAGAGAACGTTATTTCAACTCGTCGAATGTCCCTTCAAACGATGTAAATTATGCATTCCAAAGTCTGGCTGTAAACATGAGAGGCTACATCCAAAATGTAGCCAACGGAAACAATGCAGTGGTCATCAACAGCGAATTCAGACTGCCCGTCCTTTCTACCATCTTTGACAGAACAGTAAGCAACGCCTTTTTGAGAGACTTGCAATTCACGCAATTCATCGATCTCGGAACCGCATGGACTGGAGCAGCAAGAAACATCAAAAGACCTGAAGTGACTTACTCCAACGGACCTGTTGAGGTGAAAATCAAATCTAAAGGTGTGGGACCATTCGCTGGTGGCTATGGTTTCGGAGCGAGAAGTACACTGTTGGGTTATTTTGTAAAATATGATATCGGATGGCCCATGACAGGATTCTTCAAAGACAGGCCCATCATGTATGTTTCGCTCGGCCTCGACTTCTGATTATTTTGTTGATTTGATTTCATCCAGCACTTCCAGGATGACGCCGCAGGCCTCTGTGATTTCTTCGTCACTGATATTAAGTGGTGGTGCGATGCGCAGTGCATGAGCAGCAAATAAAAACCAGTCGGTAAATACCCCTTTTTCTATAAGTCTGTCAATGATTTTTTTATTATTTGCAAAACTATCGAAATGCAAAGCCATCATCAGCCCGCGACTGCTGCAATTCAAAATCAAATCATGTTGTAGCAAAGACCTGAATAAAGCTTCTTTTTGATTGACTTTTGAGAGTAGGTCTTCATTTTTTAAAGCCTGAAAAGCAGCCATTCCTGCGGCACAGGAAACCGGATGACCACCAAAAGTATTGATGTGACCCAAAACCGGCTCATATGACAACACATCCATGATTTTTTTGTCGGCAACAAAAGCACCTAAAGGCATACCGCCACCAAGCGCTTTCCCAAGCAACAACACATCAGGTACAATGTCGAATTGTTCAAAGGCCCAAAGAGTGCCATTGCGTCCGAAGCCACATTGAATTTCGTCCAATATCAACAAAGTTCCTGTCTCGTCACATCGCTTTCGCAAGGCCTTCATCCAATTCATATCAGGAACATTCACACCCGCTTCGGCCTGAATCGTCTCTGCAATCACACAAGCGGTATTTTCAGTAATGGCATGAAGTTGTGATTCAATGCCATAATCCAGTTGTATGATACCGGGAAGGAGTGGACGAAAAGCTTGCTGCCAGTATTCGCTACCCATCACACTTAGGGCACCTTGCGTGCTCCCGTGATAGGAATTTTTAAATGAAACCATTTGCGCTCTTCCTGTGTATCGCTTAGCTAGTTTCATTGCACCTTCTGTAGCTTCTGATCCGCTGGCTGTATAAAAAATGGAATTCAGTTTCGATGGCAGATGATCTGTAAGCAATTTCGCATAAGCTACTTGAGGGTGCTCTATGAACTCACCATAGACCATGATGTGCATGTAAGCTTCTGCTTGCTGTTGCACTGCCTTTACCACTTCGGGATGACAATGCCCCACATTACAAACACTGAT
>Ga0315899_10007226_pt1 | contig 11930 bp, 8 predicted proteins | sample LakEriMetagenome_2_FD_203518 | JGI IMG/M metagenome (GOLD analysis project Ga0315899, IMG submission 203518) | Freshwater fungal communities from buoy surface, Lake Erie, Ohio, United States - Buoy 4 MA112 | ecosystem: Environmental > Aquatic > Freshwater > Lake | place: USA: Lake Erie, Ohio... | reverse complement strand
CCGGAAACCTCCGTCAACGGCCAGCCGAGCACTCCTGTGATCCTGCAGAACGCCTTCCGGGAGCACTTCGAAACCCTCCTGCCCACCATCCAAAAGGAATGGCCCGAGGTGGCCCGGCACACGCTGGAAGCCACCCGCGGCAGCTTCGATCAGCTCGTGGAGGTAATCAGTCGCCAAACAGGGGGCACCACTCCCCGGGTGAAGCAGCAACTGTTGGATCTGATTGAGGCCACCACACACCAGGCTCAGCAGGTGGGGGATTCCCTCAAGCCCTTGGAGGAGCAGCTCGATCAGCTGCTGGACGACCTCAACCGCACCCTGCGGCCCAAGCTGGAGAAACCCGTGCGGGAGCGCCCCCTGGTGGCCCTTGGCGTGGCCGCTGGCGTGGGCCTGCTCCTCGGTTTGCTCCTCTCGCCAGGGCGCCGCTCGGCATGAACCTCAAGGGAGCCTCGCGGCTGTCCGGCCTGCTCACCTCCGTGGTGGACCTGCATGTGCGCCTGGCCCTGCAGGAGGCCGATAAGGAAAAGCGTCGCTTGATCACCGGGGCCGTGATCCTGGGTGGTGGCCTCAGCTTTTTGCTGCTCGGGCTGCTGATGAGCCAGATCGCTTTGATCCTCTGGCTCCGGCAGGCCTACCAGCTCAGTTGGATCGCCGTGCTGTTGATTCTTGGGGGCATCTATTTGGCTCTTTCAGGGGTGTTTTTGCGGATCGGAGGCGCTCTGCTGAGCAAACCCCTGCTTCCTGAGACGGTGGCCGGCCTGACGCGCACCACGCGTGCCCTGACAGGCCGGCTTTGATCGCTGCCACCCGCCTGCGGCAGCCCGCCCTGGGCTGGGCGATCATGGCCATGGCCCTCCCCTTGATGCGATGACCGCCCCTTCCCCGAGTTTTCCCGCCACCGGCAGGATCGGTTCTGAGGGGCGCCAGTGGACGGGCGAGGCGATTCGTGAAGCTTTTCTTGCGTACTACCAGGAACGGGATCACCTCCGGCTGCCCAGCGCTTCCCTCGTGCCGGAGGACCCAACGGTGTTGCTCACCATCGCAGGTATGTTGCCTTTCAAACCGGTGTTTCTGGGGCAAGCTCCCCGGCCGGCGGCGCGGGCCACCACGAGCCAAAAGTGCATCCGCACGAATGACATCGAAAACGTGGGGCGAACAGCGCGCCACCACACCTATTTCGAGATGCTCGGCAATTTCTCCTTCGGAGACTATTTCAAATCTCAGGCCATCCACTGGGCTTGGGAGTTGAGCACCCAGGTGTTTGGCTTGGATCCGCAGCGGCTGGTGGTGAGTGTGTTTCGTGAAGATGATGAGGCGGCGGCGATCTGGCGTGATGAGATAGGGGTCAGCCCGAATCGGATCATTCGCATGGATGAAGCCGATAACTTTTGGGCCTCAGGACCGACAGGACCCTGCGGGCCTTGCTCCGAGATCTATTACGACTTCAGCCCTGAATTGGGCGACGCTGCCATCGATCTGGAGGACGATTCGCGATTTATTGAATTTTATAATCTCGTCTTTATGCAGTCTAACCGTGACGCAGACGGGGTGCTCACTCCGTTGGCGTCGCGCAATATCGACACCGGCATGGGGCTAGAGCGCATGGCGCAGATCCTGCAGGGTGTGGCCAATAACTATGAAACCGATCTCATCTTTCCTTTGATCGAAGTCGCTGCCGGGCTGGCGGGGCTGACGTATGCCACCACCGATCCTCAACGCCAAACCAGCCTCAAGGTGATCGGTGATCACAGCCGCGCCATGACCCAGCTCATCGCCGATGGCGTCACCGCTTCGAACCTGGGCCGGGGCTACATCCTGCGGCGCCTGCTGCGGCGCGTGGTGCGTCACGGCCGCTTGATCGGCATCCAAGGGCCCTTTCTCCCCATCCTCGGGGAGGCGGCAATCGAGCTGATGGGCAGGGCCTATCCCCAGCTCTTAGACCGTCGCCAAGCCATTCTCAGCGAGCTCGAGCGGGAGGAAGCCCGCTTCCTCACCACCTTGGAGCGGGGGGAGAAGCTCCTGGCCGATGTGCTGGACTCCCAGCCCGATCAGATCTCCGGCGAGCAGGCCTTCGAGCTCTACGACACCTATGGCTTCCCTCTGGAACTCACCGAGGAGATTGCCCAAGAGCATGGTCTTTCGGTTGATGTGGCTGGTTTTGAGGTGGCCATGGAGGCCCAGCGTCAGCGGGCCAAGGACGCCGCCGTGAGCGTCGACCTCACCCTTCAAGGCGCCCTGGAGCAGGTGGCAGCCGATCTGGAGAGCACGAGGTTCATCGGCTATGAGGCCCTCGACCATCCCAGCTGCGTGTTGGCCCTGGTGGCCGATGGTGTGGCGGCCGAGCAGGCCGTGGCCGGCCAGATGGTGCAGATCGTGCTGGATTCCACTCCCTTCTATGGCGAGGGAGGGGGCCAGGTGGGGGATCGGGGGGTGCTCAGCAGCGGTGGGGGCGAGGTTCCCTCAGGAGGCGCCATCGTCTCGATCGATGGAGTGAGCCGCAACCGCAGTGTGTTTGTGCACAGCGGCCGCGTGGAGCGCGGGATGCTGGCGGTGGGGGATGTGGTGAACGCCCAGGTCGATCGTTCCTGCCGGCGGCGGGCCCAAGCCCACCACACCGCCACCCACCTCCTGCAGGCTGCCCTCAAGCAGGTGGTTGACCCCTCCATCAGCCAGGCCGGATCCTTGGTCGATTTTGACCGCCTCCGCTTCGACTTCCATTGCCCTCGGTCCGTGACAGCGGAGGAAGTGGAGCTGGTGGAAACCCTCATCAATGGCTGGATTGCTGATGCCCACACCTTGGAGGTGCAAGAGATGGCCCTGGAGCGAGCCAAAGAGGCTGGGGCGGTAGCGATGTTTGGGGAGAAATATGCCGATGTGGTGCGGGTGGTCGATGTGCCTGGTGTGTCGATGGAACTCTGCGGCGGCACCCATGTGACAAACACCGCTGAGATCGGTCTGTGCAAAATTGTGGCGGAAAGTGGTGTGGCAGCTGGCATCCGGCGCATTGAGGCGGTTGCGGGCTCGGCAGTGCTTGCCTACCTCAACGAACGGGACGCGGTGGTGAAGGCTCTCGCAGAGCGGTTTAAGGCCCAGCCGGGGGAGATTGTGGACCGGGTGATCGCCCTTCAGGAGGAACTGAAGGGCAACCAGAGGGCCCTGCTGGCTGCCCGCCACGAGCTTGCCGTGGCCAAGGCCGCGGCGCTGCTGGTCCAGGCTGAGCCGGTGACGGGTGCCGCTGGGGCCACCTTCCAGGTGTTGGTGGCCAGATTGGATGGGGTCGAAGGAGCTGGACTTCAGGGGGCTGCCCAGCAGTTGCAAGAGCGTCTCGGGGAGGGCGCCGCTGTGCTCCTCGGCGGATTGCCCGAGCCAGGCGATTTGGGCAAGGTGAATTTGGTGGCTGCTTTCGGACCAGCCGTCGTGGCGGCGGGTCCCAAGGCGGGAGCTCTCATCGCCGCCGTGGCCAAGCAGTGCGGCGGTGGTGGTGGCGGCCGCCCCAACCTGGCCCAGGCAGGTGGGCGAGATGGGGCGGCTCTTGATGGGGCGCTGGCTGCCGCCAAGCTGCAGCTCAACGCAGCGCTGGCGTGCTGAATCGCTGGCGACCGTCTCGGCCAACGGGGCTCTGCGCCTGCGCGGGAGCCGGATTGACGCGAATAAAAGAAGCCATGCGAATGATGATGTTAAGATCAACTGGTCTTTGGGGAGTGCGGCAGATCGGTCGCTCCAGAGCAAATCTGTACAAGCCGAGGGATGCTTGCCGTGCCCTGAGGTTTGGCTAATTTAATCTTGGCATCTCCGCTCAATTGCTATCTGGGTCAATGGGTCCATTCATCACAGATCAGTCACAGGCGTGCATCTGGATCCTTGATGATGATGAAGAAATGTGCTCTCTTCTTGCCCGTCAAGGTGAAAAAGTTGGTTGGAAGATGTGCTCCTACCACCATCCTCGCCAGCTCCCGCAGGCTCTCCAACACAGCCATCCGGATTTGTTAATTCTGGATCAGTTGCTTCCTGAAAAGCACGGTCTCGATGTCATGAAAAGCTTGCGCCAGCATGATCGACCTTTTCCTGTGGTCATTCTTTCGGCTTTGGCGGCTCCCAGTGATCGCATCGCTGGGTTGGAGGCGGGAGCAGACGACTATCTCTCAAAGCCCTTCCATTTTCGCGAATTACAATTGCGCGTCGAGCGCTTGCTGCACTCTGCCTCCACTTCGTCACCTCAGCAGCCCCCACACCAACCCAACAGCTTCCTGATCGGCACGATGCGTTTTACAGCTGAACCTGAGCAGAGGCTCCTCACAGCCTCGGGGGAAAGCGTCCGGCTCACCCGTGGTGAGGCCTCCCTATTGAGGGCATTTTGCCGCAATCCGGGAGTTGTCTTGAGCCGAGCCCAGCTGCTTCAGTGTTCTGGCAGCCTGGTTAGTTCGGGCCACAGCCGCACGATTGATGTGCGGCTTTCCCGCCTGCGCAAGCTGCTCCGCCAGCTCACTGGGGGAGAGCTGATTGATCCGGTGCGGGGGCAGGGATACAGGCTGGTTGGCAATGTGGTGCCCTGCCTTGACGATGAACCCCTCTCCGAGGTTTGATCGAGCTGACTGGCTGCGGTTGTTTTTTTATCTCATCGGCGGCTGTGGATTTACGTTTGCTCTGTTCTGGGTTGCCCTGAACACTTTTTTGGAGCCCAAACTGGTCTCCGAAACAGCCTTGCGCACCTCTCGCAGCGTGGGTCTGGTGGAGCTTGCCCTTCAGTTGGTCCCACCGGAAAAGCTGCCCCAAGGGGTGATCGTCAATCGCTCGTGGCAGGGACCAGAAGGGGAAGTCAGGTCCTTGGATGCTTTTGATCGCAAAGTGCAGCTGCTGATGCAGAGCCAGTATCAGGTCACGCGCCAGATTCAGCGAGATCAGCGGCCTTTTGTGGACTCTTGGGGAGGGATGTGGGTGAGGTTGGAGACCTTCCACACCCCTCCGATTTGGCTATATCAACCTGAGCGCCTGAGCACCAGTAGTGCCTGGTTTTTACCCCTGCTGCGCAGCGCGGCCTTGTTCATGGGGTTGGCCATCGGCACGATCCTGTTTTTGAAGCAGTGTGTGGAAACCCCCTTTAACAAAGTGTTTTCGAAGTTGCCCGATGGTTTGCCAGCCCCCCTGCCTCTATTGCCCGAGCAGGGAATCAGTCCTCTGCGCGTGTTGAGCCTCCGCATCAACAGGCTCCTGGAACGCCTGAACAATGTGGCTGCAGAGCGGCGGGCGTTTTTGAGAGGCATTGTTCACGATCTTGCCGGTCCCCAAACCCGCATCGGGCTTCACCTCGAACTGATGTCTGATTCCCTGGCTGACTCCCATCAGGATGCCCTTCAAGCCATGACGAGTGACATGCGTCAGTTGGAGGCCATCACCCAACAGCTGGCCTTGCTGGCGGAGAGAGATCAACCTGTGGTTTCGGTGCAACAGCTCGCCTTGGATGATCTGTGCACCCGGCTGGCGACCAGTTATGGCGGCCAGTCCATTGACTGCAAGGTTCCGCGCCTGTTGGTGCGGCTGGATGCCTCTGGCTTGGAGAGGAGCCTGTGCAACCTCATTGACAACGCCCTCGATCACGGCCAGCCTCCCGTGGAGATCGATGCCTGGACCAAGAAGGCCACACTGGTGTTGCAGGTGAAGGATCAAGGGCGTGCCCCCAGCAAGGCGAACTTGCTGACCATGCCTACGAAGAGCCCGGCCTATGACAGGCAACGCCGTCGCCACAGGGGTTTGGGCTTGGCCATCGTGGAGCGATTCTGTCGGGATCATCAGGGCAGCCTCACGGTGCTCCCTTCCGATCAGGGCTTCATCGTTCAGATGCATCTTTTGGCCACTCAAGAGGGGCCCGTGGTGCTTTGACCCGATCTCAGCCTTCCAGGTAGGTGGTTTGTCCGAGACTGGTTTCCAGGTGTTGCATCAGCCTGCGGGCCGCTTCGATCGATAGCCTGCCTGCAGCAATTGCTTCCTCACTGGCCTGCCTGAGGCGCTCCTGGAGACTTTGGGGATCGTGTTCCATGGCCTGGAGCACCTCGGCATTCGTATCGCCCCGCACCACATGCTCCACCCGATACCCGCCCCCATCGGTGAGGCGAATGTGCACCGCATTGGTGCGGCCGAAGAGGTTGTGCAGGTTGCCCATCACCTCCTGGTAGGCCCCAGCCAAAAACAAGCCCACCCAGTAGGGTTCGCCAGGCCGGAGGGCATGGAGCTCCAGCAGCGGCTTCTCTGTTCCGGGGCCTATGAAGCGCGCCAGCTTGCCGTCAGAATCGCAGGTGAGGTCGGCAAAGCGTCCCAACCGATCAGGCCGCTCCGATAGCCGGTGGATCGGCAGCACGGGAAAGAGTTGCTGGATGGCCCAGGTGTCTGGAGCCGAGCGAAACACCGAGAGATTGGCGTAATAGGTGCTTGCCAGGGCGGCTTGCAGCCCCCGCAGATCCTCAGGGATGGCTGTCTCGCTGGGGACATCCGCCAGACGCTGGGCAATTTTCAGGCCGCATGCCCAGTAGAGCGCTTCCGCCTGACCCCGCTCCGGGAGCCCCAGGTAGCCCAGGCGAAAGGCGGACAGAGCATCCTCCTTGAATTTGATCGCATCGTTCCAGGCTTCCTGGAGGGGTTCACAGCTGGCCGGGCGGGTTGGATCGCAACTTTCCACCGCGCTGATCAACGCCAAGGTGTCGCGCAGGTTGCGCACGATCAGGGGCTCCTCACCTGTGGCGGAACTCACGGCTGCGGGTGGTTGGCTGCAACCGAGCACATCAAAGACGAGCACGCTGAAGTGGCTGGCAATGGCTCGCCCGCTCTCGCTCACCAGGGTGGGGACGGCCACGCCCTTGGGTTCGCAGCATTCCCGCACCGTGGCCACCACGTCATTGGCGTAGTTCTGCAGGGAGTAGTTGGTGGAGGCTGTGGTGGCGGTGCGGCTGCCGTCGTAATCGATCCCCAGGCCGCCGCCCACATCGAGGAATCCCATTGCTGCACCAAGGCGGTTGAGCTCCACGTAGAGCTGGCCGGCCTCCTGAAGGGCATCTTTAAGCACGGCAATGTCGTTGATCTGGCTGCCGATGTGGAAATGAAGGAGGCGCAGATCCGAGAGCAGGCCGGCTTGGCGCAGGGCCTCCACCGTGGTGAGCAGATCGGGAATCGAGAGGCCGAATTTGGCTCCCTCCCCCACCGAGCTTCCCCAGCGGCCCACGCTGCGCGCCGAGAGTTTCGCCCGCACACCGATCAACGGCGCCGCCCCTAGGTCCTGGCTGGCGGCGATGATTCGCTCCACCTCATCCGCCTGCTCGATCACCACCACCGGTTGTCGGCCCAGCCGGCGGGCGAGGATCGCCGTTTCGATGTAGCGGCGGTCTTTGTAGCCGTTGCAGATCAGCAGGGCCTCCGGATCATCCAGCAGGGCCAAGGCGATCAGCAGTTCGGCCTTGCTGCCAGCCTCCAGGCCAAAATGCCAGCGCCTGCCGGTCTCCATCAGCTGCTCCACCACATGGCGCTGTTGATTGCATTTCACCGGAAACACCCCCTGATAGCGGCCGCCGTAGCCGTATTGGGCGATGGCGCGCTCGAAGGCGGCATGGAGCCGCTCCAGCCTGTCGTCGAGGATGTCGTCGAAGCGAATCAACAGGGGCAAGGCCAGATCACGCCCCCGCAGGCCCTTCACCAGCTCCACCAGATCGAGGGACCCCCCTCGCTCTCCCTTGGGCTGCACCATCACATGGCCCCGGGCATTCACCGAGAAATAGGGATCCCCCCAACGGTCCAGGCCGTAGAGGGAGGCGCTTTGGGCGGCACTCCAGGCGTCGACGCCGCTTTGGCCCATGGGGGTGCAATGGAGCAGGCGCGAATCTAGTCGGCGCCCAGGCGGGCTACATCCGGCTCAGCGTGGGGATGCCCAGCAGCCCCAGCCCCAGCTTCAGCGTTTCGGCGCAGAGGCGGCAGAGGGCCAGGCGGGAGCCCCGCTCCGCCGCTTCGGCCTTGAGCACTGGCACCTGGTCATAGAAGCGGTTGAAGCATTGGCTGAGTTCAAACAGGTAGCTGCAGAGCCGATTGGGCAGCAGATCCTCCTCCACTTCGAGGATCACGCTGTCAAACTTGAGCAGCTCGCGCACCAGAGCCCACTCCAAAGGGTCACTGAACACCAGCGGATCGGGCACGGCTTCCGCCGCAGCGGCCTCGCCGCCCCGACGCACGATGCCCGCCAGGCGCACCACTGCATACAGCAGATAGGGAGCGGTGTTGCCCTGCAGGGCGAGCATGCGATCAAAGCTGAATTGGTAGTTGGTGATCCGGTTGGTGGCCAGGTCGGCGTATTTCACGGCGCCCAGGCCCACGGCGGTGGCCACCGCCGCGATGAAGGGCTCCTCTTCCTGGCGGCCTTCTTCAGCCAGCCGCGACCTGAGGTCGGCTTCCGCCCGCTGCACCGCCTCCTCCATCAGGTCTTTGAGGCGCACGGTGTCGCCGGAGCGGGTTTTGAGCTTTTTGCCGTCGTCCCCCTGCACCAGGCCGAAGGGCACGTGCTCCAGCCGGCCCCCTTCCGGCACCCAGCCCGCCCGCTGCGCCACCTCAAACACGGCCGCGAAATGGCTCGCCTGGCCGGCGTCGGTGACGTAGATCAGGCGCTGCGCCCCGTCGCCTGAGGGCGGAGCGGCAAAGCGGTAGCGGATGGCGGCCAGGTCGGTGGTGGCGTAGTTGTAGCCGCCATCGCTTTTTTGCACGATCACCGGCGGTTTGTCCTCAGCGAGAAACACGCATTCGGCGCCGGCGTCCTCCACCAGCAGGCCCGCCCCGCGCAGATCGGCCACCACTGCGGCGAGAAAGGGGTTGTAAAAGGATTCGCCCCGCTCCTGGAGCACCACCCCCAGCCGGTCGTAGATCTGCTGGAACTCCCGCCGGGATTGCTCGCACAGCAGGGTCCAGGCGTTGAGGCTCACCGGATCGCCTCCCTGCAGCTTCACCACCTCTTCCCGGGAGGTGGCTTGGAAGACAGGATCGCTGTCGAAGCGCGCCTTGGCCTGGCGGTAGAAGCTCACCAGATCGCCCAGGTTCACCGCATCCGCCTGCTCAAGGGCCTCAGGTGCCACCTCCTTGAGGTGGGTGATGAGCATGCCGAACTGGGTGCCCCAATCGCCCACATGGTTGAGCCGCAGCACGGGGTGCCCGCGAAATTCGAGCACGCGCGCCAGGGCATCGCCAATGATTGTGGAGCGCAGGTGCCCCACGTGCATCTCCTTGGCGATGTTGGGGCTTGAGAAATCCACAATCACCGGGGCCAGCGGTCCCGCGGCGCAGGGCACCCCGAGGCGGGGATCGTCCACTCGGCGCCGCACCTCGGCGGCCAGGACTTCGGGGCGCAGGGTGAGATTGATGAACCCCGGCCCAGCGATCTGGGGGGGCAAGCACAGGGGGCTGAAACCGGGATCGGCCGTCAGCTGCTCCACTACAGCGGTGGCGATGGCCCGGGGCGCCTGGCCGAGGGGCTTGGCCAGGGGCAGGGCCCCGTTGGCCTGAAAGTCGCCGAATTCGGGCTTGCTGGCGGCCTCCAGCTGGGGATCGAAGGGCGTCCCTGTGGCCCTGGCCGCGGCGGCCGCCTCCGGAAAGGCCCGCTCCATGGCGCCCTGGAGCTGGTGGCGGAGCGTCTGGAGCACGCTGAGCATTGGCGGGCCAGGCAGAGGAGGAGAGAGTCGATCATCTCTCCCGGGGGATCAGGGGGGGGGAGGTCGGCTATGGGGCAGCGATCCATGCAACGTCCGCAATGGACCTGCTCAGCGATCCCGGCCACTCACCACCAGGGCCGCAAGGATCCCCACGGCTCCGGCGAGGGTGCGCGGACCCAGCGATTCCCCCAGGAACAGGTGGGCGCTCAGCAGCGCCACCACCACCACCCCGTTCCCCCATAGCGCAACGGCCAGGGCGCCGAGGTGCCGGTAGCTGATGAGGAGGCACAGCTCACTGCCCAGCCGCACCACCCCGGCGTAGATCAGGAGCACCCCCACCACCCACCAGGTGCGCAAATAGAGGAAGTGATCCGGGCCGTAGAGCAGCAGGGAGATCAGGCCAAATACCACGGCGGCCCCCAGGCTCGTCACCCCCAGGGAGAGCCCCAGGCCCCAGGGCCTGCCAGCAGTCAGGCGGTTGAGCACGCCGGCGATGGCAAAGGCCACCACACTCACCAGGGCCCAGAGCACACCGGCCAGGCTGGTGCTGCGATCTGCCGCAGAGGCCATGGGCATGGCCATGCTGCTGCTCAGCCAGAGCCCAACGGGAAGCAGGGTGAGGGAGAGGCCAAAGCGCTTGGGCAGCGGCTCCCTCAACACAACGAGGGCCAGAACAGCCGTCACCGGAAGGATGAGGGTGAAGATCAGGGTGAGGCTCACCACCGGCAGCCGCCGCAGGGCGAGAAAATAGGCCATCGGCCCGATGCAAAACCCCAGGGCGGCGCGGCTGGCTAGGAGCAAGCGATCCCCGCTCGTGAGCGCCGACAGCTGCCGCTTCACTCCGGGCAGATCGATCGCCAGCGACGCCAGTCCCGTCGCCAGGCTGGCGAAAAAAAACACGTTGCAGAAGCTGATCGGGTCTTCCTGCATGCCGTAACGGGCAACCGCAGTTTCCCCCCGCTCCTGCAGCCACTTGAGGAGGGTCGGGTCGCATCCCTTAATCAAGACGTAGGCCAGCAGGGCCAGCCCCGCCCTCACGCCAACACCGCCTCAAACCGCATCGAGATGTCCAGCCAGCTGCTGCGGGTGATCGGCGCGCTGGTGGAGATCAGATCCACCCCGCTGGCGGCATAGGCCCGCAACGCCTCGGGTTGAACCCCGGAAGCCTCCAGCGTCGCCTGGGGCGCTAGCTGCCGCAAGCGCGGCACCAGATCGCTGAGCGCTTCTGGGGAAAACCCATCCAACAACACCGCATCGGCTCCAGCCCGCAAGGCCAGCCCGGCTTCCTCCTCTGTTTCGGCTTCCACGATCAGCCGGGCCGGCCAGGGGGCTGAGGCCCGCACCACCGCCACGGCCCGCCCGATGCCCCCCGCCCAAGCCAGATGGTTTTCCTTGAGCATCGCTGCGTCATCCAACCCGAAACGGTGGTTGGTGCCGCCGCCGCAGCGCACGGCGTATTTCTCGAGCACCCGCAGCCCCGGCGTGGTCTTGCGCGTGTCCACCAGCCGCACGCCCGTGCCCTCCAGCTCGGCCACCAAGGCCGCGGTGGCGGTCGCCACCCCAGAGAGTCGCATCGCCAGATTCAGGGCGGTGCGCTCGCCCGCCACCAGCGCCGCCGCCTGTCCCGCCAGCGTGAGCAGGCGCTGGCCAGCCTTCACCCGCACCCCATCGGGCACCCGTCCTTCCACGCTCACCTGGGGATCCAACAGGCGGAACAGCGGCTCCACCAGCACCCCGCCACAGAACACCCCTTCCTGTTTGGCGATCCATTGGGCCCGCCCATCCCGATGGATCACGGCTGGGCTGGTGAGATCTCCCCGGCCCAAGTCTTCGGCCAGCCAGGCCTTGAGCTGCTGCAGCAACTCAGGTTGCAGGGGGGGGCATAGGGGAGCCATCGGCATCTTCAGCCCCCCCATCTTCGGATGCCATCAGGCCAGGGGTGTCTTAGGCCAGACCTAGCAGCGCCACCCAGAGAACCTTGCAAAGCATGTGGAGAATTTGATCGGTGGTGAAGTTGATTCGCCCCTTGCACTTGTTGTGGTCGATCAAAACGTGGATGCCCGTTTCGGCTAAACCGAGCAGGGGCACTCCCGTGAGCAGGGCTACTCCCAGCCCATGGATCGCTCCATGGGCTGTCAACCACCATCCCCAGGGAAGAACTTTGTCGCAGCCACGGCACTTCTCCCTGGCCATGCGATCGCTCTGCAGCCCAAAATCACAGAGGAAATGGGCCATCAGCAGCAGAAGGAGCACGGAGAC
>Ga0315899_10007225_pt1 | contig 11930 bp, 11 predicted proteins | sample LakEriMetagenome_2_FD_203518 | JGI IMG/M metagenome (GOLD analysis project Ga0315899, IMG submission 203518) | Freshwater fungal communities from buoy surface, Lake Erie, Ohio, United States - Buoy 4 MA112 | ecosystem: Environmental > Aquatic > Freshwater > Lake | place: USA: Lake Erie, Ohio... | reverse complement strand
CGGCACCCCGGTGGCGAGCGAGATCGCCTCGGCCGTCTGCCGGGCCCGGGTCATGTCGCTGCTGAGCAGCGCCGCCGGCCGGCTGCCCGCGAAGCGCGCGCCGAGCGCGCGGGCCTGCGCGAGCCCGCGCTCGCCGAGCGGCGTGTCCGGCCACTGCAGCACACGCGCGGCGTTCAGGTCGGTCTCCCCGTGGCGGATCAGGACGATGCTCATGGCGGCTCCTCGGCGCCGACCGTTCTACCATGGCGGCCCGGGTCCCGCAGCCGGGCGGTGAAAGGTCCGGCGGTCCCGCTCGACGGATCCGGAATCGCCGTCGTCCGCCCCCAGCGTCCCTCCCTGCGTCCCGCCATGCACCTGCGCCGCCGCTCGCTGATCCTCGCAGGCACCGCCGCCGCCGCGCTCGTGGCGCTCGGCGCGGTGCCCGGCGCCCGTGCGCCGCGCGCGCAGGAGCGCCGCCACGACCCGCTCGACCTCGACGCGTTCGACGCCACGCGCGGGCGCCCGGTGCCGATGCGGCTGTACCTGCCGCGCGCCGCGACCGCGGCGCGTCCTGCGCCGCTGGTGGTCTTCTCGCACGGCATCGGCGGCTCGCGCGCCGGCTACGGGTGGCTCGGCACGCACTGGGCCGACGAGGGCTTCGCGAGCCTGCACCTGCAGCACGTCGGCAGCGACCGCAGCCTGTGGGGCGCCGGCAGCCCGTTCGCGCTGGTCGAGCGCCTGCAGGCGGCCGCGCGCGCCGACGAGGCGATCGCGCGGGTCGGCGACCTGCGCTTCGCGCTCGACACGGTGCTCGGGGGGCCGCTCGCCGAGCGCCTCGACGCCGATCGCGTCGTCGCGGCCGGCCACTCCTACGGCGCGAACACGACGCTGCTCGCCGCCGGGGCCCGCGTCGAGCGCGACGGCCGGCCGGTCGACCTCGCCGAGCCGCGGATCCGCGCCGCGATCGCGATCTCGGCCCCGCCGTTCTACGGCGCACCGTCGCCGCGGCCGATCCTCGAGCCGGTCCGGCTGCCCAGCCTGCACGTGACCGCGACCGACGACGTGATCCGCATCCCCGGCTACTGGAGCGGGGCGGAGGACCGGGTCGCGGTGTTCGACGCGGTCGGCGGCGAGCGCAAGGTGCTCGCGGTGTTCGCGGGCGGCTCGCACTCGATGTTCACCGACCGTGCCGCCCCCGGCGGCTTCGAGCTGAACGCACGGGTCAAGTCGGCGACGCGCGAGCTCACGACCGCCTTCCTGCGCGGCGTGCTCGACGGCGACGACGGCGGCGTGCTGCGCGAGTGGCCTCTCCGGCACGCGGCGATCCTCGCGCGCTTCGTCGCGCCGGCGTAGCCCGCGGGGCGGGGCGGGGCGCCGGCCGGCTATGATGCGGGTCGGCCGCCCTGCGCGGCCGCCTCACCCATGTCCCGACTCCCCCCGAAGCCCCCGGCCCCCGGCCGCCGCGGCCCCCCGACCGCTCCCGCCGCGCGCCGCCCGGCGCCGGCCGGCGCGCGCGCCGCTCCACCGTCCGGTGCGGGACCGCGTGCGGCCCGGCCGCAGGCCCCCGGGCGCGACGAGGCCCCGGCGTCCGACGAGACCCCGCGGCTGTCGAAACGGATGGGCGAGCTCGGCCTGTGCTCGCGCCGCGAGGCCGACACCTGGATCGAGAACGGCTGGGTGAAGGTCGACGGCGTCGTCGTGACCACGCTCGGCACGCGCGTCTCGCGGCAGGCCCGCGTCGAGATCGACCCGGCGGCTGCGCGGCACCAGGAGGAGCAGGTCACGATCCTGCTGAACAAGCCGATCGGCTATGTGTCGGGCCAGGCCGAGGACGGCCATCCGCCGGCGTCGACGCTGATCCGCCCGGAGAACCGCTGGAGCGGCGATCCCTCGACGCTGCGCTTCAAGCCGGGCCACCTGCGCGGCCTCGCGCCGGCGGGCCGGCTGGACATCGACTCGACCGGCCTGCTGGTCTTCACGCAGGACGGCCGTGTCGCGCGCCGCCTGATCGGCGACGACGGCGCGGTCGAGAAGGAGTACCTGGTCCGCGTCGAGGGCACGCTCGACGACGCGGGCCTGGCGCGGTTGCGGCACGGCCTCGAGCTCGACGGCGTGACGCTGCGGCCCGCGAAGGTCTCGTGGGCGAACGAGGACCAGCTGCGCTTCGTGCTGCGCGAGGGCCGCAAGCGGCAGATCCGCAGGATGTGCGAGCTGGTGGGGCTCAAGGTCGTCGGCCTGAAGCGCGTGCGCAGCGGCGGCGTGCCGCTCGGTCCGCTGCCGGTCGGCCAGTGGCGCTACCTGCGCCGGGACGAGTCGTTCTGAACCCCGCCCCGATCCCCGCCGACGGCGCCGCGCCGCCGCGCCTGCACTGGATCGAGGACGGCGAGCCGCGGTCCGCGCGCTGGCGCTCCGAGCGCGGCGCGCCGCCGCCGAAGCGCGTGCTGGTCGTCGACGACACGACGCGCGCCGACGACGCCTACGGTCTCGCCGCGCAGGGCGTGGGCCTGCTGTGGCGCGGCGACTTCCAGAACGCGCGCCAGCTGCTGGTGGCGCTCGCCGCGCGCGTCGACCGACCGGCGCGTGGCCGCGGCCCCAAGGTGCCGGCAGCCGGCGCGCGGGCGCCGGACCGGCCACCGACCCTCTCCGGGCGCGAGGCGTTCGATCGCGCGCGCCAGGCCCGCTCGCAGCGGGCGCGCACGCTCGGCATGCTGCTGATCGAGCTCGACGCCGGCCACCGCGCCGCGCTGCGCCGTGCGCCCGACCTGCACGCGGCCTGCACCGAGGCCTGGGGCGAGGGCGACGGGCCGTCGGTGGTCTCGCTGCGCGAGCTGCAGGGCCTCGTCGGCGCGCACGAGTGGCGGGTCCGCGGCATCGACGTGCCCGCGGCCGGCGGCCGCATCCATCCGCACTACGGCGTGTTCGCGCCGACGCGCGCCGAGTACGTCGAGCTGGTCGGCCGCGCGCCTTGGCCCGGCGGCGCGCCGCCCGCGACCGCGTTCGACGTCGGCACCGGCACCGGCGTGCTCGCGGCGGTGCTCGCGCGGCGCGGCGCCGCGCGCGTCGTCGCGACCGACCTCGAGGCGCGGGCGATCGACTGCGCGCGAGAGAACGTCGCGCGGCTCGGCCTGGAGCGCCGCGTCGAGGTCGTGCGCGCCGACCTCTTCCCCGAGGGGCGCGCCGCCGTCGTCGTCTGCAATCCGCCGTGGGTGCCGGCGCGGCCCGCGTCGCCGCTGGAGCGCGGGGTCTACGACGAGGACGGGCGGATGCTGCGCGCGTTCCTGCAGGACCTCGCCGCGCACCTCGAGCCCGGCGGCGAAGGCTGGCTGGTGCTGTCCGACCTCGCCGAGCACCTCGGGCTGCGCGGGCGCGACGCGCTGCTCGCCGCGTTCGAGGCGGCCGGGCTCGAGGTCGCCGGCCGGATCGACGCGCGGCCCGCCCACCGCAAGGCGGTCGACCGCAGCGACCCGCTGCACGCGGCGCGCGCCGCCGAGACGACGTCGCTGTGGCGGCTCGTCGTGCGCGGCGCGCCCGGCCCGTGACACGGTCCGTTCCACGGGGGGCGCGCTACCGGGCGCGGTCACGCCGTGGCACGCTGGCGCCCTGATCCGCCAGGAGACCCCCGCATGCCCCGCCTGTCCGGCCGATCCGCGTTCCTCGGGCTGCTCGAGGACGAGGGGATCACGCACCTGTTCGGCAACCCCGGCACGACCGAGCTGCCGATCATGCACGCGCTGCCCGAGCATCCGGCCCTCCACTACGTGCTCGGCATGCAGGAGAGCGTCGTCGTCGGCATGGCCGACGGCTTCGGCCGCGCCTCGGGCCGGCTCGTCGCCGCGAACGTGCACGTCGCGCCCGGCCTGTGCAACGCGATGGGCGCGCTCTACAACGCGAAGTTCACCGGCACGCCGCTGCTGCTGACCGCGGGCCAGCAGGAGCAGGGACACGGGCTCACCGAGCCGCTGCTCTACGAGCCGCTGGTGCGCATCGCCGAGCCGCTGGTCAAGTGGGCGGTCGAGGTCAACCGGCTCGAGGACCTGCCGCGGATCGTGCGGCGCGCCGCGAAGATCGCGACCACGCCGCCGACGGGGCCCGTCTTCGTCTCGCTGCCGGGCGACATCCTGAACGCCGAGGCCGAGCTCGACCTGCTCGCCTGCAGCCGCGTCGAGACGCGCGTGCGCCCGTCGGACGCGCTCGTGGACGCGCTCGTGCGCCGGCTGCTCGCGGCCGAGCGGCCGGTGATGATCGTCGGCGACGAGGTGGTGAAGAGCGACGCGCTCGACGAGGCCGCGGCCTTCGCGCGCGCGCTCGGCTGCGCGGTCTGGCAGCAGCCGGTGGGCAACGGCGCGCACTTCCCGTCCGAGCATCCGTGCTACCGCGGCACGCTGCCGCGGGCGCAGCCGAAGGTCCGCGAGACGCTCGCCGCGCACGACCTGCTGGTCGTCGTCGGCGCGGACCCGCTGTGCATGTCGGTCTACAGCGAGGTCGAGCCGATGCCGCCCGGCATGCCGGTCGTGCAGGTCGGCCTCGTCGAGCGGCACGTCGCGAAGAACTGGCCGGTCGAGCTCGCGGTGCTCGCCGACGTGCGCGAGACGCTGCGCGCGCTGACGCCGGCGCTCGAGGCGGCGGGCGGCGACGCGCACGCGGCGCGCGCGCGGGCCCGCGTCGCCGCGCTCGCGGCGGACGACTGGACCCGCCGGCGCGAGGCGCTGGTCGCGACGATCTCGCGCGCCGCGGCGCACCGGCCGATCGACACCGACTGGGCGGTGCTGCAGATGATCGACGCGCTGCCCGACGACGCGATCGTCGTCGACGAGGCGCTGACCGCATCGCGCCATGTGCCGGCGCTGCTGCGCTACCGCGAGCGGTTCGGCTACCACGCGATGGCCTCGGGCGGCATCGGCTGGGGGCTGGCCGCGTCGGTCGGCGTGTCGCTCGCGCATTCGGGGCGCCCGGTCGCGTGCCTGACCGGCGACGGCAGCGCCATGTACACGATCCAGGCGCTCTGGACCGCCGCGCACCATCGGCTGCCGCTCAACGTCGTGCTGGTCAACAACGGCGGCTACCGGATCATCAAGCAGCGGCTGCTGTCGTTCCACGGCAGCCGGCGCTTCGTCGGCATGGACTTCGCCGATCCGCCCGTCGACTTCTCGGCGCTGGCCGCGTCGATGGGCGTCGAATCCGTCCGAGTCGACGACCCGCGTGCGGTGCGCGACGTGCTCGCGGACGCGTTCCGGCGGCCGGGCACGAAGCTGATCGAGCTGATGGTCGACGGGAGCGTGTAGGCCGATGCGCTCGGACGGTCGGGATGCCGAGCGCGGCGCGGCCGCGCCCTCGGGGCCGCTCTACGGCATCCAGGTGCAGGTCTGCGGCGACGCCTGGGTGATGGTCGACTGGGGCGGGCACGCCGATGCGAACGTCGCCGCGCGCGCGCTCGCAGCGCGGCTGCGCGCGAAGCCGCCGGCGTTCTGCGCCGAGGCGGTCGCGGGCGTGCGCACGCTCGCCGTGCGGCTGCCGGACGAGGAGGGCGGCCGCACGCGGGCCGCGCACCGCGAGGCCGCGCTCGAGTGGCTGCGCGGCTGCGCGGCCGACGCGCTGCGCTGGGAGGCGCCGCCGGGACGCCGCGTGGTGCTGCCCGCGTGCTACGACGCGTCGCTCGCGCCCGACCTGGAGGAGGTCGCGCGCGCGGTCGGCCTGTCGCCGGCCGAGGTCGCCGAGCGCCACGCGGCGAGCACCTTCACCGCGATCGTGATCGGGTTCATGCCGGGCTTCGCGTATCTCGACGGGCTCGACCCGACGCTCAAGGTCGATCGACGCGCCTCGCCCCGGCCGGTCGTGCCCGAGGGCGGCATCGCGATCGCCGGGCGGCAGACCGCGGTGTACCCGACGCCGACGCCGGGCGGCTGGAGCCTGATCGGGCGCTGCCCCGCGCGGCTGTTCGACCCGTCGCGCGCGCGGCCCGCCCTGATGGGCGAGGGCGACACCGTGCGCTTCGAGCCGATCGACCTCGCGACCTTCGAGCGGATGTGGAGCCGCCGGTGAGCGCCGCACGATCGCATCGGAGGCGCTCGCGCCCCCTCGGGGGGCTGGGCCGCAGGCTCGTGGGGGCACCATGAGCGCCGCGCCCGCGATCGAGGTGCACAAGCCCGGCCTGCTCACCAGCGTGCAGGACCAGGGCCGCCCCGGACGCGCGGCGCTCGCGCTGTCGCGCGGCGGCGCCGCCGACCCGCGCGCGATGGCGCTCGCGAACGCGCTGGTCGGCAACGCGACCGGCGCGGCCGGCCTCGAACTCACCGGCCCGGGCCCGATGCTGCGCGTCGAGGCCGACGCCTGGATCGCCTGCGTCGGCGCGCGCCACCGCTGCCGCGTCACCCGCGCCGACGAGGGCGGGGCCGGCGTCGCGTTGCCGGCCAACCGTCCGGTGTTCGTGCCCGCCGGTGCGACGCTGCGCTGGCAGGCGCCCGAGGCCGGCTGGCGCAGCTGGCTCGCGATCGCGGGTGGACTCGCGCTGCCCGAGGTGCTCGGCAGCCGCAGCGGCCACCTCGCGGCCGGCATCGGACCGGCGCGGCTCGCCGCCGGCGACCGGCTGGCGCTCGCCGCCGACGCAGCCGCGCTCGCGCGCTCGCGCTCGGCCGCGGTGCTGCGTCGCGACGACCCCGCCGCCGGCCGACCGTGGCCGTCGTGGCACCTGCCCGACGGCCTGCCGCCGACGTGGCCGGAGATCGAGCTGCCGGTGCTCGCCGGCCGTCACTTCGGGCTGCTGTCGGCGGCGGCGCGCGCCGCGCTGCTCGACACCGAGTGGACGGTCGGCGCGCAGAGCAACCGACAGGGGCTGCGGCTCGAGGGCGCGCCGCTCGACACGCGCGGCCTGCCGCAGCTCGCGAGCGAGCCGGTCGCCTTCGGCACGGTGCAGCTGCCGCCCGCGGGGTTGCCGGTCGTGCTGCTCGTCGAGCACCAGACCACCGGCGGGTATCCTCGCGTGCTCGAGGCCGCGTCGGCCGCCGGGCCGCTGCTCGCTCAGGCCGCGCCGGGGTGCCGCGTGAGGTTCCGGCTCGTCGAGCTCGACGAGGCCGACCGGCTCGCGTACCGCCTCGCGGTCGAGCACCGCCAGCGGGTCGCCGGCGTGCGGACGACCTGCGGCCACCCTTTCGATGGAGACTCCTGAGATGGCCCCTTCGACGATGACGACGATCGACCTGAACGCCGACATGGGAGAGTGCTTCGGCGCGTGGACGATGGGCGACGATGCCGGGCTGATGCCCTGGATCACGTCGGCGAACGTCGCCTGCGGCTTCCACGCGGGCGACCCGGGGACGATCGCCGCGACCACCGCGCTCGCCGCGAAGCACGGCGTCGCGATCGGCGCCCACCCCGGCCTGCCCGACCTGCAGGGCTTCGGGCGACGCACGATGCAGGTCACCGAGCGCGAGGTCCACGACCTGGTGCTGTACCAGGCCGGCGCGGTCCGCGCGTTCGCCCGGGCCGCGGGCTCGCGGCTGCACCACGTGAAGGCCCACGGCGCGCTCTACAACATGGCCGCGAAGGACGAGGCGCTGTCGCGCGGCCTGGCGCGCGCGGTGAAGGCGCTCGGCGACGGCGTGATGATCTACGTGCTCGCCGGCAGCATCATGGAGCGCGTCGCGCGCGACATGGGCCTGGACGTGCGCTGCGAGGTGTTCGCCGACCGGCGCTACATGCCCGACGGCACGCTCGCGCCGCGCACGCGGCCCGATGCGCTGATCGTCGACGAGGCCGAGTCGGTCGCGCAGGTGCTGCGGATGGTCGGCGAGGGCACGCTGGTCGCGGTCGACGGCAGCGTCGTGCCGGTGCGCGCCGATACCGTCTGCATCCACGGCGACAAGCCCACTGCGGTGCCGTTCGTCAAGGCGTTGCGCGAGGCGCTGCGCGGCGCCGACGTGACCGTCGCGGCGGCTGCCTGAGCCGCATCCCACGGGGATCGAGATGACCCGACTGCCCCCGCTGGTGGAGGCCCACCACGCCGAGTTCACCGCGTGGCGCCGCGACCTGCACGCCCACCCCGAGCTCGGCTTCGCCGAGACGCGCACCGCGGCGCTGGTCTCCGAGCGGCTCGAGTCGTTCGGCATCGAAGTGCACCGCGGCGTCGGCCGCACTGGCGTCGTGGGCGTGCTGCGCAACGGCATGTCGACGCGGCGCATCGGGCTGCGCGCGGACATGGACGCGCTGCCGATCGAGGAGGGCAACACCTTCGCGCACCGCTCGACGCACGCCGGCCGGATGCACGCCTGCGGCCATGACGGCCACACTGCGATGCTGCTCGGCGCGGCCAAGGTGCTCGCCGCGACCCGGAGCTTCGACGGCACGGTTCACTTCGTGTTCCAGCCGGCCGAGGAGGGCCTGGGCGGCGCGAAGGCGATGATCGACGACGGGCTCTTCGAGCGCTTCCCGTGCGACGCGATCTTCGGCATGCACAACCGCCCGAAGCTGCCGATCGGCCGCTTCGCCGTCCGCGCCGGCCCGATGATGGCCGGCGGGGCGTTCTTCGACATCGACATCGTCGGCGTGGGCGCGCACGGCGCGCGGCCCGAGACCGGCGTCGATCCGATCATGGTCGGCACGCAGATCGCGTCGGCGCTGCAGACGATCGTCTCGCGCAACGTCGCGCCGGTCGACACCGCGGTGCTGTCGATCACCCAGTTCCACGCGGGCGACGCCTACAACGTGATCCCCCAGACCGCGCGGCTCTCGGGCACGGTGCGCGCGTTCTCGAACGCGACGATGTCGATGATCGGCGAGCGGATGGCGCGCACCGCCGCCGGCGTCGCCGAGGCGATGGGCGCACGTGCGAGCGTCGACTTCCGCGTGAACTTCGCGCCGACCGTCAACGACCCGACCCAGGCCGAGTTCGCCGCGTCGGTGTGCGCCGAGCTGGTCGGAGCGGACAAGGTCCAGCGCGACCCGCCGCTGATCATGGCGAGCGAGGACTTCTCCTTCATGCTCGAGCGCGTGCCTGGCTGCTACCTGTACATCGGCAACGGCGACGGCGAGAGCGGCTGCGAGGTGCACAACCCCGCGTACGACTTCAACGACGCGGCGATCCCGCTCGGGGTCGCGTTCTTCGTGCGTGCGGTCGAGCGCAGGCTCGAGCTCGGCTGAGGGCGGACGGCGAGCGGGCGGCGAGCGGACGGGGGCCGCCCGCGCCGCCCCGTCCCGTGCGTCAGCTCCGGCCCGACGCCGCCTCGCCCGCGGGCGTGTCGAGCACGAGGCGCCCGTCGCGCACCGGGATCCGGTCGGCCGGCGCGTGGTCCATCCGCACCGTGCCCGGCTTGCCCGAGATCGTGTAGCGCACGTCGTAGCCGACGACGCGCTCGACCGGCTTCCCGACCGTGCGGCAGCGCTGCGCCTGCACGACGTAGGTGTCGCGCTCCTGCATGCCCTTCTGCACCTGGTTGCCCGCGTAGCCGCCGCCCACCGCGCCGGCGACCGTCGCGAGGTCCTTGCCGCGTCCGCCGCCGATCTGGTTCCCGACCACGCCGCCGAGCACTGCGCCGACCGCGGTGCCGACGGTCGGCGCCGCGCGAGGGACGGGCGGCGAGCGACGCGTGACGTCGTGCCTCGCGACGTGTCGCGCGTCGTGGCGGCTCGGCCGTGGAGCCGGTCCGTAGAATCGGCAGCTGGCCCACTCCGGCCGGACCCGCCCGATGTCCGCGAGCCTCAGCCTGTCCGTCGACGGCACCGACGTCCTCGTCGAGGGCCGCGGCCGCGACGTCGCCGTGATGATCCACGGCTGGCCCGACCCCCGCGCGCTCTGGGACGGCCTCGTCGCGCGGCTCGCGTCGCGACGCTCGTCGTGCACGACTGGGGCGCGTTCTACGGCTACCAGTACGCGATGCGGCACCCGGCGCGCATCGCGCGGATCGTCGGCGTCGACATCGGGGACGTCGGCTCCACCGCGTATCGCCGCTCGCTCGGCGCGAAGGCGGCGGCCGGCGTCGCGGCCTACCAGCTGACGCTCGCGAGCGCGTATGCGATGCCCGCGCCGCTCGGCGACGCGCCGGGCGGCCAGCTGCCCGCGCGCAGCGTCTGCAGCACGCCCACGACCGTGTCGACGTCGCGGGGCGCGATGCCGTGCTCGTCGAGCGTCGCGACGACGTCGGACACCAGCGCCCCGAACTCGCGCTCGCCGGTCGCCGCGCGGACCTCGCGCAGGTCGACGCCCTCGTAGGTCGCCGGTCCGCCGAACCCGGCCGCCAGGTAGTGCACGCACAGGTGCTTGAGCCGCAGCAGGTCGCGGCCGCGCAGCCGCGACGCGAGCAGCGGGTTCGCAGCGTGGCGGTCGAGCGCGGCGGCGACGATCGCCGAGAGACGCCCGGCGCCGCCGAGCCGTTGGTAGAGGGACGTGTCCATGGCTGCTCCTGAAGGGCGGGTCCGCACCGGGCCGGCGCCCGCCGTCCCCGTGGACCGGAGCATCCCCGGTGGGCGTTCCCGGATCGTTCCCGCACCTCGCGTCGATCGGATCGTCCAACCGGCGCCGCGCCGACCCGCCTCGCAGCGGGTACCATCGACCCGACCAACCGCGAAGCCCCATGGAGCCGCGATGACCGAGGAGACCGCCCTGCGGGCCGCGCGCGAGCGCGCCGCGACGATGCCGCTCGACGAGATCGACGTCTCGGACCCCGAGCTGTTCCGCCAGGGTGTCGCGCTGCCGTACTTCGCGCGACTGCGGCGCGACGCGCCGATCCACTGGCAGCCGGGCGGCTTCCACGGCGCGTTCTGGTCGGTGACCCGGTTCCAGGACATCATGGCCGTCGATACCAACCACGCCGACTTCTCGTCCGACTGGCGGCGCGGCGGGATCACCGTGGGCGACGTCGCCCCGGCGCGGCAGCTGCCGATGTTCATCGCGATGGATCCGCCGCGCCACGACGACGAGCGCAAGACGGTGGCGCCGATCGTCGCGCCGGCGAACCTCGCGCGGCTGTCGGGCACGATCCGCGAGCGGGTCGTCGACATCCTCGACCACCTGCCGCGCGGCGAGCCCTTCGACTGGGTCGACCGGGTGTCGATCGAGCTGACGACGCGGATGCTGGCGACCCTGTTCGACTTCCCCTTCGAGGACCGCAGGCTGCTGACCCACTGGTCGAACGTCTCGACCTACTCGCCGCCGGAGTCCAAGCCGGAGAGCTGGGCGTGGCGCGACGGCGAGCTGCGCGCCTGCCTCGCGTACTTCACGCGACTGTGGAACGAGCGTGTCAACGCGCCGCCGCAGCCCGACCTGGTGTCGATGCTCGCGCACTCCCCGGCGACGCGGCACATGACGCCCGAGGAGTACCTCGGCAACCTGACGCTGCTGATCGTCGGTGGCAACGACACGACGCGCAACTCGATCAGCGGCGGGCTGCTGTTCTTCAACCGCAATCCGGGCGAGTGGGCGAAGCTGCGCGCGAACCCCGCGCTGGTGCCGGGCGCTGTCTCGGAGATCATCCGCTACCAGACGCCGCTCGCGCACATGCGGCGCACCGCGGTCCGCGACGTCGAGCTGGGCGGGCACCGCATCCGCGAGGGCGACAAGGTGGTGATGTGGTACGTCTCGGGCAACCGCGACGAGACGGCGATCGAGGAGCCGGACGCGTTCCGGGTCGACCGCGCGCGGCCTCGGCAGCACCTGTCGTTCGGGTTCGGCATCCACCGCTGCGTGGGCAACCGGCTCGCGGAGATGCAGCTCGCGATCCTGCTCGAGGAGATGCTGGCGCGCGACCTGAAGGTCGAGGTGATCGGGGAGCCGGAGCGGGTGCCGTCGAGCTTCATCAACGGGTACAAGCACGTGATGGCTCGGATCGTGGGCTGAATCGGGTCCTTCTGCTCGACGGTTGGTGCGGCGGCGCCGGTGCAGGGGGGCCGATGCTTGCTCCGAGGGCCGCACCCCACGGGCCTTGGGCCCGAGGGGTTCCCGCCTCGTGCGGACGTCCGACGGG
>Ga0315899_10007223_pt1 | contig 11931 bp, 26 predicted proteins | sample LakEriMetagenome_2_FD_203518 | JGI IMG/M metagenome (GOLD analysis project Ga0315899, IMG submission 203518) | Freshwater fungal communities from buoy surface, Lake Erie, Ohio, United States - Buoy 4 MA112 | ecosystem: Environmental > Aquatic > Freshwater > Lake | place: USA: Lake Erie, Ohio... | reverse complement strand
GAACATCAACTGGGAAACATCCAAGTGAGATAGCTCTTGATGGACACACAATGCATTATGAAATAATCAACGATGGGATCATAGAAGATCTTGTAGAGAAGGTAAGAGAAATATTAACTGAACAAAGAATAATATGAAAAGTTACGGTGAATTAGAAGCCCTTGTTATAGCATGGGCAGCACAAAAAGGCATTTTAGAAAAAGCCACAACAATGAGACAAGCAGAGAAAACACACGAAGAGGTGTTAGAATTAATGGCTGCTATTGATGAAGATAACAAAGAAGAAATAGTTGATGCACTAGGAGATATTTTAGTAACAATTATTATTCAAGCAGAGATGCAAGGACTGAAGCTTACAGAATGTTTAGAGAGTGCATACAACGTTATATCTAAACGTACAGGAGTTATGAAGAATGGTCAATTTGTAAAAGATAGTACTGAGCATCCTGGATTTAAGAATGAAAATATAAGTAATACATAATGAAGTGTAAAACTTGTGGAAAGAATTCTGATGGAGAATATTGTTTTCAACATAAAGCTAGAAAACCCTTATCATCTGGTAGGGGTTTTTCTAGTAATACTAAAGCTCCAAAGAAAAATAATGAAAGAGTTATTATACAAAGAGAATTCTTTCTATCTATATGGAAGAAAAGACCACATAAATCAGAGATTAGTGGAACATATTTAGGTAAAGAACCTATGTCTACATACTTTCATCATATTCTACCAAAAGAAAAATACCCAGAAGCTTGTCTAGATGAAGAAAATATTATACTTTTGACACTTGAGGAGCATTCTAATGTTGAAAATGACATGTATAGATATGAGGAGGTTAACAAAAGACGTAATCATTTATTAACCAAATATGAAAGAACCTAACAGGGAACGCAAGAGCGACATTAAATATAATGTTACTCTGAACGAAGAACAAAAGCTTGCTAAACAATTAATTATTGACAATCAAATAGTTATTGTTACTGGTAGAGCTGGAAGTGGTAAGTCTTTAATATGTGCTCAGGCAGCTTTAGATTTCTTAATGAAAAAGCAATGTAATAATATTTATGTTACAAGGGCTACAATTGAAGTGGGAAATTCATTAGGATTTTTACCAGGAGATTTACAAGACAAATTTAATCCTTATTTAGAAGCATTTCAGGAAAATCTTGAAAAGTGTTATGATAAGATGAAAATTCAAGAACTTGTTAAGAACAAAAAAGTAGTTGCTTATCCTGTACAGTTTATTAGAGGAAAAACAATTGATGATGTTCTTGTAGTGGAAGAGGCACAAAATCTATCAAAGAATGAAATGCTAGCTATTCTAACAAGACTTGGTAAAACTGGAAAGATTATCATCAACGGTGATAATGAACAGAAGGACATCAAGGAATCATACACAGGTCTATCATATGCAATAGACATCTCTAAGAAGATTGAAGGCATAGAATGGATCAAACTTAAATCTAATCACAGAAGTGATCTTGTAGGTAAAATATTAGATAACGAGTATAATTAAAAACAATAAACATGAAAAACCAATTTTTTTACAAAGCCACTATTGGCGAAAAGGAATATTTAGCTTCCTTAAACTTGAACAAAGTAATTAGATCACTAGCAAATGATGCAGGTGGACTTATTGTTATTCTAGATGATTTCAATGAACGTGTTACACAACAACCAGACATTGATATCAAGACTAACAAAATGAAAGGGTACAAGAATGTACGTGAAACTGTACAATCAGAAATTGAATTGAATCCAGAAGACGCACAAAGATTTTTAGAACTAACAGAATATAAATAAACCATGGCAAAATTATTAGGAAATCGCATCTATTTAGAGATGCCAAAGAAAGAAGACAGTAAGCTTATTGTAGATGAAAATACAAAAGAAGCTTTACAAAAAGAACTACTTAAGAAAATGAGTAGATTAAAAGTGCACAGTATAGGAACAGCTATTACAGATCCAGATCTTGTTGTAGGTTGTGAAGTGATGGTAGATCCATCTGCACTTAGAGACAAAACTCTTGTGATTCCTTTATCAGATGAAGAAGATGTATTATTAGTTTCTATATTTGATATTATTTATATCTGGTAATTATGGAATATCCTTTCATTAGTTGCAAGTGTATAACCTATGGAAGAGTAGATACTCTGGAGGAAGCTATACAAAGTTTCCTCCTACAAGAGTATCCAGGTAAGAAAGAACTTATTATAGTTAATGACTACCCTTTACAAAAGTTAATATACGATCATCCAGAGATAAAAATCTTTAATCTAGATGAAACATTTCCTACAATTGGAGATAAAGAAAACTACGCTATAGAGAGATGTTCTGGTGAACTTATTGCTGTATGGGATGATGATGATGTAGCTTTGTCTAATCATCTATCTAACATTGCAAAACATTGGAAAGAAGATACAAACATTATTCATTGGGAAACAGGTGTATTTTACAATGAACCTAATATAACAAAAATAATGGGATTAGGTAATTCAGGTATTGTATATAGCAAGAAGGTGTGGGAACAGATAGGTAAGAGTCCAATAGAGAATGCTGGAGGTGATATGACATTAGTTAATAGAATACATGCTCTAGGAAGACAACATGTTATTGATGTAAAAATGCCTGAATCAGAAGCTTCTTGGTTCTATATGTGGGGTGGTAGAGGATATCATCAATCAGGTATGGGAACAGACACTGCAGAAAGACCTAATGTAATAAAAAGACATAGTGATTACATAGAGAACTTAAGACAAAAAGGACAGATCCCTACAGGAGATGTTCATCTTAATCCTCATTGGAATAAAGACTATGCACAAATGCTAAAAGATTTTATTAAATGAAAGCAATAATTGTAAATAGAAATCTTCTATCTACATTAAAAGAAACAGTAGACTTCTTATCTAAAGAGAGTAGAGTAGATGTGATTATATATGATCAACAATCTACCTACCCTCCTTTGTTAGAATATTACAAGACTTGTCCTGCAGAGATTGTATATGCTAAAACAAATGGAGGGCCTCATAGTGTTTGGGGTAATGATTTAAAACATCATCTAACAGATTATTTCATAATAGCTGATTCAGATTGTTCTTATGAAGGAGTTCCAGATGACTGGTTAGATGTAATGTTAAACATTGCAAAAGACAATGTAAAGGTTGGATTCTCTTTAGACTTAGATCTTCCAGAAACACCTCTTAGACAAAACATAATAGACTGGGAGAGTAAGTTCTGGGTTAATAAGAATGAGCATGGTTGGATTGCTGATATAGACACTACATTTGCATTATATCCACCTAACTCACCATTTACATACAGAGCAATCAGATTAGATAAACCTTATTGTATTAAACATATTCCTTGGTATTTGAATGAAATACCAGAAGAATGGAGATATTACTTAGAACATGCTTCAAGTGTATCCTCTTGGGGAAGTAAACTAAAAAAACAATTATAATAAAAAAAGCCCCAATCAAGGGGCTTTTATTATTTTGATAATCTTTTAGCTTTCATAGGTTGTTGAGCACTTGTTCTCTTTCGAATAACATCTGCTTCTCTCATAAAATTCCCATTGATAGGTTTAGGAGAAGGCACTTTAGGAGCTTTTCTAGGCTTACCAGATTTCTTAGCTTTGCCAGAAGTCATTGATTTACTTGCAGCCATATTTACATTTCTTCATAGTGCCACCTTTTTTCATCATAGGTGCAGCCATAGTACCCATCATTGCTTTTTTAACAGTACCACCCATTTTCATTGTTCTTTTCTTAGGAGGAACCATTGAAGCAGCTTTACCACCATATCCATTCATTGCTTTTTTTATCTTAGTACCATTCTTAGCTTCACCAGCATTTTTCTTAGCACCAGCAATTTTATCAGCAAACGTAGCTTTATTATAAGGAGGAGCAAGTTTAGCAAATGAAGAATTATCTTTAGTAGTACCACCAGATTTCATCATTTTAGTTCCTGATTTAGCTTTCTTAATAGTTCTACCAGTTTTAGCTTTTAAAGAACCACCAGATTTTAAACCAGTCAGTTCTTTAATTTTTTTCTTTCCAACCTTATATCCACCAAGAGTAAGAACGTTAAGAGCGTTTTCACCAGCATTTTTAACATCTCTTAATGTTAAATCTCCAATTTTTTGAGAAGCAGTTTTAGGTTTAGCTTTAACTTTAGGTTTTACAGTAGTTTTTGTAGTGGTAGTTACTGGTCCACCACCTTCGTATTTTTTAACTACCATTTTTTTCATCATTGCCATAATATATTATTTTTTAATTGTTAACAATTCCACTTACGTAATGCAAGAGTTTTTCTTGTAGGTTTACCATTAGGTTTTTTTGCAGGACCTTTCACTCCTGACATTCTTGCACAAAAAGACTTACGTCTTTTAGCTGCTTTACTTCCAGGTTTTAACTTAGAAGGTTTAGTTGTAACAGCCATTTTAAGTTTAGAACCAGGGTTCTGCTTTCTATATGAAGCAACACCTTTAGCATTTAAGCCACCTGAAGGATTCTTTCCTTCTTTTCTTTGCCATGCTGCACTTGCCATTATTTCTTAGTTTTAGCTTTGATTTTACGTTCTTGTTGTAACATAGCAGCTGTAGGTTTTTTACCAGGCTTACCAGCAGCTTTGTTCTTTTTAGCTGCAGCACGAATGTTATCCCAAAGACCTCTTCTAGACATAGAACCATCAGCACGTTTAATCATAGCTCCTGATTTAGCTTTTTTAAATTTACTAATATCAACTTTAGCTGGAGCTTTCATTTCTTTAGCAGATAATTTTGTAGGCTTAGGGAGAGTTAGTTTAGCATTAGTTCCTTTTATAGGACCTCCGTTTTTCTTTTTAACAACTTTACCAGATTTAGCAACAGTTGTTGTGTTCACACCAGATGTAGAATAAGGTGTAGACATGTTACTATAAGGTCTTTTAGAAGAAGAAGAAGAAGAAGAAGAAGAAGAAGTCTTTGCTTTTTCAAGATTCATCTTTTCTTTTTTTAATTGTTCAGAATCTTTTAGTGCACTACTAATATTTGACATTACAGAACTCATAGTACCATTCTGTGCTTTCTTAATAGCACCACCAGTTTTCTTTTTATTCATAATTCCTAATTTATTTTTAATTGAACCACCATTTTTATTATTCATTACTTCTAATGCTCTAGGACTAAGTTTTACTTTAGGAATAGAATCATTAATTTTACGTGCTTTTTCAGAAGCTATTTCTGTAGCAAAAGACATGTCAGGAGATTTTCCTTGATAGTATCTAGGACCATCTTTAGTATTTACCCTTTGAGTAACAATATAATTTTTACCTTCTTGAGTAATATATTTTTTACCACCTTGAGCTTTTTTAATGGGACCACCAGTTTTTAATGTGCTTCCTTTAGCTGTAGCCTTCTGAGGATTTAACTTAGACATAATTATTTAGATTTACGCTTAGCAGCAATTTTCTTAAATGTTTTAGCAAGAGCTTTAGCTTTGCCTGTACAACCAGGTTTAGTGATTGGTGTACATTTACCAGCAGTTCCTCTACGTTTAATAGAAGCAGAAACTTTCTGCATCCATTTACCGTCTTTAGCTTTTGATATAGTTGCTCCTGATTTAGCTTTTGGTTTTAAAGGATAACCATTTTTATCATATCCAGGTTTTCCTTTTAACTTTTGTCTTTGTTTATTTTCAAAAGCATTTTTAGCAAGTTTAACCATTTTATCTGAAACAGCCTCATTTCCTTTTTTAAATTCAGAATTTGCCATATTCATAAAACTTTTTTCAGCTCTATTAAAATAAGCTGTACTATCTTTTGTAGCACCTGGTCTTATAGTAGTTTTTGCGGTAGTAGTACCATTCTTTGCTTTCTTAATAGCTTTCATAGCTTATTTCTTTTTAGAAACTTTCTTCTTAGTTTTCTTAGCTGTCATCTTAGTAGCACCAAGTTTTTTGTCTGCTGTAAGTTTAGCTTTTCCTCTAGCACCAGCTAATGTTCTTTCTTGCACTTTAGTCCAAGCACCATTAGGGTCAACAGGACCCACTCTTTTATTTGAGGCTTTAAGTCCACTTAGACTACCACCACTTTTAGCTTTTTTCATTGTTGCCATAGCGTTTAAATGTTATATTGGGTTTAACAATAATTTGGGAATGTGTATATTGCCACATTTGGCCAGTTTCATTAAGTATAATTGTATAGATGGTGTCAGTTTCATGACCATAATCAGTCACTAACCATATTACCCCATCTCCCTTGGGTGTTATAACATCTATTCGATTCTTTGGTTCGTATATTCTCATAGAGAAGTGCTTTTGTTTGAAAACAGCTCTTATTCGTCACCCAAGAGCTATGTTAATTAAAGATCTTTAGAAGAAACTTCTTCTGTGGTATCTTCTACCACTTCCTTAATGATGTCAGCTTCTACACCTTGGACCATTATTTTCTCAATCACTTCGTTAGCTTTCATCATCAATTGGAAACGTGCTGCTTCTTCTGATGATAGATAAGATCTAACTGTGTTTAAGAATAGACCAAATTCTTGTCCTGAGATAGTGAATGTGTCTTCAGGAGTCCATGTGTACCTTTTTGCAGGATCATACTGTGCCATAATGTAATTGGTTTTAAAATTAACAGTAAAAGTAAATAATGTTTTTCAATTATCCAACATTAAATATAGAAATGTTTACTGATGGTGATAATGGTCTAGTTGGATTTGTTCCTGCAGCAGTTGCTAAAAGTTTCATTCCAGTAACTGCTGACCACCAATAGAACTTAAGATATTGTCCAGCTGTTAATGCTATTGTATCTGTTATACGTGCTAATGTTTGATCACCTTGTCCTCCTGTGGTAGTGAATGTGAAAGCTGAATTAGGAACTATTGTATCGTCAACAGTAAACCATACTGTCACATTGTAAGGTGCGGTTGCTCCACCTGTAAAAGCAAGTTGTGCAGAAAAATCAATATAATAAGTTCCTGTATTAAGAACGTTTATTCTATTATTAGGACCTAATGTAAATCCATTAGCTGCTTGTGTTGAACCAATTAACACTTGATTAGCTATAGTGGCACCAGCATTAGCTTGTAATGTGGTATCAAAAAATGTAGCAGAATAAAGACTTGTAGGAGCAGGAATTTTGTTTTCTACAAACTGATCAAGATTTAATTCTCCTCTATATCCTTGTGCAGGATTAGTTCTTTTTTCCCAAAGGGTAGGTTTAATAAATGTAGGCATAATTATTCTAAGTTTATTTCAAATGTTATTACACTTGATGTTGTTATTGACTTACTCATGTCCACTCTTATTTTGAACATGTTACAGAACTTTAGTATTTCTTCTATAAGCATGTTGTTATATTTAGGAAGACTTGCTGCTATTCTGAATCTATAGCTATCTGCTAGTTTTGTTATTTCAAGACTACACAATTCATCTACAGAAGATATTACACCTTCTAAGTGTGCAAGAAAAACTTCATCGTTATCTTGCATCACTTTAGGAAAATGTTTTTTATTAATGTCCATTTATGACAATGTTAATAGATATTTAGTTTTAGCTGCTTCTCCTGATAATGCATCTGCTAGATTACATACATCGTGGAAAGAATTTCTTTCACCATACATCTTTAATTCAGATGCAAAAGACATAATATCTGATACGCATTGTTCAGGTTTGCAGTTAGTAAGCGGTTCAATTTTATAAAGACCAGGTCTTTTACTTGTATATCCCATAATCTTCTCAACAACACCATCCTTGAAATCTTGTACATATTCATACAATTTTCCAAGAGCTTTATGTTGAGCATAACTTGTAGTTTGCCAGTGTAACAGATGTAACTGTTCATGAAAGTAAGTAAGCTTTCCAGCTATAGTCTCTAATGTTAAACTAGAGCTTCCTTTGTTTTCCATCATTTCATCTGGAAATAGGGATTTTAGTGCCATGATTTTTATTTAGTTAGTTTTATTAATTATGCACAACCATCAGTTTTATTTATGAATAAAACTTCTCCTGAAGTATTTGTAAAAAATGCATCACTAAAAGAAGTATCACAAAAATTGTCAAAACCAATTCTGTTAGAAGCAGTTTCACCTTGTTCATTAACAAATGGAACAGTTAGTTCTGAGTTTGTATATAAAAATGCACCTACTATTATTGATGGTGAAGCTGAATATACTGTAATAGGAGTTCCTGAACAACATTGCGTAACATCAAATGAATATATAACTGTTGTTGTTGTAGTTGTAGTAGTAGGTGCTACATAATTACAACACTCTTTAGCATCTATTTCTTTCCAATTACCCACCTTCGGTTTAAATGCTTGTACAATTAAACTACTTGGTACTACACGTCCTGAACCATCAAAACGTACGAAAGCTTTAAGCTTATTATTGTTATTATTTCTAGCCATGATTATACAGTTGTTGTGGTTGTGGTTGTTGTAGGAACATAATTACAGCATTCATATGCTGGAATCTCTTTCCATTTACCAACTTTAGGTTTGTTCTTTCTCAGAACTAAACTTCCTGCAACTATTCTGCCAGATCCATCAAATCTGACAAAAGCCTTTAAAGGTCTTGAATTAATGCTTCCCATGTGTTTTCAATTTAGGGTTAATAGTTTAGGTTATATTTGTTTTTTATTTCGTTTAATTTAGTGGCATAAAACCATGTGCAAAACTTCTTAGAAGTTTCATTGTTAATAATCATATCTAAGTTAGGATCTTTTGTTGGATCAGTTCCCATGTGATATTTACCTTTGTAAAAAGCTGGATAACCATTTCCTGTTTCAGAAACTATTCCTGCATTATGAAAGATGGTGTGAGTATCAAGTTTTGTAATAGGATCTGTTGCCCATGCAAAAGCTAATTCTGGAACCACTTTTGTTTCTTGTTCTCTTAACCAAATGTTCCAAAGAACAGCCCACATATCAGCACACCAACTTTGAAACCCTGAGTTCTCATCTTTAAAGAATTCTCTATTCACTGTTTGTAAATAGGTTCTAATAAGAATACAATCATTCATCACCTTACTCCAGAAGTCACCATCTACATTCTTTAATAGATATTGTGCTCCTCCTGAATGATCATTGTTAGCTTCAGCTATTTCTCTAGATATACCTATAATGCTTGCAATTTCTGCTAATACATCTCTAGTTTTATACTCTTCTAGTTTCTCTGGTAACACTTGATGTATCTTACTATCAAAATAACTAGCATTGATATAGCTGTTTGTATCTGATAGATAGTTTATTTCATCTTCTAAGAATTGATCTACATTGAAATCTTTCATAAATAGAATATCAGAATCGCAATAGAAGATTGCTTTTTCACTTAATTCTGGATGTAATTTGAAATGCTTCCAAAGAACATACGGTCTAAGTACAGGAATGTATATTCCTATTAATCTATTTAAATTATCCTCATCCTCGTAGTAATGAAACTCAGCTTCTGGATAAAGATCTTCGATCTGTTTCCATTTGTCTCTATTCTCTCTTCCTTTAGGAGTGAATATAAGATTGATTGCTTTGTCAGAATGTCCTATCTCTTTTAGACTCTCCATCCATAGGTTTACTTGCCATGTGTAATAGATGTCACTTGGACATGCTTGAACAAATTTTAAATCTTTCATAATGTAGTTGGTTTATGTTATTATTATAATTGTTATTCTTCTTCTATTATAGGGTTATAATCAATTACCTCTAATTCTTTTAGTTTATCCACAATTTGTGAGAATTCTTCACATTTTAAAACATTCTCACCTGTTATCCAATTGTTATCGGCATCTTTTACAAAACCTAATATATATGGCGTACTTTCGTACCCATTAAGATCTTTGTATTGACTATTTGTTGCTTTTAATACTTTCATTTTATATTGAATTTATATAACTATCATAAGCTGCTACAAATGCTGAGTTTCCAGAAACTAAAGAAGCGCCCATTGCATACATAGAAACAGTATGTGTTGCAAACGTAGTAGTATTAGTTCCTCTTAAAATAAGTTGTGTCGCGTTTCCTAAAGTAACAGATGTAGCGTTTCTACTGCCTTGTGTTGTACCATTAAATAATTCTACATTTGTACTGCTTGTTCTATGTATGGATTTCATGCCCCTAACCCCTGTGAAATCAAAAGCAGCTGTTGGTGACCCCGTTAAAACAGCAGTACCTTGATTGATTCTTTGAGATGCTGTTGACACTCTAGACATTCCGTTAGTGGTTGTTGAATTTTGACCATCTAACGAAATATTAGTTGATACACCTTCTTGATATAGGTAAAAATATCTACTTGCATCATCTCTAACATATTGATTTGGCCCTAACAAAGTAGGGTTAAAATTTGTTGATATATAACTTACTCCTGTTCCTTGAAAACCTTGATTAGTTATAAAGTTTAAAGGACTAGGCAAAAAAGTACACTGTCTTATAGTAGGTGATTTCCAATTTAATGATGCAAAATTTGCTCCAGCGTCATTAGCAAAGTTATAAAACACATCTAATTTTGCCCAAATACCATTAGCTTTTAAATTAACTAATAATTGATTTTGTTTTATTTTTTGTCCAGCTGTTGGTAAATTATAACCTAAAGTTGTAGCTCTATCTAATACAGCTTGATAATCTGCATCAAATGAAGTGGATGATTGTCCTTGTCCTACTCCTAATAACGTTAGCATATTATGCGTAAGTTAAATTAACAATTACATCACTTGCACCTACAGCACCTGCATCATTGTCTGCTGAACCACTTGTAATAGCAATACCAATTCCTAATGAAAAGTTAACTCCCATAGAAAAAGGAATTGAAACACCAGCACCTTGCGTGTTTGCTGGTACTGGAATAGTCAGTACTGGAACATCTGTACCAACAGATGGTGCAGTTGCTTTGTTATATAACTTTAAGTATCTAATTGTACTTGTTTGTCCAATTGCTACAATAGAATATAAGTTACCACCACTTGATTTCACAACATTTGCATTTGTAGAAGCGGTTGAAATTAATTTATATGGCGTTGTTCCACCAGTTCCTAAAGTGTTTGCTCTTGGGATAATAGGTAAAGCTGTTGCTCTAATTTCAGCATCAGTTAAAGGTCCTGTTACAGGAACAGGATTACTTGGATCATTAGTTACAAACACATCTCCTGTTATAGAAGGTGTAGCTGCAACCTTTGTTAAATATTCTAATTGTTTTGATATTTGCCACAATAAATTGGATTCTGCTGATTGTCCAATCTGTCTAGATGGTATTGCCATAATGTTAAATTTTATTATTATACAAAAATAAGTATTTTTTATTATAAGTCTTTGTTTTTCAGTAAACTAAAATAACAAAAATAGTTAGAACAAGTCTAACTAATTTAATTATCTACCTTGACCTCTATATAATTTCTTATAGTTCTTAGAGGATTTTAAGTTAGATGTCTGAGATTTAGAATGAATTCCAGGTCTACTAACTTTAGCTTTTGTTTGTTTTACTGAAACATTGGTTTGCTTTGCCATGTTATATACTTTTTAATTGGAAGTGCATTCCATCTTTTCTAGCCCAAGTTCCACCCCAATCAAATCCAGCATCTGTAAAACATTTTACAAACCCTGCAGATAGTTGTGGAGTTTTATGTAATCCATTCCATGCAGCATTAACATCAATTGCAATTCCCCAAGAATGTAAAGACATTGTAGTTAGTCCTCTCTTTTTTCTTACATTGAAACATCCATCGAATGTTTTCAACTCTTTAACAAAGTTTCTATCTATAAGATTTGTGAAAGCTTGAGATAGAGGAGCTACCATTATTTTATTACAATATAACTTTTTTGGAATAACACCTATCTCTAAATTAGTAGGTACATCCCATACAGTCATATATTTTAATTCGTTCTCAGTTAAAGCAGGATCACCCCACTTCTTTAAACATTGTGCACTTGTCACCATTATTGTTTGGTTTAAAATAATTTATATTCCAAA
>Ga0315899_10007221_pt1 | contig 11932 bp, 10 predicted proteins | sample LakEriMetagenome_2_FD_203518 | JGI IMG/M metagenome (GOLD analysis project Ga0315899, IMG submission 203518) | Freshwater fungal communities from buoy surface, Lake Erie, Ohio, United States - Buoy 4 MA112 | ecosystem: Environmental > Aquatic > Freshwater > Lake | place: USA: Lake Erie, Ohio... | reverse complement strand
CACCAGCAGTGAGTACTATTATGTTGTCTATCCGATCAGTTACTATGCCCTTTGAAATTTTCACAAACATTGTGGTTGTGCTCTGCCAGGTAGTGGTCTCAGAATCAGTCCCAGCGGATCTGATCGCTACAGAGAGCTGCTGGATGCCAAAGTTGTTTCCAGCCACGGTAGCACGAGGAATGAATGTTGGGAAATTGGTCCCAACAAGATCGCTTAGTGCCGGAGCATCGAACGAAAGCATCGAAGTTGACGTACCTTGGCTACTCCCACTTTGTCCGCCGGTCACTTGAATTCTTCTGCTTCCCAACCAGCCGGAAGCAACACGGCATTGAAGGTGTGTATTTGAAAACCACCTTGTTGCCTCGCAACTTGAAGATGTGACGCGACTGCTGATGGTGTGATCAGCTTGTCGAAGTTCAGATCCTGTGATCCAGATTGACCCACGAAAACTACTTCCATCCTTGTATGCTGGCATTTGAATTCCCACCGGGTACGATGGCATATTGAATCGTTGAAAGGTAGTTGTAATGGGGAAGAACGGGTTAGCAAAAAAGTAGGTAAAGGACATGCCGATTAGAACTGGATCATTGTATGTGAGAGCAGATGACCTCGATCCTGCCCGCATACCTGAAGTGATAGAGACGGACTTACTCCTTCCGGATCCATATGTCGCTCGACCCATAACCGACGACTCACTGATCCAGTCTGATCTTTCAGAAGCAGAGCCTTGGATGAGTACACTCAATGATCGCTTCGAATGGGAAAATCCATTACCGATGATTGTTACAGTTGAACTTGCTAGACCCACAAAATTTGATTGAACTGCGTACTCTCCTGAAGGGGCTTCATATGTCATGAATTGGGATATTGTCTCGAAAATGGCATTCACAGACACGACTCCTGCGTGCGTTGAGATGACTCCAGCAGACATCAAGCACACTATCTGAGTGGTTGAAGTCCATTTTGAATTCTCGCCTTGAGTGCCCCCAATGCGAGCCATCGGAGAGGCATCCCTGCCAGAAAAATTGATCCCAAGAATTGTGATTACTACGGAGCCTGTCGCAGGAATGTTTTTTTTGCCCAACGCAACGAAAATCAGTGGAGCGTCGAACGAATACGCGTTTGTCAGATAACCCTCAATCCTCTGCGATGTTACCACAAATTTGATACCACCTCCGACACCTGACGGAGCCATACAAACGACAGCTGTGCGTGAAAGCCATCGGGATCCTTCGCAAGAAGTATCCCCCACCTGGGCTGCTGCTGTGTACCCTACCTGTTCAGCCCCAAAATTTGCCCCATAAGCTAACAATTGGAAATTTCCAACAATAACACCATTCCGATGTTGAAGAGCGCTGATGACCGGTCTATCATAGGTCCACGAATTGGTTATCGTACCAGCAGAAATGGCCACAGAGACTTTCACCACGCCTAGTTCACCAGCTCCAGGCACAGATTTGGCTTGAACCGCCGACATGCTTATCCATTCTGTCGACTGTGAGCTTGTATCCCTGGTTGAGATAGTTGCGTCCGGTGTGTAATCTGCCAGTCCCATGCCGCTGCCTGCCAGCGTCACAACAAGGGCGGGACCATCAGTGGATGGTACATTAGCCGTCCACTTTGGAAGGCCTCCGGCACCTCCAAACGGCAAAAACAGAGAGTACTCCCGCTTGATTGTTGGCACCTCGTACGAGAAAATCTCAGTGGCAGATGCTACTTGAATACCAGCAGATACTATTGCGGTGCGCGAAGCTGCAGCTCCAGAACTCGCTCTGGACCATGCAGATGAATCAGAGATCCATATTGTTCTCTGAGAGCTTGTGAAATGTTCCCTCAGTCGTCCTGTGCTATCTGCAGATCCAAAATTCTCGCCTACGACACTTACCCAACCAAGAAAGCTTGTGACTCGGTCTCCACCTCCTGAAGGCACGGCATTTGCTGGTCGTCGATGTCCACTCACAAGTATCATGTCGTAAGAAAATGATTGGGATCTGCATCCTCTTTGGCCTATCCCAACTGTTACAGCAACAATCAGCTCTGACTTCAAGCCAGCAACATACGATGCCGAGAAAATATTCAAAGATGTGTCGGAGTGCCATTGCGTCGACTCACAATGGCTGGCTGCAAGCTGAGTTTTCGGAGTATACCTCGCAGTTCCAAAGTCGCTCCCGCTGACGATAAGCTTTTTGTTAGAATTGCGGTAGCTCTGCGTATTTCCTGGTGATGGTCCAGTGGAGATTGACGGCATATCGTAAGAGAACACATCGAATCCTGTGGCAACGGTGAATGCTTTCATGGTGATGGCCATTTGGGTATCCTTTTGCATTCGGTTGGGTCCTTCTGTTTTCAATTGTACTCCGGATGGAACTCGACATGAGGCGGTTGAATCTGAGTGCCACATGCTAGCCTCGCACGTCGTAACTCCAGCACGTGCAGAAAGTGATGAATAATCAAGCTCAAAGTTTAAGCCAGACAAAGTAATGCTGGCGGCACCAGTGGTTGCGCGATTCGTGTTTAGCTTGGACAATGTACCCGTAACCTCATGGGTGTCGTATGAAATTGCCTGTGTGCGGGTTCCGACGCGACGTCCCGTCGTAAGAGTTAGTGATAGAAAAAAGCCTCTGCCCTGCGGTGCTCTACATCTCGTCATTGTGTCACTAATCCACTGGGTAATCACACCCGCCGAAATACTAATTCTACTCTGAGGGCAATAGTCAGCGGATCCGAAGTTCAAGCCATTGGCAGCAATGTAAAAGAGGCTTGATTGACCCAAAATCGGTGTGTTTGGGTCACCACCGACAACAAACGGATTTAGGCCAAAGCCAACCAGAGCAAACACAAAGTAGCTGAATTGAGGGCTCACAACAACCGGCCTGTCATAGGATACGATGCCAGTTCCTGACTGACGCAGCAATGCTATGGTAATTATAGCTGGATGAGTTCCCATGATACCCTGCGGAGACAAACTTCTGATGGCACTGCTGCTCACCCATCGGTTCGCTTCCGCAACAGAGCCCCTGCGCGGCACATCAAATTTACAATCAAATGTGTGCCCGAGATACATTTCAAGCGCTTGCGCATGCGCAGCTTGTTAAACAAAATTTTCAAGTCAACAAAAGGTGTTACCCAAATCTCAATTTTGGCGAATAGTCGACCAATCCCGTATTACTGCCAGTTATCACCAGCGATACAGACCCTGCAAGGTTTCATGGCAAGTTAGAGTGACGAAATGCAATCAGGCCACAGACAGATAATCTCAGGAACACAGAATATTCCTGTTGCCGGGGAATTGCCGAGTAGCGCCCCTTGGACTGAGTGTGTATCAAAACTAAAAGTCAGTGTGAAGGTGTTGTATTGCCGGATCACCGTTACAACAATTGAATCGCGTTCGATTGCTGCAGGAGGTCCCCCTGGCCGTTTGCAGGTGAGTGACGTTGTGGCTATCCACTTCGACAATTCGCAAGAAGAAGGACCGAATCGACCTTTTTGTGTCAAGTCAACGCTCGCATAGTTTGATCCCGAGAGAGTAATAATTCTATCATTCAGTTGACCTGGAACGCTAGAATCAATTATCATTGATACTAGGGGCCCGTCATACGACCATGCTTCTGAAGAAGAACGTAAAGATTCTCCGCTCGTCACTACGATCATGGGACCACCCCCTCCACCTTGACCTGATAGACAGGATATGGAAGAATCGGAGGTCCAGCGGGAGGCTCCAACGCTGCTGTATGAAATCTTCGCCATCTGCGAATAGGCTGCGTGTCCCATGAGGGCGCCATGAACAGTAAGTATTGCTGCACCTGTCCCAGGACCATTTGATTTCCAAGATTCATAATAAGATTGATTATAAGAGAGGTCAACACCATCCTCAAAAGGCATCATAATGGCAGGGGCAAAGTAAGTGAAGAGCCTTGAAGTGGTGCCCGCCGATCCCACCGTGAGTACAACATGCCTGGAGCCCCGTAAACCATCACTAAACCTAGCGGACATAGCTGAATCTGAGATCCAGAAGGAGGCCTGTACCGCTGTGCCCCCCATGCGTATCCTGTTGGTGTAGGCTTGGGTTGCAAAGTTGGTTCCTGCTGTTGACATGAGGTCTGCTCTCGATGCGAGACTAGCGCGCTGAATCGCAACCTGAAAGCTCGTGCGTGCCGTGCTTGAGACAGACGATATATCGTAAGAGAATGCTCTTGATCTAGTTGCGACCTGAACATCCGTGACCTTGCAGTCTAACACATAATTGAAGACAAGGCCAAATTCATCAACATATGTGGGACAGTACACTGCAACTGTCACCACAACTCCTGCCTGAAATTTTGTCGGCATGATTCCTTTGCTAGGTTTGATCACCATCATCGTATCTGATCTCCACGCTGTTGCCTGCACTGCTGATCCTCCGATCGACAAACGTGGTGTATAGTCTGATTTGCCGAGATTAGAAGCAAATAGGAGAGGTGACGATATGACTGCCGTAGCTCCATTTGATGGTTTAAAAGTTGATAGTTCTGGAGTATCATACGTAACCGCATACGAGCGTGTGGCGCTCAAGGAAGCAATCGAAATGACAATTGCCTTCCAATTGGAAATTCCATCAGCAGGTTTGGTCAGAAGTGCAGACGATGAGACCCAATCTGAAACTGTACATGCTGAATGACCAAGACTCGCTCTGGTGCTCGTTGCTGCTGCTCCAACGTTGATGCCACTCAGAGCAACCAATGTGAGCGATTTTACGGCTTTCATATTTGTCGGATGAGAGATTGAAGCAGACGCGCCGTCGTAACTAATAACTTTAGTCTGTGACCCTACTTGCTCCCCAGCAGTAATGACAACTGAAGTTACCCTGCCTTGGTGTGCATTAAACGGAGCAACCTTTGTTGCAAGGCTTGTGTCTGAAGTCCATCGACTATTCTCACCTGCGGTGGAGAAGCGTGCTCTTAGACTCATCCCCACATTACCGAAATTGCTGCCTGATGCAGTGTGGATTCGACCACCTGGGGGCAAAGCATTTGTGAGGCTGCTGTGATATGTAAATGAGCGCAGGGAGACGACATCATATGAAATGGCAAAAGAAACCGAGCCAACTTGCATTTGTCCCCCTGCGGTCACCAGGAGATTCTTGGACGCTCCGACCGCGGATGACATTTTGCAGTTTAGCAGTGTTGATGACAGCCACTTAGTGGCCATTGCTGCCGAGTTATGCGTGCGTACTCGAGTTGTAAATGATTGATGTCCAAACTGGGAGCCTACCATGAAGATAGAGCCGGAGGTCGATTCTGCACGTGTGGCAAGATTTGGATCTCCAATCACAAATTTCGAATTCAAATACTCCACCGTTATTTCCCAGATCGGGCCTTGAGCTGATGCTCGATCGTATGAGTGAACCTCGGTCAATGAACCTACACGTGTCTGGAATGTTGCCATCAGGCGGTTGGTAGTGTGCAAGCCCTGTGCCGTTCTACTGCTCAAACACATCATCAAACATTGAGATGTCAATGCTCCTCCAGTGCAAAGATGAAGCCAAATCATGCAGAGACACTCAATCGCAGAATTTGGAACACAGAAAACAAGCGAAGCAGGAAATCAACGGGACATACCATGTCAGCACTGTATTGCTAATCCAGGTCGACCTTTCGACAGTAGTGAAGCCTAATCGCAATTTTTTTGTTGTATCCCGACTCCCAAAATCGGAACCAGAAGTAGTAACCACTAGAGCTGATAATATTGCCAGATTTTGGGGACGCAAAAGCAGACTAGGTATGTCAAAGGACATCGCCTCCGTCAACGTGGACACCCAGCGCTCGATTGACATGACAGAAGGGTGCGTCGCCATGATGCCAGCTGGAACGCGACTTAAGCACGCGGTGTCTGCTTTCCACAGTGTGGCTTCAGCAGCTGTCACACCAGAGCGAGTCATGACCGTGGCATCTGCGCCTGAAAATCCCGAACCATACACAGTAATGCTTGCGGACCCTGTAGCTGGATGATTCCGGCTGTTGAGATCGCCATCCAACGAATCAACGACCTCGATCCTGTCGAAGTAGGCTGATTTAGTACCTTCTGAGTGCAAGGCGAACGTGGTAGAATTAGACGTTGCCTTGTACGTGCCTGTCACCGTCTGCCATTTTCCTGCATGTAGACTTGATGGGCACAACAGGCCTGCGAATCTGTCGGTGTCGGAATAATCATCCTCTACGGTGTTTCGTATGATAAGGATGCCGTTGCTGTCCTTGTGTTCACAGAAGTTCATATGCCACCATGCAGTTGAATCTGTATCAGCAACCCATACATCAAATCGGACGACGTACGTGCGGTTCACAAGGGTAGGGATCGTCTGCAGAATCTCGCTCGAATCTCCAATATCTCCGGTGGACCCGTCCCCAGTTGCGGGACGCAGTGACGCGTCTGCGACCTTTAGCACTCCAGTACGACCGTCTTGGGTGACTAAAGAAAGTGTTGCTGCTCTCGTACTCCAGGAGGGTATTTCGTTGCTCGAGAGGTTTCCATTTAATTCGCCTGGCGAGGATGCAAATGTGTGATTAGACTTTTGAACGCAGAGAAGATGCGCGCTGCGCTGATGCCCTCTCCACTCAGGGGTGTGCGCGACGAAAGGGTGCAAAGGGGTCTTAATCATCTTCCTGAAGAGAAATACACTAGTGCGCATCTACACAACGCACACAGTAATTAGTCGAATACGCACAACTTTAGGAGCGGATAGTGGATGAGGCAAGATCAAGCACCTAGCATGCCCTGCATGTTAATACTCGGCCTAATCAACAAGACCCAGAATTCACTAGCACACGTGCACAGCCCGCTATATGAGGCAGGCAGAGTTACGGTTCGAAATAGTGCATACCGTTATAAAGAAGACTTCCAACTGCGACTGTCGGCGAGACGTAGTAAGGCCCGTCCCAAGGATCATCCGCAATGCTGGGCACCGGACACAGACCAATATTGCACAGCCGCGGGTCATTCCAAATCAGTGTCACGACATAGCAGGAAACATCGAGAGCAAGGGACTGTTGGCTTCCAAATTCTCCACTGAGTTCGAGAGGGCTCACTCAGACCTGCGGTGATGGAGTAGCCTGCGCCCTATCCTCTTCGAAGCGTCGCTGGCGTCGCTGGGGCGATACTCATTCGCGAGGGGCGACTGCAAGATGGGACCACCCGAATGCTCTGCGGTCGGGGCGTCAATCTCGTTGTGGTCCCCGGCAGAGTGTGGCGGCACGCCACCCTGCTGCTTTTTCGTAGTGCTTTTCTGAGACTTGCGCACCTGAACCTGACTGTTGCCGCTCGAGCCCAACCACCAGGGGTTGAGGGAACGTGCTGGTTGCAGTTGACACGCATGCAGGATCAGCAGGGTCACGGCAAGCCTGCTGCATCGGCATCGAACCCCCCTGCTTCGTCGTTGCATACGGTATCCTCAGGGCCTCTCGTGAGACTATGCTCACCGCTCCTGTTCGTGGGTCCAAGGGTCAACATTCTATTCCGTAACCGTTTTGTTTTTTCTTTTCAGAGACGTTTTGCCCAAGTTTTTTTTCCCTACAGTGAAAAACGGTCTAAAATCCAAAGCGCATCGTTGCGACTCTCATTGACCCCAACTTTGGCAAGAAGGGCGTTTAACGACATGACATCGACCACTGAAAGCCCGAGGTACTTGCGGCCGACTGCAGCGGCACTGTCAAAGGTGCGGGCCGTGACGCCGAGGGGCACGACGCGACCCTTTGCGCGCCAAGAGTCTCCTTCTCCGCGATCTCACTACCTGGGCGAAATCCTAAGCCAGCCAGCCGTAGAGTGTGTCCCTTCCCTGCCCCTCCTGGGCGTGTGAACGCCCTGCAAGCATACATGCATACTTGAATCATGCAAGCATTACATGGCATACATGCATACTTGAATCATGCATGCGCCTCTGGGGTCCGTCTGGTCGCTGATGGCCTCACTTGATTTCCCACAGATACGAGGCTGAGCTCGTCAGAAGTGCTGTAGCGCCCGGGCCAGTGCGGAAGCAGACAATGAACTCGAGAGCAGGAGTGACGCATGCAGAGTCGAATAGGTCGGAGCGCAGCAATACAGCACCACAGATCAAGAATCCCCGTTCAGCTCCCAGCAAAGTGTCTCGCGGTCTGAGCTCTGACTCAAAACACACATGAATTTGCGTTCTACACGCGTCGCTCACACAGACACACCAACGCATTCCGTTCTCTGCGCATCGCAATAGACCAACGCACATGCGTCATAACGTGACGTGCGATGAAGCAGGCAAGCTGGCAACTATTCAGTCTCCCAGAGAAAGAAGAAGACTGGAGGTAGTCGAGCAGAAGAAGACAGACCGAGCTACAGCTGAACAAGAGCGCTGGAGACGGGTAAACATTGAACTCAGCACACTTGTCCATACTTGTGCACTTTGTGCTAGAGGAGGGCAACGTCCTTTTCAGCTGTCTCATCTGGTACTTGGTACCAAGTGTACCGAGTGAGTTTGGAGTTTAGGGCTCCTCCCTCCTGGGAAGGAGGAGGAGGAGGAGGAGGAGTTATTCGTATTCAATGATACTATAGAGGGACCCAGGGCGCCTGCGGTTAAGCCAGGGCGCGTCACTCAAGCCTGACGAGAGTGAGGGTGCGCACTCGTCTCCGCCGGTGCACGGACTGATCATGATGATATGGGATACAAGGTCCTCGGAGAAGGAAACAGGCAGCAGGCCTGTAGCCTGCAGAAGCAGCCATCGAAGAGCGGTGAACGAGCAGACCGAGATCGACACGACAGGAGCGAAAGAGGAGAACGGGATTCGACCGGTAGGCCCCTTTCAGTTCGAGGAGACCGATCTAAGCGGACAGACGGCAGGCCCCTTTCAGATCGAGGAGACCGACCTAAGCGGACAGAGGGCCACCAAAGGCCACTTATTTCGCCTCGCATACCAGAACAAAGGTGCGAAGCTTATCCTACTCGCACGTTTACAGCGAAGCGCAGTAGCAGTTTAACATCTGCAACCAGCTTGATTGAGTGTAAAAACCACAGGCATGAGCCTGACCTCGTGGATTATGTTGGATTGCAGGCACATAGCTGAGGGCAAGCGACAGGAGCAATCATATCACAGCGAGAGAGGGCATTCCCGAGTCAGTGACAGCGAGGACTACGACTCTGCAGTAACTGACAGCAGCATTTTTCCGGTTCTCGCATCACAGCCGTGTGACCCTTAATTTTTTTCTGACTTGCGGCGGCAGCGTATTTACTCAAAAACCCACATTGACCTCTTTTTGTTTTCAGATGTCGACCGCAACGGACATTGACAACGAGGTGGCCCCTACCGTACAAGACTTGGGCATGAGAAACAGCGGGGGCGGTTTGGCCGTCAGCGGCGGCAGCAGCCGGGGAAATGGCCGAGTAGGCAACGTGAATATGATGGGGTTGGTGCCGAAATTGTGGGAAAAGGGAAGCACACCTACGGGCACGCCCAAGGTCACTCCTCGGTCTACAGACGAGATCGTGCAAGCGAGAGCACGGTCTCGCTCCAACGAAAAGGACTCTAGACACGCCGGACGCTCGCAGGAAAGGCCCAACTCAAAGAGGAACGAGAGCGGACGGAGTAAGGAGCGTGAAGGAGACCTGGCCTCACTCGCTGCCATGCCTGGGTATCTCTCGATGCGTGCACCAAACACTGCCGCATGCGTCAGACACTTTGATTTGCGTGCACATTGTGTCTGAGCGAACCATTTTAAGCTTTTGGATGGCGACGGGGTGCCCTAATGATTTTGAACACATGCCACGTCGAGCAGCCAACAAGTTCGACCGGGCGAAAAAGTCAAATCAAGCGCGCTTGAGCTTCAGGTGATGCTTTGCTTTGGTTCCGGTGTATTGCCTGCGGCTTTGCTTTCGTTGGCTCGCCGACCTAGCGAGCTATAGCTGCCGCCTCAATGCACACTTGGGACTAACTTCGGCGGCACTGATGACCCAAACTGCAGACCAGCGTGCTAAGACCATACGAGCATGCGCTGCTGCAGCAGCAGCACTACCAGGAGCAGCAGCAGCAGCGTCGCCTTGGGGGTGCGGTAGTTCAGCGCGCTACCCCTTCTTTTGTGGCATACATTGATATATCTGACAGCGACATGTCGGCCCCCCTGCCAAAGAGCATCGCCGCAAAGAACATGGCCGGCCCAAAGGATATCGCCGGCTCCCCTACATCCTCAATGCTGGCGGCACAGGTGCCAGTCCCGGAAGCAGGTGGACGATTCAGACGGGGCCCGCTCTCACCCTCGCTCTCAGCAGCATACACTCCACCCGAATACACTCCATCGGCAGCACCCTCTTCAGCAGCGTCACGCCCCTCTTCCCGGCAGCTCTTGTCAGACTTTTGGCAAGACAGCGAGGCTGAAGAGGCCATGATGACGCGGCTGAGCGAAGCCCGACAGTTGTCGCTCACCGGGTCCATGAAATCTTCATCCCCTTCCGGTCTTTCAGTGTGTGCTTGCTTGTTGCAGTGTGTGCTTGCTTGTTGCAGTCCTTTTCCACCAAGTCTGAAAGTCGTTGTAAGATTGCACTTCATGAAGGCCTGCAAAGCGGTGTTCTAACATAGTATATGATTTTCAGTGCAGTCGGTCGTGGATTCATTTTCAGGCACGTCCTCCCCAGTAGTGCTTGAGCCAAAGGTGCCAGCCCCATCTTTGTGGCCTCCACCCTCATCTTTATGCCCTCTACTAGCTTACTCGATTCTGTCACATATCTGAAACGCTGCTACAACGCTGCGCAGAATAATCCCGCAAATTCAGACGTATATCGCTCCATTTCGGTCCTCCGAAATGCAGAGCTGCTTGAGAACTTCTGGCGCCGGCACTCTCTCTCTGTGCAGAGTGAGATCACTCGAGATCATCTCGACTTTCATGCGCCTGCCCGTGAGAAGCTTGCTCGTCAGCTGCTCCTGCGGGTATCTACTCCCCGCTTCTATTCGTGTTTTATCCCCCACCCACCCACCCACCAGCTCCCCTCCTCCCTCCCTGCCGTGGTCTCTGCCAGTTGTTGTTTACAACTGCAGTACCTGCCAGTCTTCGTCTCTGTTGCACTGTTCACCTTTGCCATGGGTTATCTTCAACGTCAGCTAAGTCTTTGCCAATTCCGTAGATTGCAAGAGCTTTCGCCCGCAGGGGTGCTCACGTGTAGATTCATTGAGCGCCTGACAAAGGAAAGCAATCTCCCCTTCGCTATTGTTTCCCCGCAGGAGCGGCGAGAGGAGGAGATGCGTCAGCATCTACAAACACTGATGAGTGCCGAGGCTCCTCGGCAAAAAAGTTCAGAGCGCATTCCCGAGCTCTGAGCTCACATTCCAGTCGTGCACATCGCTCATTTGATAAGCGCACGTGGGTGTACGCAGGAGTCAACCTCCTGGGCTTATGTGGTTTGGTAAAAAGGACCTTGTTTTGCAGCTGCAACGCGACAAAAGCACAACCTACATTAATCATGTCTCCACAAGGAAGATGGTGGAAAAGGGGTCTTTTATTTGTTCTAATACTGATACCCGTTCTGATTCCTCCTTCTCCGCAGCACCAGCCTCAATTTCGCTATTTAATGCACATGCACAGACTGTAGGCCTCATTATTCTTCTGCTTTGATGCTTCGGGATCCATAGACGATTATTGACCACTCATTCGCGCAACATGCCTCGCGCCGGGCACTGGTTGACATTCCAAGAAGGAAATGACAGCACGCACGGCTGCCGGGTGGTCTGCAATAAGGTTATGCGGAGCCATGAGGGTGAGATGCAAGTGTGGTGTGTAAAGCATCGTCTCGGCGACGGTGACCACACCGTCGCTGGGGCCCTCCAAAATTGGGTTGGCGTGCCCTACGTCGCCTGCGACCACCAGGGCCTCACAGTAGTCTGGGAGCGGCCCAAACACACGGTCAGATGCATCGGGCTCCGTGGACGCCAGCTCGAGCCCGGCTTTG
>Ga0315899_10007219_pt1 | contig 11934 bp, 11 predicted proteins | sample LakEriMetagenome_2_FD_203518 | JGI IMG/M metagenome (GOLD analysis project Ga0315899, IMG submission 203518) | Freshwater fungal communities from buoy surface, Lake Erie, Ohio, United States - Buoy 4 MA112 | ecosystem: Environmental > Aquatic > Freshwater > Lake | place: USA: Lake Erie, Ohio... | reverse complement strand
AATCATGTTTCTGATGTCGAGCTCATAAGCTTTCATCATTGGCGGCAACTTGAGTTGCAATTCATATTGTTTGCCATTGAGTGTTTTGATTTCAACAATAAATGTTTTTTCCCCAACTGTTTTCTCCGCTCTTCCAAACCCGGTCATCGACTTCAGCATATACGTTTTGTTTTGTTGCAAGTTAATCTATTCTTCATTTGCACTACGATTGTAATCGTTGTATTCATGGAAAGAAAAAAGCCCGACATTTTCAGCCGGGCTTCATTATATGGATGGGTTAGTAAGTACAGGGAATTAATTCCCTTCACAATATTAAATATATTTTTTCCTACACAAAAAAATATTTTCAATTATTTTTTCAACATTTTTAACGACGCTGTGGAAAAGCGAAACACAAATTAAAAATCAACTTGCAGCTAAAGCATGTAAATAAAAACAACATCGCTTTATTGTAATCTTTGAAAGTATTGATTTTACAAGCATTTCGAGCGATTAAAAAAATCACTCGTATAAGATCAATAAAATTTTTATGCTCGACACGACAACCATTATGCTCAGTTCCTGTCAGTACGCGTTGATGAAAATATTTTTTTAGCACCAAATGATTCGGCACGTGGTTCAAGGCAATGATGAATATCGATAAGTGAAAAATAAAAAGCAACCTTTCGGTTGCTTTTGTAAAATGAGATAGAGTAATATTATGCTTTCACAAACTGCACTTCTGCATTGAGATGTATTTCATCACTCAGTAAAACACCGCCTGCTTCCAGAGGTGCGTTCCATGTAAGACCATATTCAGACCTGTTGATCTTACCACTGATTTCAAAAGCGATCTTGGATTGACCCCAGGGATCTTTCGCAATTCCTGAACTGATCACATTTAATTCTACAGGTTTTGCAATTGACCTGATTTCAAGATTGCCTTTTACTGTATAATTGTGCTCATCTTTTTTGACCACTTCACTACCACTGAATTTGATATGCGGAAATTGTTCGGCATCAAAAAAATCTCCTGATTTAAGATGGCCGTCGCGTTGTTCATTGTTCGTGTTGATCGAGGCAACTTCTGCTTCAAAATTGATTTGTGCAGTAGTCAGATCATCACCTTCGGTAGACAAAGAAGCTGTGTACTTTCCAAAATTGCCTTTAACATTGCTGATCATCAAATGACGAACTTTAAACCCTACTTCAGAATGTGTTGGGTCAATGTTCCATGTTGTAGTTGACATATTTTTTTTGTTTTAGGATACAAATTTAAGAAGGCGCTATATATTTGCAAGCAGTTACCTAAATGTATATCAATATACTTTATGTAAGTAATGGAGTCAAAAAAGAATTATGAGCAAAAAAAATATTCACATAGTATGTCCTTTCAGGTATACTTTACAGGTTTTGCAAGGCAAATGGCGTTTTGCCATCATCTACAGCCTGCTCAACAATGGCACCCTACGCTTCAAGGAGCTGGAAAGAGACATCAGCGGCATCACCCCACGCATGCTCGTCAAAGAGTTGAAAGATCTTGAGAAAGAAAAAATCGTGAAGCGGAAAGCATATCCCACGATACCGCCTACAGTGGAATACTGCCTCACGCCGTATGGCAAAACATTGCAGCCCATTATTCAAAGCATGCATATTTGGGGTGAAACACATTTACAAACGATTCAATCCAAATAATGATAAGAAGCTAAACAATGCCACAACCCCAATATAAATTTTTTACAGGTTGTAACATTAGAACATCAAAAAAATAAAAATACAGCTATGAAATTTCCAAGTCCAGTCGCTTTATCATGGATCGCCCAATTAATCGATGCAAAACTCAGCGGCAACACCGAAGCTTTGGCAACAGGCATCAACGAGATCCACAAAGTAGAAGCCGGAGATCTTGTGTTTGTAGACCATCCCAAATATTACGACAAATGCATCAACAGTGCAGCGAGTTTTATCATCATCAATAAGGAAATGGAAGTGCCTGAAGGAAAAGCCTTGTTGATCGTGGATCAGCCCTTCGATGCCTATTGCAAAATTGTCAATCATTTCAGACCTTTCGAACCAACAACAAAATCACATAGTGACAACGCTTTCATTGGCGAGGGAAGCTTCGTCTATCCCAACACGTTCATCGGCAACCATGTCTCCATCGGCAAAAACTGTATCATTCATCCCAATGTCTCCATCATGGATTATTGTATCATCGGCGACAATGTGATCATCCAGGCGGGTACAGTGATTGGTAGCAATGCCTTCTATTACAATACCAAAAAGAACCGTGAAGTTTGGTACAAAAAAATGCCCGACTGTGGTCGTGTGGTCATAGAAGATGACGTTGAAATTGGTGCGGGCTGCACCATCGACAGAGGTGTGAGTGCAGATACAATCATCGGCAAAGGCAGCAAACTCGATAACATGATTCATGTGGGTCATGATACTGTGATTGGAAAAAATTGTCTGATTGCAGCGCAAGTTGGTATTGCAGGAGCCGCAACTCTCGAAGACGGTGTGACTTTATGGGGTCAGGTGGGCGTGAGCAAAACATTGACCATTGGCGCGAATGCCGTCGTCTTCGCACAAAGCGGTGTCGGCGGTGATCTGGAAGGAAATAAAGTCTATTTTGGAACGCCCGTGCAAGACGCAAAAGTCAAACAACGCGAATTGGTTTGGGTGAAACGCATTCCGGAACTTTGGGAAAAAGTCATGGGGCGGTAGGTGTTACCTGCGGCACTGCTGTTTCTTCGGGCAAGTAATCGTAAGGCACCATATCCGACATACGCTCCCAACTGCAATATTCGTTGATGGTAATGTCTCCCTGCTCGAAATAAAATCCGTTTTTCTCAATATGCAAGGTGATGCCTTTGGCGAATTCGATTCTGGAAAATTGAAACTCTGCAGGTACATCCGGATTGTCGGTAAGATAGTTGGATTCGGGTTTTTCATTAAGATATAAAACACCCACATTTGGTTGGTTAGGCTTGATGGTTACAACCTGAGTGCTGTCATCAAATTTGCGGTTCAAAGCTGCATCATAATTTTTCAACTCCAATGCGGTGTCTTTTTCTCCATTAGCCACCAGAAACTTGATCTGAAAGCCTTCCTGAAGCAGCCGCTGTTGATAAACGCTTCTCATGAAGTGAAGCACAGAGCCCTCATAACTCGCCCTTCTTGCTGCTTTCCATAATTTGGTCAGTGATAAATCCGGAGTGGTGTCTTTCATTTCTTCAAAATATGGAGATCCGGAGTAAAAATTCGTCTCACGTCCAAATTCATATATCAATGAGTCGAGCGTATAAGTAATCGTATAACCCAAGGCGTAATTGTCTATCAAAAGTGGTTCGTCAGCCAGTATCTTCAGCCTGTTTTTTCTTTTGGAAAAATAAAAATGAACTTTTTCGGGATTTCTGATACTGCATTGTTTAGCATTGGCCGTTTTGCCGATAAATTCTTTTTTTAATAGTTCCCCATACTTTTCCCAGCCGTTTTTCACTTCTCCTGTAGATACCACGGCAACCGTTTCCATATCCTTGGGTTTGACAGCCAATGAGAAATTCATCACTGCTGTTCCATCCGATGCTGTCATCAATCGATCGCTCTGCGAACTGAAGCCTGTGTATGAAACCACAAGCACATAGCCTCCTTCCGGTAAATAAAGCTTGTAGTTGCCCTCAAGATCAGTAGCCGTTCCCAATGTGGTATTTTCGGCGAATACCGATGCTCCGGACAACGGCTCTTTGGATTCGGCATTGATGACTTTGCCTGTAACTGTAATGTATTTGTTCTGAGATTGTGCAAGTTGAAACAAGAAAATACTTGCAAGGGTAAGGATGTATTTACTCATGGCGATGTAGTTTGGTGAATACAAGACCAAGATAAACTATCCTTTGTTAAGATTTTGTTGCAATGACGTGCAGGTGAATGTGATGGTATCATCCATGCTTCTGTAGTGGAAGCCCTGCAGCTGCTGAAGCAGTTTACTGTTGTCATAGCGCACGATGCGTAATGCGGAGGAGGCGGTCTCTTTGGTGATGGAGGGTTCTTTGCCTGTAAAAAACGATCTGATTTTTTCTGCTCTCCAAATCAAAGAGGCGATGAAGGGCGTCACTTTTTTGGAAGGCACTCGCTTTCCGAACGCGGCAGCTATCTTCTCGAACACCTCACGAAAACTTCTGTTTTCAGCTACACAAACATAACGCGCTGCTTGAAGTTCGCTGTTCATGAGTCCGATCATAGCGCCGGCAACATCTCTCACATCCACAAATCCATTGACACCTTCGCTGTACCAGTTGAATCCGTCGTGAACCATTTTAAAAATAACTGTAGATCCCGTTTGCCAGTCACCCGGACCCAAAACAACTCCCGGATTGATGATTACTGCATGCAATCCTTCGGCAATTCCCCGCCATACTTCCATCTCACCAAGGTACTTGCTTGTTCCATAAAGACTGCTTTTGTCGCCGCCATCCAAAAACACGGATTCGTCCACCAGCGGTTGATCAGGCTTGCTGCCCAATGCGGCAATGGAACTTACATGCACAAGTTTCTCGACACCTTCATGCAGACAAGCATTCACCACATTGGCTGTAGCCTCCACATTCAGCTGGTACAATTGCCTTCTTTGTCTAGGATCATAACTGATGAATCCTGCGCAATGGTATACATGTGTTACCCCCTGCATCAGCTCCTCCAACGTCATCACATCCAGCAAGTCGCAATGGTGTTTGGTAAGCAGGGGATGCTCAAGATGAAGAAGAGGATGGTTGCGGTAAATGGCTTTCACCCGTACTTCTTGCTCCAGTAATTGCCGGACAAGCTCACGACCAACCAATCCGGAAGCTCCGGTGACCAGTATGGTTTTTTCTTTTTGTGCTTGCATGCCGGAGCGTGTTGTGAAAGTAAACTTACGGTGTAGTATAATCGTAAAATCCTTTGCCGGTTTTGCGACCGAGTTCGCCGGCCTGTACTTTAGCAATCTGCAGTGGCGAAGGTTGAAAACGGGGTGTATGTTCAAATGCGTCGTAAATGGACTGAGAGACGGCAAGGTTGATGTCCATGCCAATCAGGTCCATGAGCTTGAATGGTCCCATCCTGAATCCGGAGGCTTCCATCAGCGCATCTACCGAAGCTACATCCGCCACACCCGATTCCACTAGTTTCATCGCTTCAAGATAATAATGACGGGCCACACGATTCACAATGAAGCCCGGCGCATCCTTGCAGACCACAGGCGTTTTTTTCAGCACCGTACAAAAATTCACCAGCTGATGGATTACTTCATCCGAAGTTTCATCCGCTTTGACCACTTCCACCAGCTTCATGAGTGTCGCAGGATTGAAAAAATGTAATCCGGCCACACGAGCGGGATTAGGCAATTGGCGTTGCAAAAGATTGATGGAAAGCGACGAAGTGTTGCTGGCGAGAATGGTATCAGATGAGTTGATGGCGGCCAATTTGCGAAAGAGCTCCACTTTAATTTCGGCAACTTCCACAATCGCTTCGATCACAATGGAAGCCATGCAATCTTCCACGCGATGCGTGAATCGTAAATTAGATAAAGCCGACTCACATGCAGCGGTGGAGATTTTATTTTTCTCCACCAGCTGATGTAAGGATTGAGTGATATTGTTTTGGGCTCTTGATAGTGCCTGCTCATTGGCATCAAACAGGATTACACTGAACCCATGTTGTGCAGCCGTCATCGCAATGCCACTGCCCATGGTTCCCGCGCCCGCGACGCAAATGTTAGTGATCATTGAATTGATTTTGGATTTTGCATTCAGCATTATCGAATATCTGTGACCTTGTATGCTGTGGAACTCCATAAAGACCCCTCGTCAAATCTGACTACATATATACCTGAGGCATTCGCAACTACTTCATATCTCCAGCTCATGTTGTCAACTTTTGAAGATTTTTCATACTTGTTCGGATCAGCAAAACTCCTGCCTGCAGAAAAAAGTAAAAAAGCAATTGATGATATTAATAATGATGAAGCTATGGCCATTTTATACCAGTTGTTTGCCAAAAAAGTTTTCATGATGAAAATATTTTTTTGAGACAATTAAAGTTGATTTTTTAAAATGTGCTTACTTCTTCCTCTTGAAGATATATCTTGTAATGAAGAGTCCTTGTCCGTCATCTTTACCTGCATCACTTTCCACGCCCGTGTTCACAAACACCAGGTCCCATCCTTCCTGCACCATGGTATTGATCTTGGAGGTGATCACAGCGTCATTGGCTGCAATGTTCTGAAAACGGATGCCACCGATATTGAAGAAGTTAAGCAACTTAGTTTCTTCGTATCCTTTTACACGGATATCAGAACGGTCTGATTTGTTTTTTTCATCATTGTCATCATCGCTTCTTACGGTGGTAAAATCTTTGTAGTTACGTGTGTCATTCACAGAAATGATTCTGGAGCGGCCAATACCGCTGGGAATGATTGATTCCACGCAAGTAACTACTTTGTATTCAAACTCTTGTGCAAAGGCACTGATGGTGGCGAAAATTGCAGCCACGGTAATCATCATTGTTTTTTTCATTTGTTTTTATTTATTGGTTAAGAATGTACATGTACAAACTGCTTCAAAAACCTCACATCATTTTCACTAAACAATCTTAAATCTTTCACCTGATAGGTGAGCATCGTGATTCTTTCGATACCCATGCCAAAAGCGAAGCCGGTGTACTTCTTGCTGTCGATGCCGCAGTTGTCGAGCACTGCAGGATGCACCATACCACAGCCGAGAATTTCCACCCAACCGGTTTTTTTACAAACACTGCAACCGGGACCTCCGCAAATCAGACAACTGATGTCCATTTCGGCACTGGGTTCGGTAAATGGAAAATAAGAAGGACGGAAACGAACCTGTACGTCTTGTCCGAACATTTCTTTTACAAAAAAGTAAAGCGTCTGTTTCAGATCTGCGAAGGATACATTTTCGGCGATGTAGAGTCCTTCCACCTGATTGAAGAAGCAATGGGCACGAGCGCTGATGGTTTCGTTGCGGTACACTCTGCCAGGACAGATGATACGAAGGGGTAATGATTTCTTCTCCATCTCCCTGATCTGCACACTGCTGGTATGCGTGCGCAAAAGCCAGTCGGGTTGCTGGCTGATGTAAAAGGTATCCTGCATGTCGCGGGCCGGATGATTTTCGGGGAGATTAAGCGCCGAAAAATTATGCCAGTCGTCTTCGATTTCAGGACCCTCGGCCACTGCAAAACCCAGTCGCTGGAAAATGGAAATGATTTTGTTTTGAATGATGCTGATGGGGTGACGCGTTCCCGGAGCACCTAAATTTCCGGGTAAGGTAAGATCGATGCCGGTACCCGAATGTTCAGCGGATGCTGATACCGTTGATGCATTCAGTTGCTCATAATGAGCTTCCACAAAGAGTTTGAATTCGTTGAGCAGTTGTCCGGCATCTTTCTTTTTTTCGGCTGGCACCTCTTTCATTTCCCCCATGATGGATTTCATCAATCCCTTGGAACCGAGATACTTGATTCGAAAAGCTTCAAGCTCCTCTTTTCCGTTAACTGAAAAAGCCAGAACCTCTGCCTTGTATTGTGCGATGCGGGCAATCAACTGATCCATGTGGCAAAGGTAATCCCAAATGTTAAAATTCTTCTCATTTAAGAGGTTTGTTCTGTTTTTTGTAATTTTAAGAAAATTAAAAAAATATGTCACTCTTCAAATCGGGTAATCCCACCCTCTCAGAAAATAAATTCAGGGATACAGTTATCAATATACCACATGCCGACGCCAACACCATGTCGGTCAACGGTACCCTCCAAAAATTCGGATTCATGCTGCTCATGATTCTCGGTACCGCGTTTTACTCCTGGAAAGAAGTGGGTGGCAACGGAGATTATGTGATGCCTATGGTTTATGGTGGTGCTATCGGCGGTTTTGTCATCGCTTTGATCATGACTTTCAAAAAACAATGGTCTCCTTTCCTCGCTCCTTTATATGCCCTTTTGGAAGGGCTTTTCATCGGTGCAATTTCTGCCATGTTCGAAGCGTATTATGATGGGATTGTATTGAATGCCGTAGGCCTCACACTGGGTGTGGCTGTGGCCATGTATTTGCTTTACACCTTCCGCATCATTCGCGCTACGGAAAGATTCAAATCAATCATCTATACAGCCACTGCAGGTATCGCAATTTTCTATCTGATTACATGGGTAGTGAACATGTTCAGCCCCGGATCCATGGCTTTCATGCATGAAGGTAGCACCTTCGGCATTGGCTTCTCATTGTTTGTTGTAGCTATAGCTGCACTCAACCTGATCCTCGATTTCGATATGATCGAGCAGGGTGCTGCCATAGGGGCTCCAAAATATATGGAATGGTATGGCGCTTTTGGTCTTATGGTGACCATCGTTTGGCTCTATCTTGAAATACTTCGCCTGCTGGCCAAACTCAATAGCAGAGATTAATTCCTTCATAAGTTTTTCACAAGCCCGTTTACACGGGCTTTTTTATTCCTGTTTCTGCGCTTTTTTGCGTTTATTTGGGTATTAATTTTTGAAAAAATGAAATCGATTTTATTTTCCTCCTGTGCTCTTTTGCTTGCAATTACAGCTACAGCTCAAACCAAACTTGTAGAAAAAGTAAATGCCCAACCCGGTGAAGTGGTTATCCCTTACGAGAAATATATGCTTGATAACGGCCTCACCGTAGTACTTCATGAAGATCACAGTGATCCGCTCGTGCATGTAGATGTCACTTACCATGTAGGCAGTGCCAGAGAGGAAATCGGTAAAAGCGGCTTCGCGCATTTTTTTGAACATATGCAGTTTCAGGGGAGTGATCATGTAGGCGATGAGCAACATTTCAAGATCATCACCGCTGCAGGCGGAACGCTCAACGGCAGTACCAATCAGGATCGCACCAATTATTACGAAACAGTTCCGAGCAATCAACTGGAAAAAATGCTCTGGCTCGAATCCGACAGAATGGGCTTCTTCCTGGACGCTGTTACACAAAAGAAATTTGAAATACAGCGCAGCACCGTAAAAAATGAGAGAGGACAGAATTACGACAATCGTCCATACGGATTGGTCAATGAATTTGGAAGTAAGAACCTCTATCCCTACGGTCATCCATACAGCTGGCTGACCATCGGTTATGTAGAAGACCTGAATCGTGTGAATGTGGAAGACCTGAAAAATTTCTTTCTCAGATGGTACAGTCCCAATAATGCCACCATCACTATCGGCGGCGACCTGAATCCTGTGCAAACACTACAGTGGGTTGAAAAATATTTTGGTTCCATCCCGCGCGGACCAGAGGTAACCAAAACAATCTTGGCTCCTGTGGCAATGCAAGCAGATCGCTATGCTTCATACACAGACAATTATGCTAAACTGCCAATGATCACCAAAACCTATCCAACGGTTTCCAATTACGACAAAGACATGGCACCGCTGGCTTGTCTCGCACAAATCATTGGACAAGGCAAAACCTCCATACTTTACCAAGAACTCGTCAAAAAACAAAAAGCCTTACAAGCCAACGCCGGCAGCAGACTCTCTGAACTGGCAGGCGAATTCAGTATTCAGATGGTGCCGATGCCAGGAAAATCGTTGGCAGCCATGGATAGTTTGTACAGAGAAGCTTTAATCAACTTTGAAAAGCGCGGTGTTACCGATGAAGACATTGAAAAATTCAAAGGCGCCATCGAATCACAATTCATCAACGGTTTACAAAGCGTGTCCGGCAAAGTCTCCCAACTGGCCGCTTTCCAGACGTTTACAGGGAACCCCAATCAGACCGGAAAGCTGCTTGACATGTATCGTGCTGTAACGAAAGAAGATGTATGGCGTGTGTATCAAACTTATATTCAAAACAAACCATGCGTGACCGTTAGTGTGCTTACGAAGAATGAGAAAAACCCTGCACGGCCTGATAATTATAAAATCGATTCCTCTAATTACACTGCTCCCAATTATGGTTATGATGGGTTGAAATATGTAAAAGGAAAAGACAATTTCGACAGAAGTGTCATGCCTGGCACTGGCGCCAATCCTGTGGTGAAAGTGCCCGGTTACTGGAAGAAGAAAATGTCAAATGGCGCTAAAGTTATTGGTGCCAAATATGACGAACTGCCAATTGTAAACATCTCCATCACCATTCCTGGTGGACAGCTTGCCCTGATGAAAGACACCGCCAAAAACGGATTGGGATCGCTTACAGGAAGTATGTTGAATGAAGATACCAAAAACTACACCGCAGAACAGTTTGCTGTGGCGCTGCAAAAACTAGGTAGCAGCGTGAGTGTCAACAACAGTTTCAGTGGGATGCGTTTCAGCATGCAATGTCTCAAGAAAAATCTGGACGCAACTTTGGCGCTTTTAGAAGAAAGGATGCTGAGACCCAGTTTCACGCAAGATGCATTCAACCGTATTCAGAAACAAACAATGGAAAGTTTCAAGCAGGCCAAATCACAGCCAACAGCTATAGCGGGCAATGTATACAGCAAATTGCTCTATGGTACAGACAATATTCTTGGCATGGATGATAACGGTTCTGAATACACGGTAAAAAATCTCAAACTCGAAGACGTGAATCAATTCTACCAGAACAATCTCACCACCCAAAAAGCCAAGATTGTAATTGTAGGTGATGTTGCGGAAGAAGAGATCATGCCAAAGCTAGAATTTCTGAATCAGCTTGGCAAAGGAAAGTCTAAATTGAAAGCGCCTAAAGTTAAGCCCTCCACCGCAAGCACCAAAATCTACATTGTAGATGTGCCCAAGGCCGCACAGACAGAATTTCGTGTAGGCAAGGTCGTGAAAATGAAATACGATCCCACAGGAGAATATTACCAGTGCGATCTGATGAATTATGTGCTCGGAGCGAACTTCAACAGCAGACTCAACCTGAATCTCAGAGAAGACAAAGGCTGGACTTATGGTGCCAGAGCCAATTTCTCCGGCGACAAGTATCGCGTGGAATATACTTTCAGCTCAGGTATCAGAGCCAACGCCACTGACAGTGCACTTACTGAAGTGTTGAAAGAGATCAATCAATACGCCGCAAACGGAATCAAAGATGATGAGATTGCTTTCATGAAAAGTGCCATCGGTCAGCGGGATGCATTACAGTACGAGACACCAGGCCAGAAGTCAGGATTTGTGAGCCGTTTGCTGGAATACGATCTTAAAGGGAATTATGTAGACAAGCAGACTGAGATACTGAATTCGATTAACAAAGAAAAAATCAACTCTTTGTCAAAAAAATGGTTGCAGACCAATAATGTGATTATTCTGCTGGTAGGTGATAAAACCAAAATGTTGCCAGGAATAGAGAAATTCGGTTATGAGATCATCGAATTGGACTCTGATGGGAATCGTAAGTGATCGGATGTATTTCTTCGTATGATTTCATCATAAACGCCGTTCCATAATTGAATGCGGGCTTGTAGTGATCGCACAATGATCTCATGAGCCTCTTTCCATTTTTGCTCATCGGTTCCGCAGAGCTCGGAGGTCATGTCCATGGCGAGATGGCTGTGATGATCGCCATCGACTTCGATATGTCTTTCGAGATAATATTTGAATACGGAAATACTATCGGGGAATTCCTTGTTGATGTCCTGTATCAATGAGATGAACATGCCCGGAATGAGATCCTCTCTTCCAAATGTAAATGCCGCCGCTTGCAAATAAGCCTTGTTGGTATCAATGACATCAAAAGTGGATTTCACAAACTGTGCCGCACTTTCAGGAGCACTTGCAGTTTGCAATGCCTGATTGATAGACGCTCCGGATTGTAACTCTTGCAAGATTTTAGTAATGATGGAAGTATCAGCACCAGCTTGCTTCATTGCCGAGAGATACAATTCAAAATGGCTGATGCGGTTACCGGCTTCATCTACATCGGATTCTTCTCCCACTACAATCTCATTAATCAGAAACCTTGTGTTGGCCGAGCCT
>Ga0315899_10007218_pt1 | contig 11934 bp, 9 predicted proteins | sample LakEriMetagenome_2_FD_203518 | JGI IMG/M metagenome (GOLD analysis project Ga0315899, IMG submission 203518) | Freshwater fungal communities from buoy surface, Lake Erie, Ohio, United States - Buoy 4 MA112 | ecosystem: Environmental > Aquatic > Freshwater > Lake | place: USA: Lake Erie, Ohio... | reverse complement strand
CGATCGCCGCCCAACCGAGTGCCTCAATGGTCGAGCAGTTTTTGAAAACGGTCTAAAAATAGGTTGGGGCTTCAAGGTTCAAGCTAAACGATTTTTGCTAATAAAAAACGACTTTCCCATGCGTTACCGTCATTTATTGTTCTGTTGTTTAGGGTTACTCAGCATCAGTGAATTCAGTTTAGGGGCGATGGCGATCGCCGGCCAAATTCAATATTGCTATCCCATCCAAAAAACCCGCACCTTGCAAGATCCCGGCAGTCATCCCCAAGCCTATGACAATGGCTACCGAGAAGGGGCCGCCACCGCTAGGGCCAAGAAACCCTACGAACCACGATCCGCCGGGGGAGAATTTGCGCGGGGTTTTGAGGATGGTTACTATGGTAGACCCTATGCCGGCCAACAAAATACCGTTCCCGATCGCACAGATACCTACAGCACCAACCAATGCCGGACCTATTACTACAACGACACCGACCCCGTTCCCCAAAGCATTAAACGGGTTTTGGATAACTTCCAAGATGACTTTCGTCGGGACTGGAATTTGCGCTAAAACTGTTAACTATTCGTTCCCATTCCTACCATCGTCAAAATCCGACATTAAACTTCATGAATTTTTTTAAAGCTGGCCCCTAAATTTCCTATCAAAACGCCCTGACCTGCGTAAAATGGGGACTAAAGTTTTGTCATCCCCTGACGAAATTCGCTATTCAGGAGAACTCAATCACAATGACAACCTCTAATCAAGTTGTTAAACCCTATAACGGTGATCCCTTTACCGGACATCTTTCAACCCCCATTTCCGACTCTGCCTTTACCCGCGCCTTTATCGGCAACTTACCCGCTTATCGCAAAGGGTTATCGCCGATTTTAAGAGGCTTAGAAGTGGGAATGGCCCACGGCTACTTTTTGATGGGCCCCTGGACTTTGCTCGGCCCCCTGCGGGATTCTGAGTACCAGTACATTGGCAGTTTGATCAATGTTTTGGCCTTAATTCTCGTTGCTACGGTGGCCTTAAGTAGCTACGGTCTAGTCTCCTTCCAAGGGGAACAAAGCGCCTCCGACAGCTTGCAAACGGCCGATGGCTGGAGTCAATTTGCTGCTGGCTTCTTTGTTGGTGGCATGGGCGGCGCGTTTGTGGCCTTCTTCCTACTGGAAAACCTGGGGGTTGTGGACGGAATTTTCCGGGGTTTGTTTAACTAAACGCCATTTTTCGTCAGCTTTTAAGATTTCGCTCATTTTGCCCGTTACTCACATTACTTTAAGGAGTATTACCAATGGATGGTGCTTACGCTGCTTCCTATTTGCCCTGGATTTTAATCCCGATGGTGGGTTGGTTATTTCCCGCTGTCACGATGGGTTTACTCTTCATTTACATTGAAAGTGAAGGTTAAACTAAACGAGTTTTTCTGTGCGAAAACTTGATTGATTGTTTCGAGAATGTCTAACAATTTTGGCGCAGACGATCAAGGTCTGTCTGCTGGAGTTGAGTCAGGATTTTCCTCGTCATTGGGGAATTGGACATTTTTGTCTGGGTACTCTGCCATGGGGTGGGGTATTTTTTTATCTGGGGAGGAAAATTTTGGGTAAAAGCTAGGGGGGAGGGGAGTTTTTCTGTTATTTATAAAGGTTGGCAGGTTCCCTTGGGGGACATCAAGGTCAGCGTTTTTGGGACATTGGATTTAATTGATGGCTATTATTTGGGAATTGGATTTCTATTCGCGTCCATTGTTGGATGAGCAAAATAAAAAGGTGTGGGAGGTGTTGATCTGTGAGTCTCCCCGGTCAGTCCAGCAAGATTCGGCTGGGTTGTTTCGGTTTAGCCAATATTGTCCCAGCACGACGGTTAATTCCCTCTGGTTAAAATCCGCCATTGAAACGGCGATCGCCGAGTCGGGTCAGATGCCCCAAAAGATCCGTTTTTTCCGGCGGCAGATGAACAATATGATCAGCAAGGCCTGTGAGGAAGCGGGCATTCCCCCCACCCCCAGTCGTCGTACTTATGCCTTACAAGCCTGGTTACAGGATCGTTTAAACAATTTTTATCCCCACCAACCCGGCTATGATCCCCAGTTAGCCAAGTCTGCTTCAGTGCAATATCCGGCCCTTAATGCGATCGCCTTACCCGATGCAGTCCGGGGCGATCAGGGCGATCAGTGGGCCTTGGTCAGCTTAGCGGCGTCGGATTTCCAAGAGTTACCGGATTGGGATATTAGCTTTGGCGAAGGTTTTCCCCTGAGTGCCTGGAATTTAGACGAATCCACTCGTATTCCTGGGCTAATTCTCTTTTCCCCCCGGGCCTTACCCTTTGCCGCTTGGTTATCGGGTTTGGAACTGGGCTATCTGTTATTTAGCACCGATCCACGACCGATTATTCGTCTGGAAACAGGGGCCAGTGATAGTTGGATTGTGGCCAACGTAACCGACCCAGGCAGCGAGAAAGAAGCCCAAGGATTTGAAGTCGCTAAAAAAAATGCCCAAAATATTCACTTTTTAGCCATTCAAGAGAGTCCTGAGAGTGAGTCCTTTGCCGGATTTTGGTTATTGCAGGAAACCACTGGGAGTTGAGGTAAGGGAATCCCCTGGAATAAGCCTGAACGGTGAATAAGCCTATTTATGGGGAGGATCAATGAACAACCCATAACCGACTCACACTAAAGCCCGCTAGGGGCAGTAGGAAAAAAAGCGACCCGACATAGGCGATCGCCCAGAGAATATTTTGACCACTGAGGCGGGCAAATCGTTGGGCTAAACGGAGGGGTAAAGGCCGTAACCAGGGTAAGCCGTATATCAAAATAATCCCGAACAGATTAAATAAAACATGAACTAAGGCAATTTCTAAGGCCGGAAAGGACGAGGGCACAATGGCGATCGCCGCTAGTAAGGAAGTAATGCAAGTGCCCACATTAGCCCCCAGGGTGACAGGATAAACCACCGTTAAGGGCATGACATCAGCGGCGGCGAGGGGAACTAACAAACTAGTAGTCAAGGACGAAGATTGCACCAAACAGGTAATGCCACCACCCACCCCCATCGGAATTAAGGCTTGGGCAAAGGGTAAGGGGGAGGAAGGGGATTCGGGGGAGGTGGGCAATAATGTTGTCAACCAAGTGAGGGGTTTGGAACCTAATAATCTTCGTAAAACTTTCCCTAAATTAATAATGCTAAACAGCAATAATATTCCACCCACACTAGAAACAATAACGCCCGGCCAAGGGGGAGAAAGGTGTTGCTCTCCGAGACCAATCAAATGTTGTTGTGGCCACTCAATTAAGGGGGCAAGGGAGTTACTGCTCAAAAACGGAACGTGAGCGACAAATTGTAGATTAGTGGTTAACCAATAGGCACTTTTTTCGATGCCATGAAAACCCATTTCTAGGGGAAAAAGAATGATTAACGCCAGCAGGTTAAAAAAATCGTGAATAGTTGCCGCCCCAAAGGCCCGTTCAAAGTTTTCCTGTTGCCGTAAAAAGCCCAAACTTGCCACCGTATTGGTCACCGTTGTGCCGAGATTAGCTCCCATCACCATCGGTACGGCGATCGCCACGGGTAATCCACTAGCCACTAGCCCGACTAAAATTGTGGTGACGACACTGGAAGATTGCACCAAAGCGGTGGTAAATAAACCCACTAATAGCCCTAAATAGGAATTTTGGGCAAAAATAAACAGACTTTCTAGGCGATCGCCGACCCATAAAGCCAAGCCGCTGCTGATTAAATTGACCGACAAAAGCAGCGTGTAAAATAACAGGATTAATCCTAATCCGAAACCTATTAATATCAGGGCGGATTTAAGAGGAATAGACTCAGATTTTGGAGACGGAGAAGTCATAAAAATTAAGCAAACTGATTGCTAAAATTAAGCTTCAGCCGGAATGGTTTGGGCGGTTAGAGTTGGTAATTGGCGGCGGGCAGTTTGCAAAAATCCTTGTAGGAGATCGAGCCGTTGGTTCTGATCAAATGTTTGTTTGACAACGTTGGCTAATTGACTCCAATCCCACTGATTGAGACTTAATTCAGGGGATTGATTTTCCAAGAAAGTGACTAAACTCAAGCCTGCAATGCGGGTTAAATAGGCGGCGCTGAAACCTTGAATGGCTCCTCCGGCTAAATAAGTCAAAAGTTGGCTTTTTAACAGTGCCCCCAATGCTTGGGTAGAAAGTTCTACCAGTCCCAATTTGATTAGGATTTCCCCAATCTGACTGGCAACGGTTTTGGCTTGGGCAAGACTCATTTTTTGATGGTAAAGCTGACTCAAATCAAAGACTAATTGGCCATTGATGGCGATCGCCGCGAGCAGGTCTAAATTAGCGACAGGGTTGACTAACGCCGATCCAGCGGTTAACCATTGGGCCTGTTCAATTAACGGCATAGCCAGGGCGCGACGGTTTTCCTGCCAACGTTGGTGGGCTTGCTGCTCAATGGCTTGGGCTTGTCGCCACTGCACCCCTAACTGCCAGGTTTGATATTGGGCCAAGTCTACCTGCTCTAGTTGGGCCAACAAATTACCCAGTTGGGGCGGCGCAATTTCTTGATCTGTTTCAATCTGTCCATCGGCTAAATGACGACGAATTTGGATTGGTTGGGGCGCAACGCTAATAGCTTGAGCGGGCTGATCCGGTTGGAGGGAAGCGGTTTGGTGTTGCAGTTGCTCTAGGATGGCCTGGCGATCGCCGTCGGAGTAAAGATCTTGCTTATTAAACAATAATTGCCAATGATGATGTTGGTGATGCAAAAATTCCAACATTTGCCATTGGGTCGCAGTTAAATCCCCCGTGGTTAACACCCAAACAAAATGGGCCGGATTGATCAATGTTTTTAGGTCAGGAAGGGGCGTTTCCGCAGGAATGGCTTGCCAATTTAAGGGTAACAATTCAGACGATTCAGCCAAAGTTATTTGGGTTGGCAATAAAGCTAAAAGACGACTTTTTCCGGTACGTTTTTCCCCTAAAATAACTCCATTTAATGCGGTGGGTTGCGACTGGACAATGTTTAAATCTTTTAACTGAGTCTGTAAATCTGATAGCTCAAGGGTCGGGGTTTGGGTCTGGAGACGACTTAAATACTGATCAACTTTGGCGATCGCCGTTTGTAACATGTCAGCAGTCAGGGGTTCGTTTTTTTGCAGCGGAGAATCCTTTGGCGATCGGCGCAGTCGCCAGATCACTAGCCCCATTCCCGATAAACCCCACAAAACCAATTGATTAATCCCGTCCCATTCTCCGTTTAAATACTCCCAGCCCCCCAGTAATGCACAAACCCCCAGACCCCCAACCATAATCGGTTTTTTGACCCAATGCTGCATCACCATGATCACCGTTCCCCTACTGACTAGATGAATTGACCCAGGATAACCGCCTGAGTGACTGACCTGATTTTATGCTACTGGAAGCACTGTCTATTCGACATTGGCAAATAAATTTGGCGTTGAAGGTCGTGCTAAATTTGATTCCTGAGCACAAGAATTTAGACCTTGCCACCGGCGTGGTTAGTAACATAAAAATCTGCGTACTTTTAGGTTGCAATTATTTTGGGCGATCGCCTATTTGACAAGCTGGTAACGTCGCTTAAACTCTCGCTGTTGAACGCCATGATCCACAATGGGGTCAGGATAATTAACCGATCGCCGTTCCATCGGGGTCAGTTTTCCCGTCAGTAAATCCCCGGTGTCAAAGCGGGCCAACTCTGGCAACCATGTCCGAATATAGTCCCCATCGGGATCAAACTTTTGCGCTTGGGTGTAAGGGTTAAAAATTCGTAGGGGTTTTGGGTCCATACCACTCGACGCACTCCACTGCCAACCGCCATTATTCGCCGCTAAATCACCGTCGTAGAGGGTTTGCATAAAGTACAATTCCCCCCGTTGCCAATTCAAAATTAAATCCTTGGTCAAAAAACTGGCCACAATCATCCGACAACGGTTATGCATCCAGCCGGTTTGATTTAACTGATTCATCGCCGCATCAATGATCGGATAACCCGTTCGACCTTCACACCAGGCTTGGAAATGGGCGTCATTGTCTTCCCAGGGAAAGTACTTAAAGGGTTCGCGGTAAGGGCCATTCACCAATTCAGGAAAGGAATACAAACAATGTTGATAAAATTCCCGCCAGGCTAATTCCTGTTGCCAAGTCTGAATACTCTCCCGTTCTTCTTCGCTGCGGCTAAACTCCCTGGCTTGCACGCTAGCTTGCCAGAGAGTTCTAACGGAAATAACACCAAATTTTAATGCTGCACTCAATTGGGATGTGCCAGGCAACGCGGGAAAATTACGATCATGGTGATAGTTAATCAAAGCCTGATCCACAAACCACGCCAATTGTGATTGGGCGGCGGTTTCCCCTGGTTCTAACAATAACGGCCGATCCCAGGTAAAGCCTAGATTTTCTAAAGACGGAATGGCGATCGGATTTAGGCTTTGCAGGGCTTCGAGTTCTGTTTGCTCTAATCCGAGGAGAGATTGGGGCGTTTCAACCACCGCTGCTTTGGGTAATTGTGACCAATTTTTCCAGAAAGGGCCATAGACAGTATAAGCATTTCCGGTTTTGGTTAACACTTCCCCTGGATGATGCAACAGTTGATCCCATTCCGTCGCCACCGAAATCCCCTGTTCCCTTAAGATTTGAGCAACCCGTATATCTCTCCCTTGGGCATAGGGTTCCGTGTCCAGAGTCCAGGTAACGGTTTTTGCTTGTAGCGTCTGGGCTAACCGGGGGATCAGTTCAACGGGATCGGCTTGAAAAATCAAGAGTTGACTACCAAGTTTTTGGTAATGGGCTTGCAACGCGGTTAAACATCCCAGCAAATAGGCAACCCGCGCCGGAGCCATGTCAGGAGCCTGGAGAATTTTGGCATCGAGACAAAAAACACCGACAATTTTGGCTGTTTTTCGGTGGGCATGGGCCAACGCTAAGTGATCGTCCAAGCGCAGATCGCGTCGATGCCAAAGGAGGGTCAAGGGATGGCAGGTCATAGAATGTGAGGCGTTAGGGAACGTTGGCCTAATTGTGACGCTTTCGGACTGACAATACCATGTTAGTTTTATTGAACTTTCAATGTTAAATCTTTTAAGCTTTATCAACTAAACTAAGCCAAATCCCCCGGCGATCGCCGTTTAACGATTCCCGTCTTATTCACCACCGATTGATCCTGAGTTGATTCCCGTAAAATTGGCTGGCGTTTGCCCTGACCCACCAGGCATTTAAATTTGTCAAAAACCATAGAATGTACTGATTACCTTTGCTAACTTCAGGGATTTTTTGGGCGCAGATTTTGATAAGATTAGCCATAGATTAACGGTTGACTGCGTACTATTCCTCACCTGGTGTGTAACTCCTATGGCTCTTGGCTATGTTGCCCTCGTCCTCCACGCCCATCTTCCCTTCGTGCGGCATCCTGAAAGTGATTATGTCCTAGAAGAAGAGTGGTTATACGAGGCCATTACAGAGACTTACGTACCACTAATTCATGTTTTTGAAGGACTAAAGCGGGATGGGGTAGATTTCAAGATCACAATGAGCATGACGCCGCCCTTGGTTTCTATGCTTCGGGATCCCCTGCTACAACAACGCTACGAAGCCCATTTATCGCTGCTGCAAGAGTTACTAGAAAAAGAGATTGTCCATAATGAGCATAACGGCCACATTCAATATTTGGCCCAATATTATGCCAAGGAATTTGCCGCCATTCGGGAAACCTGGGAACGTTACGACGGCGATTTAGTGACCGCGTTTAAGCAATTCCAAGACAGCAATAATTTAGAGATTATTACCTGCGGTGCGACCCACGGTTACTTTCCCTTAATGAAAACCTATCCCCAAGCGGTTTGGTCTCAGATCAAGGTCGCCTGTGATCATTATGAGGAGAATTTCGGGCGATCGCCAAAGGGAATTTGGTTACCGGAATGTGCCTATTACGAAGGGGTTGAGCGGATGCTGGCCGATGCGGGTCTGCGTTATTTCCTCGTTGATGGCCACGGAATTTTATATGCCCGTCCCCGTCCCCGTTTTGGCACCTATGCTCCCATCTTTACCGAAACCGGGGTGGCAGCCTTTGGGCGGGATCATGAATCATCCCAACAGGTTTGGTCTTCCCAGGTGGGTTATCCCGGTGATCCGGAATACCGGGAATTTTATAAAGACTTGGGTTGGGAAGCAGAATATGAATACATTAAGCCCTATATCATGCCCAACGGCCAACGCAAAAACATTGGCATCAAGTATCACAAAATCACCAGTCGGGATGGCGGTTTATCGGAAAAAGCCCTCTATGATCCCTACTGGGCCAAACAAAAATCCGCAGAACACGCCGCTAACTTTATGTACAATCGCCAACAACAGGTGGGGCATTTAGCGGGCATGATGCAACGTCCTCCCTTGGTGGTTTCCCCCTATGATGCGGAATTATTTGGACATTGGTGGTATGAAGGCCCGTGGTTTATTGACTATCTCTTCCGTAAAGCCTGGTTTGATCAAGATACGTTTGAAATGACCCATTTGGCCGACTATCTGCGCACCAATCCCACCCAGCAAGTTTGCCGTCCGTCCCAATCGAGTTGGGGGTATAAGGGGTTCCATGAATATTGGCTCAATGAAACCAATGCGTGGATTTATCCCCATCTGCATAAAGCCGCCGAGCGCATGATTGAACTGAGCCATCGGGAAGCAGCGGATGAACTCGAAGAACGGGCCTTGAATCAAGCGGCGCGGGAATTGCTGTTGGCGCAATCTTCCGACTGGGCATTTATTATGCGGACAGGGACAATGGTTCCCTATGCGGTGCGCCGTACCCGTTCCCATTTGTTGCGTCTGGATAAACTTTACGATGATATCCGGGCTAGCAAAGTTGATGCGGGCTGGCTCGAAAAGGTCGAATTAATGGACAATATTTTTCCGAAAATTGACTATCGTGTTTATCGGCCAATTTAGAATTTTGGCCAAGGCAGGATTGCTCTTGATAATTCTTTATAATAAAGACCAAAAAGACTAGACAATTATTGCATACTCATCGCTAGGGAAGGGATTCATGGGCATTGAAGCGTTGGCGGGACGGGATTTGTTGGCGATCGCCGATTTGAGCATTGAAGAAATGCACGACATTCTGCAACTGGCGGCAGATCTCAAAAGTGGTGCGATTAAGCCCCATTGCCAAAAAATTCTCGGCTTATTGTTTTATAAAGCGTCAACCCGTACCCGTGTCTCTTTTACGGCGGCGATGTACCAACTCGGTGGCCAAGTACTGGATTTAAACCCCAGCGTAACCCAAGTGGGGCGGGGGGAGCCGATCCAAGATACCGCCAGGGTTTTAGACCGTTACATTGATATTTTGGCGGTGCGGACATTCAAGCAAGACGACCTGAAAACCTTTGCCGACCATGCCCAAATGCCGATCATTAATGCCCTCAGCGACCTAGAACATCCCTGTCAAATTTTGGCGGATTTACAAACTATCAAAGAATGTTTTGGCACCTTAGCGGGGTTAACGGTGACCTATCTCGGTGATGGTAACAACGTGGCCCACTCCTTGATCCTCGGCGGGGTCATGATGGGCATGACTGTCCGGGTCGCTACCCCCAAAAACTATGAACCCTTGGCGGCAATTATTCAACAGGCGGAGGCGATCGCCGCACCGGGGGGCAAAGTTGAATTAACCGATGATCCCCAAGCCGCCGCCGCAGGTAGCCATATTCTTTACACCGACGTTTGGGCCAGCATGGGTCAAGAAGATTTGGCGGATAGTCGCATTCCCATTTTCCAGCCCTATCAAATTAATTCTGAATTACTGAAAATTGCCGATCCAACGGCGATCGTGTTGCACTGTCTCCCGGCTCATCGGGGCGAAGAAATTACCGACGAAGTCATGGAAGGCCGCCAATCTCGATTATGGGATCAAGCCGAAAACCGGATGCACGCCCAAAAAGCCTTGATGGTTGCCCTCTTGGGATTAGCGTAATTAGGATTCCATTAGGACTCCATACCAAAGCCGATATTTGCCCAAGCAACCTTACGCCATAGGGGCAGTCCCCAAGCCAGACTACAGGCGCTGAAACAGGTTAAGGATAAACCCAGCAAAATAAATGTTATCGGCGTGACAACCCCGATGCTAAACCAGGAATTCACATGTAACCCCATGAGCAAACAAGTGGAGATCGTCCCCGCATAGGCTAGATTCACCCAAAAAGTTCCTCGTCGAAAATAGGCGAATCCCAGACAACTTAGGGTAGAAATCAACATGATTGGCACTAGTGTCGCGCAAATACCAACGCAGTTCGTCCTAGAAAAATCCGCAAGCGAGCTAATACAGTTCATTTATCCCCCAAATTCTGATAAATAGGACTTCAAAGTCCTCTACGATTAACCGTGTGTTGGCTATTATAGCTTGCACTTTTCACCCGCCCTCTTAAAAACTCGATTTAGTAGCCCCTGTCTGTTCAAAATTAACTTTGTTCCCTTAAGATACATTTTGAGGCTGATTGTGTATAATCTTGTTACAGAATAGGGTCGCAAACTTCTTTCTAAAAGCCCCTCCTGGTTAATCGCTGATGGATCAATCCTTAACCCAAGAGCGTCCCCTGGCCGCAGTTTTTCGTCGTTTAGGTAGTGAGAGCGTGTCCCCGGTGGTCGAGACTTTTGACCGCAGTAAGACCATTTTTTTTCCGGGGGATCCGGCGGAACGGGTTTATTTCCTTTTGAAAGGGGCGGTCAAATTGTCCCGTGTCTATGAGGCGGGGGAGGAAATTACGGTGGCGCTGTTACGGGAAAATAGCGTTTTCGGGGTGTTGTCTTTAGTGACAGGACAGCGGTCTGACCGTTTTTACCATGCGGTGGCTTTTACGCCGGTGGAGTTACTGTCGGCGCCGATTGAACAGGTAGAACAAGCCTTAAAAAATCATCCAGATTTGTCCCTACTCATGTTGCAGGGCTTATCTTCCCGAATTTTGCAAACGGAGATGATGATTGAAACCCTTGCTCATCGGGATATGGGATCACGGTTGGTGAGTTTTCTGTTAATTTTGTGCCGTGATTTTGGTGTTCCGGCTCCCGATGGCATTCGCATTGATTTGAAGTTGTCCCACCAGGCGATCGCCGAAGCGATTGGTTCAACGCGGGTAACGGTAACGCGATTATTAGGGGATTTGCGGGAAAGCGAAATGATTTCGATTACCAAAAAGAAAATTACCGTCCATAATCCCGTTGCCCTCAGCCAACAGTTTACCTAAGCGTCCCTTATGACCAGTGCCTATATTCTGGTTTTATCTGTCCTAGTATTGGGCGGTATGATTGCTGCGTTGGGGGATCACCTGGGCAGTAAGGTGGGCAAAGCCCGATTGCGCTTGTTCAAACTTCGCCCTCGTCAAACGGCGATCGTACTGACGGTCATTACGGGGACTTTGATTTCGGCGTCAACGTTGGGCATTTTATTTACCTTTAGTAAATCCCTACGAGAAGGGGTCTTTGAACTAGATGATATTCTCAAACAACTCCGCACGGCAAAGGCGGAATTAGGGCGAGCGAGCAAAGCGAAACAAGATATTGAAACAGAATTAGCAACGGTGCGCCAACAGCAACAACAGGTGCAATTGCGGAGTAAGGAAATTGACAAAAACTATACTAGGGCGCTAAAACAATTGCGGCAAGTGTCCCAACAGTCCCAAAAATTACGCAGTGATGTTAAAGTACTATCCGCAGAACGACAAGAGTTACGGGAACAAAAACAGCAGTTAACCACCGAAGCCGCTAAGTTACAGAGCCAGGTACAATTCCGGGATCAAGAGCTTTCTAAGCGACAACAACGCATCGCCGACCAAGAAACGGTTTTGTCCCGACAACAACAACGGGTGCAGTCCTTAGAGCAACAATCTGAAAGCCTCGATCGCCAACGGCAACAATTACAAACGGACATTAACCAACGGGATCAAAAAATCGACCAACTCGACCA
>Ga0315899_10007215_pt1 | contig 11935 bp, 12 predicted proteins | sample LakEriMetagenome_2_FD_203518 | JGI IMG/M metagenome (GOLD analysis project Ga0315899, IMG submission 203518) | Freshwater fungal communities from buoy surface, Lake Erie, Ohio, United States - Buoy 4 MA112 | ecosystem: Environmental > Aquatic > Freshwater > Lake | place: USA: Lake Erie, Ohio... | reverse complement strand
TCCAATCCTTGATGGGGAGGCGGAGATCGTGATTGGAGCTCGTCCCATTGTGGCGATTGAGCATTTTTCTCCGATCAAGAAATTGCTCCAAAAGCTGGGTAGTTGGGTGGTGCGCATGGCAAGCACGACCAATGTGGCAGATGCCCCCAGTGGTTTCCGAGCTTTCAGTCGGGCTGCCGCTGAGCGTTTTATTGTTTTCAACGACTACACATACACTCTGGAAACGATCATCCAGGCCGGTCAGAAGGGCATGGCGATCCGCTCCGTCCCTATTCGGGTTAATGGCGAATTACGTCCATCTCGACTGGTTAAGAGTATTCCCTCTTACATCAAGCGCAGCCTGGCAACGATCGTCCGAATCTTTGTGATTTATCGGCCGTTTCGATTTTTCGCGGTTCTAGGGGGTGTGCTGTTTGCGGCTGGTTTCTTGATCTGCCTGCGATTCCTTGCACTATTTCTCTTGGGGGCGGGAAGTGGCAACGTGCAGTCCCTGATCTTGGCCGCTGTTTTGCTGATGATGGGGTTTCAGGCAATTTTGATCGCTTTTGTGGCTGATCTCTTGGCCGCTAACCGTACGTTACTTGAGGACTTGCGGTTCAAGGTGAACCAGCTTTACCGTAATTCTGGACACCATTGAATCGAAAATTCCATGCTGCATTGGTTGGGATTTGAGCCCATGCTAATTTGAGCCCCGATTCATGATTACTGGGTGTGTAAAAGATTGCCGTTTTCCCGGTATCGTGCCCACTCCCCCGCCGCGCCCTTCTACTTTCGGAGCTGCCCATGTCATTGCAATTATCCAAGGGCCAGCAGGATGCTGGCATCGTTGTCGGGAACACCTTCGACAAATACACCAGTGGCAATCCCATCGTCCGTCGCATCATGGGAGGCTTCCACAGCTGCCTTGACGAGTTGGTCATGGAGGCGGCTCCCCGTACGATTCATGAGGTCGGCTGTGGCGAAGGATACTGGACCCTTCGTTGGCATCGCCAGGGCTATCAATCCCGAGGCTGTGATTTTTCCGAGACCGTGATTGATCTGGCCCGGGCGAATGCCGTAGCAGATGGCATCCCGACCGATCTGTTTAGGCAACGCAGCATTTATGATCTTAAGCCCAACGAGGATGGGGCTGATTTGATTGTTTGTTGCGAGGTGCTCGAGCATCTAGAGGACCCCCAGCTAGGACTGGCTGCCTTGCGCTCAGTGGTGACGGATCATCTGATCATTAGTGTGCCCCGTGAGCCACTCTGGCGGATGCTCAATCTTTGCCGCGGCCAATACATTTCCCAATTCGGCAACACACCAGGCCATCTGCAGCACTGGTCCAGGCGAGGCTTCGTGAAGTTGCTGTCGCCGTCCTTTGAGGTGCTGGCGGTGCGCTCACCACTGCCCTGGACCATGGCCCTTTGTCGGTCCAGGTCCTGAGTGCGGCGATGTTTCCTTCCGCGGCCAAGCGGGTAGCCCACCTGGTCGGCAGCGGGCTTGCCATTTCCGGCCTGGTGTTCTTGGCGGGTCGACTGCGCCAGGCGGGCCAAGGGGTTGATCTGCGCCAGCTTGGTCCCACCCAATGGCTCCTGTTGCTGGGTCTGACCGTTTTGTACGGCTTGGCCAATCGCCTGTTGGCCCAGGCCTGGTTCCTGATCCTGCGGAGCCTGCGGGCAGAGATCGGTGCCGGTTTGGCTGCACGCCTGTATGCCCGCTCTCAGATCGGGAAATATCTACCGGGAAACATCTTTCAGTTTGCCGGTCGTCAGGCGCTAGGGATGGCAGCAGGAGTGCCCGGCGGCATCCTGCTGCGCTCCACAGGCCTTGAACTGGGGTTGATCATCGCTGCCGGGGCGGGAGGGGCACTGCTGTTGCCTGCCTATCAGGGCCTGGCGAGCTATGGACCCCGGGTGGCCCTGGCCCTGAGCCTCTTTGGCTATGGCTTGGTGCTGTATCTGATCTCATGGAGCCTCGGGAAAACCATGGGGCCTCAGGTGCGTCAGGCGTGGCTACTGCAGAGCGTCTTTCTGCTGGCCTCCGGAACAATTTTTCTGGGATTGTTGTTGGCTCTCCTAGCCGTTGACCCGATGCCCGTCGGGCTTTCCCCCTGGCTCTGGCCCGGCGCGGTTGGTGCCTTTGTGCTGGCCTGGTTGCTGGGTCTGATCACCCCAGGGGCACCGGCGGGGGTAGGGGTGAGGGAGTTGGTGCTGCTGGGCCTGCTCTCGCCCTTCGTACCCCAGAGCACGATTTTGTTGGCCACCGTGTTAGGCCGGCTGGTGACCATAGGCGGAGATATGTTGTTTTTTGGTTGGGGGTGTCTGGCTTGGGCTGGATCACCTTCCCAATCTGCACATCTCAAGGGTTAAGTTCGTTGATAGGCGTTGGCAAGGCCCCAGGCGATAAACAGGCTGATGCTGCCTATCAGCAGGATGCCAGCTATCAAGACCTCCATCGCTTGGTTGCCGGGTCTGAGATCAGTATCGCTTGGACTTTTCTGCCCCGTGGTGGCCGTCGGGGTTGCGTCCGGGTTTGCCAGGGGCTTTGGGCCTGCCGTTTCCTCTGAGGCCATTTCATCTATCGCTTACTGTTACACGTTAAACCTGTTGTCCCCGTTGTTTGCGTCACCGCCGTGATTGATGCCGGCCTGTTCACCCATCAAGCCCGGCAGACGGCGTCCATCGACCGGCTGATTGACGCCAATCTCGATCGGGCCCGGGAGGGCCTGCGGGTGCTTGAGGACTGGGGTCGTTTCGTCCTGGAGCGCCCCGATCTTGTGGCCCGCTCGAAGGACCTGCGCCAGCGCCTCGGCCGACTCCATCAGCCCCGCTACAAGTTGGCCCGCCATGCAGCCACCGACCCCGCCACCGGCCTGGCCCATCCGGCCCAGCTGGAGCGAGGGACAGGCGCTGAAGTGGTGGCGGCCAATGCGGGCAGGGTTCAGGAGGCGTTGCGGGTGCTGGAGGAATTCGGCCGACGGGACGATCCGCATCTGGCCCAGGAGGCGGCGGCGATTCGCTACCTCACCTACGACCTGGAGGTGGATCTGTTGCGGGCCCAGCCGGGCGACGAAGATCGCCGGCAGCGCTTGGCCCAATGCCATCTCTATCTCGTTACTAGCCCTTCCCCTCGCCTGGAGGACCAGGTCAGGTCGGCTTTGGAGGCCGGGGTGCGGCTGGTGCAATACCGCGCCAAGGACAGCGACGCCGCTTCGGCTCGCCTCAATGATCGTCAGCGACTGGCTCAGGCCCGGGCCCTGCGCGAGCTCTGCACCGCCCACGGTGCCCTGTTCATCGTCAATGACCGCATCGACCTGGCCCTGGCGGTGGATGCCGATGGGGTGCACCTCGGCCAGGACGACCTTCCCCCGGCCGTGGCCCGCCAGCTGCTGGGCCAAGGCCGCTTGCTGGGCCTCAGTACCCATGCCATTGAGCAGCTCCGCCAGGCGGTAAGGGATGGCTGCGACTACGTGGGCGTGGGGCCGGTTAACGCCACCCCCACCAAACCGGGCCGGGAGCCGGTCGGCCTGGCGTATGTCGCTCAGGCTGCGGCTGAGTGCCCAATTCCCTGCTTTGCAATCGGCGGCATCGACCTGAACAACCTGGCTGCCGTGGTTGCCGCCGGCGCTCGCCGGGTCGCGGTGGTGCGGGCGATCACGGCAGCTCCAGACCCTCGGGCGGCCTGCGCTGCCCTGTTGGAGGCCCTGGCGAGGATTGATGGCTGAGCTGATCGTGTTGCGGGTCAACGGCGAGGAGCGAACGGCCCCAGGAGGCTTGACCCTCGATCAAGTGCTGGAGGCCCTCGGCTACCAGCCCCGGCTGGTGGTGGTGGAGTTCAACGGATCCATCTTGTCCCGCCAGAACTGGCCTTCCCAGCCGGTGGTGGAATCCGATGTGCTGGAGGTGGTCACCATTGTGGGGGGTGGTTCCTAGATTCCGTTCATCCCTCGGCGCCATCCATGGCTCCTCGACAGTTACCCCCGTTCCTGCGTCCCGTGCTGCGACGCCTGACCGGTTTCGTGCTTATCCCGGTTTTGATGGCCGCCCTGCTTGCCGCCGCACCAACCCCAGCCCAGGCCGCCAGTGGGGGCCGCATCGGTGGCGGTAGTTTCCGTTCGGCTCCTTCCGCGCCCCGTAATTACGGCGGTGGCGGCTCCTATCGCGGTGGTAATCGCGGCGGCTACTACGGCGGTGGCGGCGGCTACTACGGTGGCGGCGGCTACTACGGCGGTGGTGGCTACTACGGCGGCGGCGGCTTTGGTGTGCCGTTCGTGGTGCCGATCTTCGGATTCGGAGGTGGTCTGCTCGGCCTGCTGGTGCTGATGGCCGTTGTGGGTGCCCTGCTCAATGGATTGCGCAACGCCGGTGGCAGCCTTTCCGGTTCCGATGCCGCCGGCAGCCTCGCCGGTTCCGTGGATGGCCCCGTGGCGATCGCCGAGGTTCAGGTGGGTCTGCTGGCCTCCGCCCGCGAACTCCAGGCCGATTTGCGTCGCATGGCCGCCACGGCCGACACCACCACCACGGCGGGTCTGCAGCGGGTCCTGCAGGAGACCAGCCTCTCCCTGTTGCGCAACCCTGAGCTCTGGGTTTACGCCAACGGCGAGGTTGGTCAGGTGCCCTTCGCTAGTGCCGAGTCCACCTTCAACCGCCTTGCCGTGCGGGAGCGCAGCAAGCTCGAGCGGGAGATCACTACCAATGTGGCCGGAGCGCGCAGCGCCGGGTCCTCCGTGGTGGCTGCCGGCAGCAGCGACGCGGCGAGTGATTACATCGCGGTCACGCTGTTGATCGCCAGTCGTCGAGCCCTCGACCTCAAGGGCACGGATACGGCTGAAGCGCTTCGCGAAACCCTCCAGCGTCTTGCCTCGGTGGGTGTCGAGGATCTCCTCGCCCTCGAGGTGATCTGGCAGCCCGAGGGGGTGGGCGAGGTGCTCACCGCCGACCAGTTGCTGGGGGCCTACCCCGAACTCCAGCATCTCTGAATCGCGCTGGCCGTCCCCGGGCAGCCCACTCCCTCCCGCAGGTTTCCTTGTGAGCCCTGCGGGAGGTATTCAGCTCGTGGTACCCCTATCCACTCCTTGCGTCTTTGGGTGCGCAGCGTTCTCAAGATTCGATCAGCAGCCTGGATCAGCCCTGCACAGGCCCCATGGCTGAGGACCCGAGGATGCGCAGGGCCGCCATCGCGGCTCCGTAGCCGTTGTCGATGTTCACCACGGTGAGTCCCGGCGCGCAGCTCGCGAGCATCCCCTGCAGGGCCGCCTGTCCACCGGCGCTTACCCCATAGCCCACCGAAACCGGCACTCCGATCACCGGTTGGGGCAACAGGCCGGCCAGCACGGTGGGCAGGGCGCCCTCCATACCGGCACAGGCAATGAGCAGCGGAGCCCGCCTGATGCGATCCAGCTGGCGGAGCAGGCGATGCAGTCCGGCCACGCCCACATCCAGCACCAGATCGCTGGCGATCCCGTGGCAGGCCAGGGCCAGGCTGGCTTCGCTCGCTACGATCAAGTCGCTGCTGCCCCCGGCCACGATCGCCACCGCTGCCCGTTCGGGATCAGCCTGGGGCAATGGAGCTGAGCAGATGCAGCGGCCGTCCGGGTGATAGCACCAGGTCGTGGGGTCATGCCCCCTGGCTGCCAGGCCCGTGAGTACCGCCTCGGCCTTGGAGTGAACCACCCGGGTCACCAGACCGACCTGGCCGGCTTGGTGCAAACCCTCCAGGGCCGCCGCGATCTGCCCGGCACTCTTGTGTTCGCCCCAGATCGCCTCCACCATTCCCAGGCGGCTGCGGCGTTCTAAGTCGAGGCGGAGGTCGAGGCGGGGCTTGGTGGGTTCCGGGGGTGGGGTCATGGCCGCTGCAACAGGGCTACCGCATGGCAGGCGATGCCCTCTTCCCGCCCGGTGGCATCGAGACGTTCATTGGTGGTGGCCTTCACCCCCACCCGATCGGGCTCCACCCCAAGACGGCTGGCGATGGCCGCCTGCATCGCCGCGATGTGGGGCCGAAGTTTTGGCTGCTCCGCCACCACCACCGCATCCACATTCACCACATCCCAGCCCCGCTCCCGGATCAGGCCCATCACCCGCTCCAGCAGCTCCAGGCTGTCGGCCCCTTTCCAGCGGGGATCGTCCGGGGGGAAGTAGCGGCCGATGTCGCCGAGGCCCAGGGCCCCCAGCAGGGCATCCATCAGGGCGTGCACCAGCACGTCGGCATCGCTGTGGCCATCGAGGCCCAGCCCGGCCGGATGCTCCAGCCGCTGCCCCCCAAGGATCAGGGGCCGACCGCTCACCAGGCGGTGAATGTCATAGCCGTTGCCGATCCGCAGCTGCATGCCGGCCTCGCGTTGGGCCTCCGATGCTGGTTCAGTCTTCCAGCCTGGGCGCTCCGCCTCCTGCGGTCGGCTGCTAGCTGCGGCTGCGGATCCCTGCTCCTGAATCCAGCGGGCATGGAGATCGGGCCGCCGCTGGCGGGTGCGCTCCTGCTGCTGCTCGAATCGCCAGCGGGCGATCGCCCCGTGGTCTCCACTCCGCAGGATGGCTGGCACCTCCATGCCGCGGAATTCAGCCGGGCGGGTGAAATGGGGGTGCTCTAGCAGCAGACTGCTGTGGCTCTCCTCCTCAAGGGAGGCTGCCGTTCCAACGGTGCCTGGCAACAGCCGCACCACCCCATTGATGATCGTGGCGGCGGGCAGCTCGCCGCCGGTGAGCACGAAGTCGCCGATCGACACCTCCTCATCGGCCAGGCTGCGGATCCGCTCGTCGAAGCCCTCGTAATGGCCGCAGAGCAACACCAGCTGCTCATAGCCGCCTGCCCAGCGCTGTAGATCCGTCTGGTGCAGCGGCTTCCCCTGGGGGCTCATCAGCAGCACCCTTCGGCGGCCCTGGCAGGGAATGGCCTCGAAGGTGGCGAACACCGGCTCCGGTTTGAGCACCATGCCCGCCCCGCCCCCGTAGGGCTCATCGTCCACCTTGCGGTAGCGGTCCGTGGCGTGCTCGCGGGGATTGTGCAGGTGCAGCGCGGCGATGCCGGCCGTGAAGGAGCGGCCGATCACCCCGAGGCTGAGCAGGGGGGCGAAGGCCTCGGGGGCCAGGCTCACCACATCCAGACGCATCACGGCGCGGGGCGGCTGACGCGGCGGATCTCGGAGCTGAAGCTGGCACGGGAAGGGCTGCCGTCTCGGCCGCGCTCCACGCTGCTCCGCAGGCGCAGGTTGGGCTTGGTGAACCAGATCCGCTCCCGCACCACGGTGTCGGCCCCGTCCTGGGCGAGCTCCAGGCTGCCGTCGCTCCAGAGTTGCCAGGTGCCATGGCTGAGCGCGTTGCCGGCCTGATCCTGGCGCTCAAAACCGCCCCCCGCCTGGAAGTGCAAGCGCTGTGGTGTGGCCGATCGGCTATCGACCGCCGGGGGCGTCACCTGCAACGCCCCCGGTTCGTGCGGTTCCACCGGCTCCAGATAGGCCACGAGCAGGGCCCCGCGGGCACTGTCGTGCCACTGTTCCTGGGGTTCGGATGCCGTCGGGCCGGGATCGTCGCCACCAAAGGGCCCCTGGCTAGCTGGCCCCGTCGATGGCTCCAGCTCGGCCTTGGCAGGAGGCGTTGGGTTGGCATCGTCATCCCCGGTGTTCTGAAGCTCGAAGCGGCTGCGCACCGTGAGCCACTCACCGTCACAGAGCCGGAGAAAACTCGCCAAGTCGGAGGGGGGAAACTCGCTCAAGCTGATCGCCATGCACCGGCTCATCCTCTCAGCCGCCCTTCTTCAATGCATTGCTCAGCCGTCTTGATGGGCCCCATCTCTGGGCCAGCGAAACAATCGCTGGGCTCTTCAGTCGCCCGTGTAGCCCAGTTCGGCTAGGCGGGAGGCACTGCGCCGCCAGTGCGGCACCACCTTCACGAAGAGTTCCAGGTAGACCGGCCCGTCGAAGACCTTCTGCATCTGCAGCCGGGCGCCCCTTCCGATCTCCCGAAGCATGCTGCCGCCCTTGCCGATCAGGATCGCCTTCTGGCTGCTGCGTTCCACCACCACCGTCGCCAGCACCGCCGTCCGGGGCCCATCCTCCACAATTCGCTCCACCCTCACCGCCACCGAATGGGGCACCTCCTCCCGGGTGTGATGCAGCACCTGTTCCCGGATCAGCTCGGCCAGGAGCAACTGTTCCGGCTGGTCGCTCACGGCATCGGCCGGATAGAGGTGGGGTCCTGCGGGCAGATCAGCCGCCAGGCTCCGCACCAGTTCGGCGGTGCCTTCCCCGGTGAGGGCACTAACTGGATGGAGGGGCCAGGGGAGGCCGGATTTGCCTTCGCCGCCGTCCAGCAGCTCCCGGTAGGAGTCCGTCAGTTCCATGGCTCGTCCGGGTTCCACCAGATCGTGCTTATTGAGGGCCAGATGCACCGGCAGGTTGCCCTGGCGTAGCAGCTCCACGATGTAGGAGTCGCCCCGTCCCGCTGGCTGGCTGCCATCCACCAGCAACAGCACCACATCCACCTCGCCGATCGCCCCGCGGGCGCTCTGCACCAGGCGCTCGCCCAGCAGGTGGTGGGGCTTATGGATGCCGGGCGTGTCCAGCAGCACCAACTGGGCCGAAGGCGTGGTGAGAATCGCCCTCAGCCGGTTGCGGGTGGTCTGGGCCACGTGAGAGGTGATGGCCACCTTTTCCCCCACCAGCTGGTTGAGCAGGGTGGACTTGCCCACATTGGGGCGACCAATCAGGGCAACGAAGCCGGATCGGAACCCTTCGGGACTGACCGGCAGGGCCTGGGAAATCTCCATGCAACAAGCCTGGCAGCTAGCGCTCCCCGCGGGACCATCCCATGGCAGCCGGTGCCGCCACTTCATAGGCTGGAAACCTATCCGCTGGGGCCCAGCCGCATGACAGCCGAGTCCGGAGCCTCTGCTCCCACGTTCCCCCAGGCAATGGAGCAAGCCGCCCAGGGGCTTGCTCTCTGGGAGGCCGGCGAGCTAAGCGATGAGGTGCTCGCCGATCAGGTGTCCCACCTGGTGAACAGCCGTGATGGCGCGCGAGGTTTCTTCGTGGTGAGCCTCAGCAGCGACAGTGCCCTGATGGATCGCCCCCCCGAGCCCCTGGTGCAGCAACTGCGGCAGGCGGGCGAGGGGGTGGTGGATCTCACGGTCCGCAATCTGGCGATGTCCACGGCCATGGCGCTGCACCATCAGCGCAGCGGAGATGTCACCCAGCAGGCCCGATCGGAACGGGTGAGGGACAGGAGCACTGATCTGTTGCGCCAGCTTGATCCGAATCTGGTCAAAGAGCGTTTGGAGGTTCTGCTTCAGGCTGCCGGCCAGGCCAGCGGCCCCGATCTCGACTTTCTCGATCGCTGGGGATACGACCCCGAACAGCGCCAGGCGATCAGCGAGGCAGTGCTGGCGGTGGCCGAGTAGCGGCTAGCGCCGGCGTCAGAGCCTCTGCCAGAGAGGCGCCTTGTTGATCACCGACGGTGCGGGTGGCGACCAGCCCGGTGCTCGGCGAGGCCCGATTGGCAGCCACTCCCAGCCTGGGTTCGCCAAGGGTCCAAAAGGGACCGCAGACCAGGTGGGAACAGGGGGTTGTCCTGCGGTGGAGCCCGCCGCCACCGATGAGCCAGCCGACCATATTGGCCTGTTCGCCGCTTCAGCCACCAGAATCTCAGCCGACCAGACCGGCAGAGCCGTGGAGCAGACCAGGCCGAGGACGAAGCCGCAGCCTTGGCGGAGCGGGGTGTTCGCGGGAATCGACGCCATGGCGTTCAGGGGATGCTGGCTCCAGTCGCTGACCCTGGGGGGAGAGAGCTACTGGCGGATGGAGCGGCTGCCGGCGGGGGTGGTGCCGCCACCTCGGGGGCCGGTGCTGCGGCCACGGGGGGTGGGCTTGGGGCGACTGCGGGTTCAGCGGCCGCGGGCCGGCTGTTTGTCGCCACCGGGGTTTGGATCGGCGCGACGGTGCTGGTTGGGATGGGAGCAGGCTGCGGGTCGCGGGGCGCCTCGGGCAGGGGCTCGAGATGGACCACAGCAGCGGTTACGCCGGCCTGTCCCGAGGTGGGCTGGCGTGACGACCATTGGCGGATTTCATCCACCACAGCCGGGTTGTCCGGTTTAGTGAGGATGTCGACGCTGCCATCCGGTTGGACCGCCAGGGGCACTGGAGTTGACTGGCGCACCCGGAGCGAGGGCACATGAACCACCCTGGCTGCCGTGACGCTGGTAGCAGCGCCCTTACTCGTGGCCAGGCCGTGGAGGGCTCGTCGCATCGGTTCCCTCCAGGTTCCGGGCAGGGGGGCGAGGGGGTCACCGCTCCTTTGCCAGCGGGCCCGTTCTGCCATGGCCAGGGGAGGCATTGCGGGAGTGTTGAGATCGCTCAGGCCGAGGCTGCCCCCTAGCAATTCGGCCCTGTTGAAGGTCTGGAAAAGGAGATTAGGCGAGTTTGCTGTGGTGGATAGACCGAGGGGCGAGGTTCCACGGCGCAGTTGAGGCTCACCTGGGCCTGAAGCCGCGGTTGGAGTAACGAGGGGGGTGGCTGTTCGCCCGGGATTCAGCCTGTGGGAAAGACCGGTCGACGCGAAGCTGGCCAAGCCCGCTTCGCTCACCATGCCGGTTCGGTCGGAATCATTCAGGGGCGACCGGGTGGCGCTCCCGAGAAGCAGGCCAGTGTCCTTCAGCTTGCTAGCTGCGGTGGTCACGCCACCAGGGAGCTGGATCTGCGGGATCTCTCCCCGGGGAGAGCGGCGGCTCGCGGCTTCGGCGATCTCCCGTTGCACCCGAATCTGGGCCTGCCAGCGATCGTGCACATCAAGTGCGAGCAAGGGTAGCCAGATGGACTGACTTAACAAGGCCCAGGCTAGGGCGCGGTTTGGGGTTGAGGAGCGGGGATGGCGATCCATGGGGCGAGGAAGAAGGGGATTGTTAGCTGAGATGAGGAGAAGCCAAATCGGTTTGCGAACTAGGCTTAATTGTTATTGTTGTTCCAATTTCTATTGAAGTACCAAGTGTTGACTAGATTTGCCGCACCGCTTGCAGCCCCGATCGGTATGGCGATATCGGAGAAAGCATTCAAAACTTTACCGTAAACACTCGATTTCACGATCACCGTGTCGCCATTGCGAAGGGGGGGATTTTTAAGGGATAGGTTAGTTGTATCATTGTAACTAAAGGTCTGACGTGTCGCCTTGCCGTCGCGGCTGAAACGTACCAGCTCAACCTGATTTTTGTTGGCCCGCCAACGCACCGGTCCCCCGGCGCGGAAGATCGCTTCTACCAGTGGCGTGTTGGCAGGTAGACTTACATTACCCGGTGTTTTTACCTCACCCAAAATTGTTACGCTGATGGCTGTGGGAGCCAGATTTGAAGCACCTAATTCGCGAATGTCGGCAGGCACCTCCTTGGTGAAGCCGATGATCAAGGTGTCGCCATCAAACAGGACCGGATTCTGGAGCTGATTTCCGTTGAGCAAGACTTGGCTGATATCAAGTGTGGCCTGTTTTTGGCTTCCATCGATACCAGCCTGACGCCGGAGTGTCACCCTGCGGATATCAGAGTTCACCGTGATCCCCCCGGCCTGCTGAATGGCTGAAACCGGTGTGGAGAAGGGTGGCAGAGGATAGAGGCCTGGTTTTTCCACCTCACCGATGATCGAAACCTTCACCGGGCGGGGGGTGATCAGGGTGAGATAGAGCTGTGGACGTTTCAACTGCTTGCCATAAAGGCTGGACAGCCAGCGGCTGGCCTGACCGATCGTGAGTCCGGTCAGCTGAACCGAACCCAGCAGGGGAAGACTGCTGGTGCCATCCGGCAGGATGCCGAAGGGTCCACCGATCTCTTTCGCCGCTGGGTCGAGAAAGGTGAGCTGCAGTCCATCACCGGGGCCGAGCACGTAGAGATCGGCATACACCTCAGTAATGCTGAGACGTGCCGGTGTCGGGTTGGAGGATCCACTACCCTGACCGCGTTGGAATGGGGCGAGATCCCT
>Ga0315899_10007213_pt1 | contig 11936 bp, 8 predicted proteins | sample LakEriMetagenome_2_FD_203518 | JGI IMG/M metagenome (GOLD analysis project Ga0315899, IMG submission 203518) | Freshwater fungal communities from buoy surface, Lake Erie, Ohio, United States - Buoy 4 MA112 | ecosystem: Environmental > Aquatic > Freshwater > Lake | place: USA: Lake Erie, Ohio... | reverse complement strand
GGTCCAAAGGTTTTTCCAACTGGTGTCTGAAGGCAGTGTTTCGCGAAGATTATCGAGGATTTGCTTTAAAAACAAGGCATCACCAGCTTCTTCCAGGCGCTCAAACTTTTGACACATTTGAATCACGGCACCTAAACGCAGCATCAAGGTACTCATGCCAAAAGCTGCCATGAAATAGTTATTCAAACCCGCCGGATCAGACTCAATCAAATTCAATATTTGAGCTGAATCAGAACTGATACTTTTTTCCGCTTTGATTTGCTGAAAGCGCTCGTGGTATTTACGGAGTGGGTTCATTAGGCTATTCTTGATTCAAAAGTACTATATGCTGATAGTCCAGCTTGAGATTAGTTAACTAAGTTAAGATTTAAAAACATAATATTCGAGATACGGATAAATTTCATTTATTTTTGTTCTAAATCAATTTGTATGGAATGGTATTTTTGGGTAATCGCCATTTTGGCATTTCTTTATTATTTAGGCAAAAACGAAAAAAGTAAAAATGCATCTACTCAAAAAAAGGATTCTTCCCCTTCTAATATAGTTGAAAAGGACGAAAAAATAATTAATAAAAAAACTGTTTTAAGAATTTCGGATGAGATTTCTGAGATTAAAAAGCTTTATGTGAGTTATTTCGACAATTGGAAAAGCTCGGACTTTTCAAATTTAGAAAATGTAGAATTACATTTTTATAAATTTACTTCCCAATTTAAGCTTCAAAATACTTTTAAAAAGAAAGAAACCCAAATCAGATTTTTTAAGGGCGAAACGTTCATTGATTCTAGAAATGAACTTTATGACTTTACTGAAATTAATGCTAATCATCTAGATGAATTAAAAAACCTATTAATCACTACTTATTCATCAAAAGATATAGAGGAACATATGTATTATCGTAATAGCGCTGATTTTGGTTATTATTTTTCTTTACCTGTTCACGATGAAATCAATAAAATAGAATCAAAATTAAGTCTTAGGAAATATTTTTTTGCATTAGAACTTGCCTATGGAAAATTTATTTATTCAAATTCTAATTTACACAATTCAATATTTTCAGAGTTAAATCTTTTATTAGACCAACTTAAACTCGAGTTTGGTGATTTAATTCTTGATGAGAAAACAATAAAGGAAGATTTATATAACATCCTTCTTAATATTTCAAAACTGATCGATGACGGTCATTCTTTGTTAGAAAATATGAAGTCTGCCCTTGAGGTTCCGATTTATAAGAACATTAAAAAAAATCAGTTAGAAGGTTTGGGATCGTGTCGAGAAGAAATAGGCGGAATTTTTATTGATGGCGTTTGGCATGAGAAACGCTCACGGAAGTACAATTATACTTACTATACTTTTCGCTTAAATGCAAATAATAAAGAAAGGTTGTATGGAACTTATGAAAACCAACTTCTAATAATCGAAGAACTAATTTTCAGTTATTTATCTATTTACATGGTTATTATTAAGGATTTTATATCAAGTTCCAAAATGAATAAATATTTAGTGTTTAGAATAGATATAGAAAAAAAAGGAGTTCTATTAAATCATTTTGAAACAACCCTTTTATCAAAAATTGATGAAATCAATTTAAATTTGATCGATTTAAATACAATCCTCAAGAAAAATCATATTGAAATAATGCAATCACTTGATGACATAAATCAGAACATTTCAAATATGAATTCTGGATTATCTATGATTTCAACTAAGTTAAATGAAATTAATTCAACCACTAATCATTTAACAACCCTCCAAAAGTGGAACAATTTATTTACTGTTGCCAATCTGCACTATACAATAAAAACTTCCAATTACTTAAAAAACAAATAGAATTTAACCCAATTTATTTCATAGGTTGATAACTTTTTCTGAAGAAAGTTCTTTTATAAGTACTTTATGCTGATACTCCAGCTTGATGTCGCGTCTACCTAAAGTTAAAAAGATATGTGAACTTTCTTCCATAGTTTTCGGAAAACCATACAATTCATCAACTTCATCTTTGATAAACTCATCCTTCCCTTCTTGAAAATACGGCGCTAAAATGGCAAAGGCTTCATGAACATATTCAATGGGGAATTTATACTGATCAGCGAAACGCCGCGCTACCACGTTCTTTTCTGTTTGTATGGTTTCAAATAATTGATCCAGAACCTTTCTTAACTGATTATATGCCTCTATTTCTTGTGCCTGCTCTTTATTTGGGCCTTTGAAACGGAGGTAATTATGCAATGACCATTCAATTTGCTCTTGAGTTGCTGCATTTGAAAACGAACGCTCATCAGAGGTTTGGTTGGCAAACTTCTTTAAATAGCTGTAATACATGCTGGTTGCAATGACAGGAACCCCAAGCGCATAAAGCTCATTGAAGAGCGTAGTAATATGACCCGGGTTAAATAAGGAAATATGCAATTGATGTAAGACAATAGCCGGTTTGAATGCCAATTTTTCTTTGTTGTTTTTCAGGTATTTTAATGGGTCTTTGCTTGCTTTATCGTCGTTGGTTTGTTGCACTAAAAAAGCACCCAATTGATACAGCAAGAAGCTACCGGTATAGCTTGCACCCTTTTCATGTAAAGCAAAAAACAACGGTTGATATCCTGCAAGTTCAAAGGTTTGGATGGCTATTCTGTAGGCATTAGCGCCCTGATCCTCATCATCAGACCAAAGGACAAACGCACCTTTTTGTTTGGTACTTAAAAAAGTTTTCAGCTGCTCCGAAATTTTTGCATTTTCTATGATTGGCAATTTAGCATATGCCGCTTCTTCCACTTGAAATGAAGCCGCGTATTCATGCTGGATCCTCGAAGCCAATTCACCAAAAGCAGCACACCCCTCAAAAACCTTCCAAACTTCAGCATCTTGAATATTCCAATGGCCATTGAAATGCGTTTGGTCAAAAAAGTGAAATGCTCCCCAATTGGTTTCAAACAACTTTGCTTCAGCAATTTGCTCCAACACCTCTTCCATTCGCTTCGCCTCTTCCCTGTTCCTTTCCGGTGGCAATACAAAGAAACCATGCATTACTGCATTTCTCAAGCCAGCAAAATGATGAATTTTTTGATTCAAGACCACCGCACCATCTTCTTTCTGCTCCCAGAAAAAAGGCATCAAACGCGCCGCTTCTTCCCCTTCAGCATCTTTGATCATATTCGCCGCCCAACGGTACAACGGACCCGCATTATAGGCATGACCATTCGACAAAAACAAAGAAATCAAAAAGTCATTAAACACATCTTTTTGTTTTGCTTGTTGCAAGTAAACGGCAATTCCCATCGCAGCGAGTTGCGACAGGATCTCCTCACCAAGCTCAACGAGTTCATCGGCTGCGTAGGCATCTTCTTCGGATTGCAGCGCTTGGATTTTGAGTTGGAGGGGGTTGGGGAGGTTATTATTGTTTCTAAATTCCATGAAAGTTAATTTTAGTTTGCTAATTGGTCAAGTTCTTTTTTTAAGTCGATTGCCCATTGTATATCGAACCCATGATTTAAAGTATCACGATAATCGTAAGATTGAATTGATTTTTCCAAGAAGTAATCTTTTAAGAAAAATTGCTGATAAATCAATTGATGAGTTCTTTCATCATCTAGTGCATTTCGGAGATAGAAAAGAGTATAACTAGTATTTAATAGACTAAGATCGAATTGCTGCCCGATTGAAAGGAATATTTCTTCAAGGTGGAATTTTAATACATTTGGAATAATTAGATTTTCATTAACAAGGAAATTTCGACATAAAAATTTGAACACCTTCAAACGATCCCCACGAACAGTTAATTTATCTAAACATGAACGCACTACTAGAAATCGATTTCGCTGAATAGCAGTGAACATTAAATCTGCAAAACAATAGAATTTTTCCTCTGTCAGATTCATTTCGTGAATAATGTTTATAATTTCATTGTCCTTCAACTTATCAAAATGTTTTAACAAAAATATTAACTTAAGATGTTCCTTTTTATATGCGTTAAAGTTGATTCGTAAAATACTTTGGTAAAGAGTTAAGTTAGAAGTTTGAAGACAAAAAAGTCCAATTTCCAAAAGGGCTTCACTCCTGATTTTTTCATTCACTTCTTTTTGAGCTATTGTTAAGGCTAATTCTAGGATGCTAATATAAGGTCTCGCAATACTATTTAAGATCTCACATTGAGACAATAAGCCACGCACCTTCCAATAGTTCGAATCTATAGTCTCGAATATCTCATGAGCTTTTTTTGATGTAGATTTTACCAAAACTGTATAGTAATGATAAAGTACCTCATCTCTGAATCCTTGATTTTCAAGTGCTAAAATGGAATTCCCGATCCTTTCATCAAGAACATCGTGCTCGTTGAATTTATCATATAGTTGAAGGTAAGTCAAAGATCTCCAGTAAGGCGATGGAATGCTATTTGCCTTTTCAATGCATTCAATTGTCGGTGAGTTGTTCATGTAGAGTTCACATAATGCGTAAAGACACTCACTTTGATCCGAGTTAATTATGAGTTTTGAGATTTCTCCCTCGATGCAATTTAAAAACCAGTCAAGATCTATCCCATTGTCATTTCGTTGTTCTTTCAGAAATTGTATAGAGAATAGAATTCTTTGTTTACGTGTCGAGTATTTTAAAATTTTCTGTAACTTGTTCCAATTGGCATGGAATTCAGGAAGTGCTATTAGGCTCAAAACAATGTTGTTCTTTTCTATTTGTGAGAAAGATACTCGGTTATGTAAAATGTAGCTTTCACACAAAACTGTCAATCCTTTGTCATTGTTGAGATTAGTCATAATAAATCGATAGGCCAATTTCTGGTATTTGGTTGAGCCAATCCTTTGGACCGTTTCAATCAATTCACTGAGGTCAGATGAGGTATTAATAATTTTAATTAAATTATAATAAGCTTCGCCTCTAACTTCTTCGTTTTCAATTGTTAAAATAAGATCTTTAATTTGAAATATTAAATCACTTTTGTTTTTATCATCAATTGCTACAATGATTTCACATAGTGCGTAACTTTTCCAGTACAGCGATGGAATTTTTGCAATGAGTTCTTTGGCGGCCGAAATTTTTCCAATTTTTATTAAATACAAAGCAATTTCCAAGTATGCTTCACTTTTTACGGCGTCTCTTGATATTTTATCCGCTTCAATTAATGACATTTTGATTTCGTTAAAGTCTGAATGAACTTTACATAAATCAAGCAAAGCCATAGATTTCCAATATTGAGATGTGATTCGATTTTGAGCTATGGCTTTAAGGTCATGATAATGAAACTCTCCAAAGGATGAACAGAGTTCCTTGTAACTTTCGTTCCTGACTGATTCATTTGAAATACTTTCTGTAATTCCCAGTAGTAATTCAATTGAATCTCTATCTGTTCTCCCAATTCCGACGAAGTAACTTTGCAATGCGAGGCATTTCCAATAAGGCTTCGTAAGGCATTGTACTATTTGTTCAATGTTGGCATGGAATTTTTTATCAACTAATGTTTTTACAAGGAGTACTAATATCTCATGACGTTCCGAGGATCCATTAATCCCAAGAATAGTTTTCCATGCAAGATTGATGGTCTCAGAATCAAAAAATCCGAAATGACCGAATCTCCTTATGTACTCAATTAATATTTTACTTTTTTTGGTGGCATCCTCAATCAATTCGACTGCAACAAAAAAAATATGACTCCTCTCTACAAATTGCAAATTTGATTCCTTTCTCAATTCATGAGTCATTAATTCTAGTTCAATAAATGCTCGAATTCTGGGATTTTTTATTTTTGAAAGAACACCGACCCACTGGTCATTAATGGGTTGTGGTATCTCAATTTCAATCAGAGTTTCAAATATAACCATCGGTTCTATTTCAAGTGAAAGAGCAAAAGCGGAAATATCTAACATTATAGACTCAGGAATAAAATTATTCCAGTTGAACACGCGCCCCGAATATTTTGATGTTAAGAAGTTTACTATTGAACCATAAAGTTCACTCCTATAATTAAATCCAGTTCCATGGTAATTTTTAACTTTCATTAGAAGAGTTCCCAAATAGACAAAAAACTTGTCTTCTTCGTTTCCACAGCTGTTAAAAAAGTCTTCAATGGATTGCAGGATCTGTTCTGGCTGAAATAAATGAAAATTATTTAGTGTGTTTACAGCTTTATTTAACTGAAGTTGAGATAGTTCTATGAATTTTTCATGAAGAATAAGCGCTTTTTTCGGATCACTTTTTTCATAATATGACAATGCCGATTTCAACGCAAAACCTGAATAACGGTACGAACCCAAAATTACTCTCTGACGCTCCCAAAATACTTTGGATATGGCACGATCAAATAAATTTAAATCAAGATCTACTTTATCTGATTCAAAAGCTCTAATCGTTAAGTGAAAGCAAAGATTTTCTAACCCATACCACTCAAACTCATCCGCTTTTTGTTCCTCGATTGCCTGTTCTAGTCTTGAAATAAGTTTCTCATGCAATACATGTACCTCCCCCTCACTCAACTTCTGCAACAAATACACCTTCAAGCGCTCATGGTATAATTGGTATTTACCACTTTCTGGGCTGTTGAACCAAGCACTGTAGGTGGCAATGAATTCATGTATTTCTTCTTCGGGTTGGTTTAAGACTTCAGCCACAAATTGTGCAGATACTTCCTTCTTGAGCAGGGCCCAAATGGCAAAGCGCTCCAATAATTGCTGGCGAAGGTGAACGGGTTGTTTGTCATCAAATGCCTCTTCGTACATTCCGACTAAGCCTTCGGGCAGTTCAGCGGCATTTTCAGGATGTATGCTTCCCTTAATGAGGCCATCGTATATGTAGCGTAAGTAAGTGGGTTCGAGGTGGGGCATTTAATCTTTATTTAAAAATCCCAAGTCTTGAAAATCACCTAAAAGTGCAGTCTGATAAACAAATCGCTTAAACTCTTTTTTCTGAAAACCTAGACTCTTGTTTGGGCATTTTTTCTTGATAAATCTTTTAAAAATTTGATTTTCTTGTAATTTACCATCGCCATTCGCTGGCGACGGACCTGAAACTACTGAGATTTTTTTACCATCAATAAAGAGGTTAAAACTCAAAATATTATTGATGTTTTTTAATTTTTGTCTATTTGAATATTCAATACTTATTCTCTCTCCATTTAGGATTTGTACTTCTGCCTTTCGTCCATCTTCAATTAAAAGGTAAAGGAACAAGTCAAAAACAAATGTTTTTGGATTTAATTTTTGTTCTCGATTAAAACTCATTCCAGAAGAAGTAAAAAATGATCCGGTATTAAAAACTAATAGAATATTTTCATTGTTTGACGAATTGATCAATTTCAACAAATCTTGATTTAAAACTATATTGTATAAATTTGAGTCATTCGCATTATATTCTTGTCTTTGGCAGAAATCAATAATGTCAGCATAGTTTATTTCTCTCACCTTTAGGAAGTCAATGATTTGAATTTTCCTTTGAATTCTATCTGTTGGTAAAGAGTTGAAAAGTTCTTCTCCAAGTAAATAATACCATAACATTTCTCGGTTTCCATGGTAAAATGGCAGTTTAGGTTTAGAAACTTTTCTACCCGAACAATATTTTAAATCTTTAAACAAATCAGTTTGGTATGTATGTGGTGGAAATGTACCAATAATGAATTTTTGAAAAGAATCATCTAAGGGTAATATTTCTTTATAAGGATGCTTCTCAGGAGCAGGATTACAAGGTAACTTTTTCTCTAAGTTTACAAAATGTATGGAATGATTGTAAAGCTCAATTATACTTTTCTCTGAGAGGTCATTTTCTTGAGAAAAGTTCAATTCATTTGCAGAATTAACAAATATTGTTTGGTTCGGTTTAATCATGTTTAATAGTTTATTTGATTTTTGATTTTATTTGCCCATTGATTATTTTTTATACCTAAGCGAAAATCTATTTCCTTATAATTTCTGTTCGAAAAGAAATTGGAGTATTGTATACTAGTTAATACTTTGTGCAATAAAGTTGGATTTTTGTAGGTTAGATAAATAAGTAGATTGATTGTTTTAGAAGGTTCATTTACAAAATCAATATTTTGTAGGATACCACCCAAAAAACCGTATCTACAATCTATATCTTCTATGTTTTTTGAAAATTCTAACGCTGTACCTAAATTGTAGAGTTGTGAATACATTGCTCCAACTTTTCTCCATACCGATAATTTATAATTCGGATCTCTTATACTCTGACTAATTTGTAAGCCTTCAATTGACCTTTTTGTAGAAATTAAATATGCAGAATGTAGCATTTTAATCATATCTTTTGAGCTTTCCTCTTTTATTAGATTTGATACAATTAAAAAGCGCTCATAATATTCTTTTTCCGCACTAAAGGATGTCTCCTTATGTGCTAAGAATGAAATTTTCAATAAGATATCACAAAGAATACTATTTTTTTCTATTTTATCAACTAATTCTTTTAACGAAATATTATTAGATGATAATTTATTCATCCTTTCAAGACTCCTGATGGCTCTATGAACATATTGTTTATAAAGACCAGAACTACTTTCAATTATGTTAAATATTCGATTACTATCATTTTGCAAAATTAATTCGGCAAAAATAAATTCACAATAATATCCTTTGTCAGATTCAGATTCTTGAGAATCATTAAGCATTTGTATTGCAATTGAAACCATCTTCTGACATAAATTTGGCTTATTCATTAAAAACAATCTCGTTGATATTCTAGAAAGAATCATAACCTTTAATTCATCGTTTTTTGTCTCCTCAAATAGCTCCTTTATCTTTTTGTACTTCTTATAAGTAAATAACTGATTTGTTATCAATGAAAAAATTTCATTATTATGATATTGAGAACTGACATAGTTTATGTTGTCTATACTTTTTTCACTGAATTCTTTATTTGACAATTCCTTCAAACAAATTTGGAGGATCTCATTGTAATCTAGTTCATTATCGGGACTAATAAACTTTAAAATTGCGGTTTTGAAAAATGGAATTGAATTTGCTTCAACCATTAAATTCATTGAAAAAAATCTACCTAAAGACTCAAAATCGAAATATAAATTTATTAAAAATGATGCCCCCTCAAAATTTGATTCAGATAATAATTCCCTAGCTGCCATAGGAAGGTGGTACCATTGATGTCTATGGACTCTTGATTCCAATTTCAAGACCAATGGAATTTTAGACTTTAAATTTAGTTTAACTGAGAGCGAAATGAAAATGTATAAATACTTGTTAATAACTGATTCATCTTTAAATAGGTTCATCAAAGTCTTAAAAAGCGTATCAAGTTCCTCCTCCTCAATTCTAGTTTGAAGACGTCGTGTTATATCATATTCAAACAAGGAAATTTGTCGTAATATATCATCATCTATTAGTGTTAATAGCTTTTTTGCTTTTTTAAACTTTTTATTGACAAGAAGAATTTTAAATATTCTACGAATTTCATAGTTTCTTTGAGTGTCAAATTCAATTTTTATGGCAGTACCTATTTCAATATTAATATCCTGCGACGAATAATTATTTTTTTTATCTATCATGGAAACATTAGAAATAGATTTAATTCTTTTATTTAAATGTTTATAATCTATGGTTCTGTTATATATAGTTGAACAATCAACATCTAAATCAGTGCTCTCATTAGAGATGATATGAACAAGTTCAATTGGAAAGTAATTAACCCAATCTAAGGGGGGGCGGTCTATCAACATTTGTTCACTGACCTCCAACTTTTCTTCTAAATGCTTAAATATTTTTTCAAACCCTATCTTTCGAAAAAAACCTTTAATATTTTTAGAGAAAGTTAATTCCAATAAACACAACATATACAAAGAAAATCTCCTTTGAATTCCAATTAAATTTTTTCCTCCAAACTGTTCAATGCGTTTAAGTGCAGCATCAAAATCTCCTTCTGCCACCAAAGCCACGATTTGCGGCGCTGCATTTTGTTCTTGATAATGCAAATCAACTAATTGCAATCCACATTCAATAACTTGGTCATCATTATACTTTGAAGCCCAGTTCATTACAGAATGTAATCCGGATTTAGTCCAGATGTAGCCTTTGCTGATTTTTAATTGCCGTTGCCAGTAGTTTTGGTTGTAAGCGAGTTCCAGCAGTTTGCTGCCGTTACCCGTGACCATGGCATTTACCGCATAATGATGAGCCAAAAACTCCAAGCCATACCACTCAAACTCATCCGCTTTTTGTTCCTCGATTGCCTGTTCTAGTCTTGAAATAAGTTTCTCATGCAATACATGTACCTCCCCCTCACTCAACTTCTGCAACAAATACACCTTTAATCGCTCATGGTACAATTGGTATTTACCGCTTTCAGGGCTGTTGAACCAAGCACTGTAAGTGGAAATAAAATCCTGAATCTCTTCAACGGGCTGTTCAAGTACCTCTGCCACAAACTCCGCAGAAACTTCTTTTTTCAATAAAGCCCAGATGGCAAAACGTTCCAGTAATAGCTGGCGCTTATGAACCGGCTGCCGCTCATCGAAGGCCTCTTCGTACAATCCGATCAGCCCTTCAGGTAATTCTGCAGCATTCTCCGGATGGATGCTTCCTTTAATTAAGCCATCGTAGATGTAACGAAGGTATGTGGGTTCGAGGTGGGGCATAACGGAATATATTAATTATTTCTTAGTAATGATGTCAATTCACAATAAAATAATAATCTTTGGATCATGCAAGCAGCACTCGAAAAATTCAAAAAAGAACGTCCGGAAGAATTTCAAGAATATCAAAGGTATAGAACGGATAAACGGAATATTCTCCTTCAGCGAGTTAGTCTGATTGTAGCTGCATTAATTATCGTTACACTTACCTTGCTGTGCTTAGGTATTTTATGGGGACTTGGCATAGCATTATTGCTCACGGCGCTGGTGGCGTGGCGAATTAAAAAACTCTCCGAGAAACTCCACATCATCGAGCTATCCATGGCCCTCATGGAGATGACCTTCCAAGATAACTCCGAGATTTCACCGGGCATTCAGGAGGAACTGCGGGATTTATTGAAGGATAAAGATTAAAAGATATTTAATTTTTGGTTTAGTCAAATGGGAGTTCTTCTTGAATATTCCACACCACAACATCATTTTTAAAAAAGTCGCTTAATGCCAATAGAATTTGATCTAAATCTTTTCTTTGGAATACCAATGAATGACAATTATCTAAATCGGTAATATGTCCTAAATAAAAGGACAACATCATTTCATCTTCCGTCATAAGACCAGCAGTAAAAATTTCGATTTGCTTAATTTGCTCTAAAGGGAGTAAAACAATGGATAATTCCTTTATAATTTTAATGGTTTTGAACATGTTACTTTATTTAATTTGTAGAACGTCTGGATAGGGTATCATCACTTAATACTGTATGGTTTGGGTATTGGGATGTTGCTTAACCCTAAACTTGTTATTACCTTTCTTTTCATTTATAAACCCACGCGTCTTCTTCGTCATAATAATAGTTCTTTGATGCGTTGTTGGTTGAATCTTTTATGCAACAATAAACTTCGAATTCATGGCAGATTTCCTCACAAAGAAAGGTGTCGACATCCTCCATGTTTTCGGTTACATCGTTAAAAATCAATTCCTCTTCCTTAGAATTATATTCGCTACTTACAGCGGGATAATCCACATTAAATCGTTCTATGATTTGTGTGATGTGCTGGTCATCTAGTGTATAAAAACCTACAGTGATCATTAGTTCTTCAGCTTAGCTAAGTTAATTTACTCTTGAAAATTGTTCAATACGCTAAATTAATTGATAATTACAGAATAAATAGGTTATATATAAATAGGTCATTATCTCAAAAGGATAGGAGGTGGTTCCCTTATTCTTTACGTACGAGAACCTTTATCCTTTCCCAAACCCAATACTCGCAAACCCTTTTTGCAAGATGATTTCTTGTGCACAGAACTGTTTTAATTCCTCTAGGGTACACGTTGTGTTTTTCAATAGCATTT
>Ga0315899_10007211_pt1 | contig 11936 bp, 7 predicted proteins | sample LakEriMetagenome_2_FD_203518 | JGI IMG/M metagenome (GOLD analysis project Ga0315899, IMG submission 203518) | Freshwater fungal communities from buoy surface, Lake Erie, Ohio, United States - Buoy 4 MA112 | ecosystem: Environmental > Aquatic > Freshwater > Lake | place: USA: Lake Erie, Ohio... | reverse complement strand
TCAAATTTGTTGTCAACTCAAGCCATTTGGAAACAGGGTTTCTGGAAGTTAATTCTAATCCATAGGCCTGGCTGCTATTGGCGTTGATATAAGTATTGATCAAGATATCCTTTCCGGCAACACTGCTGGCTTCTTTTACTTGATAACGGGTGATGAGGTTATCGGTTTTTTTATAGTATCCTGAGATCAGTATGCTGTGATTTCCTTTGAAGGATTTCTGATAGTTCAGTTCCAGCGAACTGGTGAACTCAGGTATCAAACCGGGGTTTCCACGATTGATATTGAGTGAGTCAGTATAGTCCACAAAAGGCAGTATCTGAAAGAAATTGGGTCGGTTGATCTTTCTGGCAAAACTGAATTGAATGTCCTGTGTTGGGTCAATCTGATGGGTGAAATTCAAACTGGGGAACAAACTCAAGGGATAACTGTTTCCAAATGAATTTCCATTGGTGAGCAGGGTGCCGGTATATTTTGAACTTTCAACCCTTAATCCCAGTTGGTAATTGGTTTTTTTCCCAATAACATTGGAATAAGTGCCATATGCGGCATAAACTTTGTCATTGAACTTATAATTGGCATTGATGGCAGTTATGGGAATGTATTGATTCAGGACCCAGCTATAGATGTAGTTGAGATTTTCGCTTTGGAAGTCTCGAATGGCAATCCTGGCTCCCAATTCCATCTTTGCTTTTTCACCCAAAGGATTGGTGAAGTCTGTTTGGAAAGTATAGAATGAATTGCTACCTCTTCCTGCCTGTGTCTGATCTATGAGGTTTCCTTTGGGGGTTTTTCCAAGATCATAATATTGTGTCTTGAAGCCACCATCATTCTTGTTCTTGCTGTCATTGTAATTAAAATCAGCTGTCAATTCCATTCCCTTTTTGCTGAACAGGTGTTTGTATCCCAAGGCAGCACCATAGTTGTTGAAGTTGAATTTGGTATCCGTATTTCTTTCAGATAGGATGGATTTGATTCCGGTGCTGTACAAGGTGTCTGTTTGAATGGTGAGACGGTCAGCATTCCCCATTCTACCCTGAACATAACTGCCGGAAATCGTAAGAGTATTTCTATTGTCTATGAAATAATCCAATCCCGCGCGGTTAAAATTGAAGAACCCGCCGCCAATAGGCTTGTTATTCTGTGTATAACGGATGGTGGGAGTAGTGAAGAATTCTTCCCGGACAGATTCGCCCACACCGATCGATTTTCTTTCATTGTACATGGAACTGACAAAGAAATTGACTTTATCCTGTTTTACATTGATGTCTCCTCCCAAGTTGATTTTAGCCCGGGAGTCAATTCCTGACCTTAGGTTACCATTGTAACCGGCTTTTCTGTTTTTTTTGAGAATGATATTGATGATCCCAGACATTCCACCGGATGCATCAAACTTGGCTGAAGGATTGGTGATCAATTCAACGGTTTGTATGGCGTCAGATGGAATTTGATCAAGGCTAAGGTTGGTAGGTCTGCCATCAATGAAGATGGTAGGGGAGGCATTTCTAAGGCTTACATTGCCGTCAATATCAACATCCACGCCCGGTATATTTTTCATCAATTCGGAGGCTGTTTGACCTGTTGATACAAGATTGCGTTCAACATTGAAAATTTTGCGGTCTACCCCCATTTGCATAAAGGGTTTGGTGCCGACGATTTTCACCTCTTCCAATTGCTTGGCATCTTGTTCGAGCTTGATGTTGCCGAGATCCGCATCGGCATTGCTCATCAGTTTGGCGAAATCATTTCCCCCCTCAAATTTCACCGGTTTTTCCAGTGTAAGGTATCCAATGGCCGTGATCTTGAGTACCAGTTGGCCTCTCAAGGGTAATCCCTCAAGGCTAAAATCTCCATTGCTCTTGGTCAGCTGACCGGTAAGCACAATATCTTTCTTTGCTTTTGTAGCTGAATCGATTTTTGACTGGACAATTTGGACAGAAGCAGCTTCAATGCCTTTGTTGGTTTTGGAGTCCACAATTCTTCCATAAAAACGCCCAATGTTCATGTTTTGACCGGCAGCTCCGGGCGGTCTTCCTCCGGTTGGGTATTGTGCAAAAGTGGCAAATGAGCTTAGCAAACTAAAAATCAGGAATAACGATCGCATGTAAATGTGTTTGAATAGTTGGATGTCAACGGATGAGCATTCTTTCGATGAAACTGATAAGAAAAGGTTAAACAAAAGGGATTGAAGAAAGTTCAGGAGGTCAAAAGGGTTATTAAAACCTGAAGTATACCAATGATAAGTCCCAGCACCCCACCTATGATTTCAACAAACCTGAATTCTTTAGACATGATTTGGTTCAGGATAATTTCCATTTTGTCACTGGAAAATCCATAAACTTTTTCTGTGACAATCTTTTCCAGGTCAAGCTGGGATTCAAGATTTCTCATGTAGGAATGGATCATTTCAGGAAACATGGACTCCAGTTCCTGCATGAAAACGCCCTTGAGTTGGTTGATGGTACTGTCTCCAATGAACATTGAGATAATAGGGAAGACCTCACTCAGTTTTCGCCTTAGAAAATCATCGATTTTTGTCTCAACATAGGGCATCAGTTTGCTTAGATTTTCAGGATCTGTTATTTTATCCCTTATCTCATTGAAGGAGATTAGTTCTGTACTGACCAGTTTCCCCAGTTTTTCTGCAAACTGTTTCTGTCTTTTTGGAAAAATCCCGTGAAAAGTGATCCCCAGTATTTTCTTGGGTTCTCTCGGGTGGAACAGCATTTTTATGGCGATCCAATTCGTAAACCAGCCAATGAAGGCGGAAATAAGAGGTATCAAGATCAGCCAATAATTCATCAATCCTTTTTTGGCAAAGTTAGCTTTTGTCGATAGAAATAAAATCGATTTTGGAGAAGTCCTCTTTTCCTTTAATTTTGCAGCCTGCACAACACGGAGGATGTAGCTCAGCTGGTTAGAGCGTCTGATTGTGGTTCAGAAGGTCGTGGGTTCGAGCCCCATCTTCCTCCCATTTTTTCTTCAATTAACAAATCTTTTGCTCCGTTTATCCCAAATAGGGACTTAATGCATTTCTTTTGATTTATTTTTGGATATGTCATCTAAAATAAAACAATTTATGCTGAGCAGAAGATCCTTGCCCGTTGCCATTTTGTTTGTTGTTGCTGCCTTTTTTGTAGCCTTTAATTCTCTGGGTATTGGGAATCCTCCTGACAAGTATGAGATGATTTTCAGGCAGGTAACTGAAATGCTGGAGGTTGCTCATTTCAGTCCCAAGAAAGTGGATGATGAATTCTCAAAAAAGATATTCACCAAATATTTGGAAGCGCTCGATCCTGATAAAAATCTATTCCTGTCCTCAGATATCAAGGATTTGAAAAAATATGAAATGGCAATCGATGATGAATTGCATGGAGCCCCCATCAAGTTTTTCTATGCCGTTGACGAGATTTATACGAAGAGGGTGAAAGAGATGCAATCCTCCTACAAGGATTTGCTCAAAGAACCTTTCCAATTTACCCTGGATGAAACAATCGTATTAGATCCCAAAAAAATTGAATACCCCAAGAACGATGGTCAAAGAAAAGAAGCCTGGAAGAAAAGGTTGAAATACCTGACGCTTGAAAGGTATTCGGATCTCTTGGACCAAAGAAATCAACTGAAGAAAACAGATAGTGCCTTTAAATCTGATCAGGTTTTGGAAAAAGAGGCCAGGACCAAGATTGAGCAGGTGATCACCAGAAATTTTGAAAGGATGGTCAACAAAGCCAAGCCTGAGGAAAGGTTTGATATGTTGGTGAAGATTGTCACAGAAACAATGGATCCCCACACAACATTTTTCCCGCCAGTGGAGAAACGTTCATTCGATGAACAGATGAGCGGTAGATTTTATGGCATCGGTGCTTCATTGAGAAGTGAGGAATCAGGAGCCATTCGCATAGCCACCATTGTTGCAGGTTTGCCCGCATGGAAATCACAACAATTGACAGTGGGAGATCAAGTGTTGAAAGTAGGGCAGGCAACCGAAGAGCCAACAGATCTTAGTGGTTTTGAAACCGAGGAAGCGGTAAAACTGATCAGGGGTAAAAAGGGAACAGAAGTCAGGCTTACTGTTAAAAAAGCGGATGGTTCCATAAAAGTGGTTTCCATGATCCGAGATGAAGTTGTCCTTGATGAAACCTACGCCAGAAGTGCCATCATCAACGAAAATGGCAGAAAAATAGGCTATATCTTTCTACCGGAATTCTATGCTGATTGGGAAAGACCCAATGGTCCCCGTTGCTCACAGGATGTCGCAAAAGAGATCATCAAGCTAAAAGAACAAAAAGTGGATGGTATCATCATGGATCTTCGCAACAACGGAGGCGGATCACTTTATGATGTAGTTCAAATGGTGGGATTTTTCATCCCCGAAGGGCCTGTCGTGCAGGTGAAGGACAGAGAAGGGAATCCCACTATTTTAAGGGATAGAGACAGAACAGTTCTGTATGACGGACCCCTTGCGGTGATGGTGAATGAGTTTTCTGCTTCTGCTTCAGAGATATTTGCAGCAGCCATTCAGGATTACGGCCGGGGAATTGTCATTGGAAGTTCTTCAACTTACGGGAAAGGAACCGTACAGCGCAACATTGGGCTTGAAGCCAATTCTATCTTTGCCAACAAGGATGCTGGTGATTTGGGTACGCTCAAGTTGACTTTACAAAAATTTTACAGAATCAATGGAGGATCTACCCAATTAAAGGGAGTTACGCCCAATATTGTTCTACCTGACCAATACGAATATTTAGAGTACCGTGAAAAAGACAATCCTGATGCTTTGCCTTGGGACGAAATACCCAAAACTTTTTATAACAGGGTTACTGCAGGTTATGATCTTCAAAACGTCATCAGATCCAGTGAGGAAAGAGTAGCTTTAAATCCATCCTTTCAGGCAATCAAGGCATCTTCAGCATTGATGAAAAAATCCAATGAAAGAGTATTTTTTCTCCAATTGGAAAAGTATAAAAAGGATCAAAATGCACTCAGGGATTCCTTCAAAAAAATTGATGAAGCTGCCAAATCCCAGAAAAACCTGGATGTTGAGATCATGCCAACAGACCTGAAAAAACTGGAAACCGATAACGATAAACTGGAAAGGCGAAAACAATGGATCGGTTATTTATCCAAAGATATTTATATCAAGGAAACCAGTCAGATCATCAGTGATATGATCAAACAGACATTCTTGGTAAAAGGAGTTTAATTCCTTTTTTCTTTGGCCTCAGCAATTTTTCTTTCGCCCTTGGTTTTAGATGCCAAGAGGATGGCTTCATAGGCGTTCACAATGCCACCATTGATGGAGAGCGATGAGAATGAAATTTTTTCATCCTCAGTGCCTGGCTTGATCGCAATGTGTTCAGTGATTTTTATAACAGAGGCCTCGATGATTTTTTTTACTTGTTGGGCTGTCAGCTCAGGGAAGTAGGAGAGAATCAATGATGCAAGCCCTGCTACAACTGGAGAAGCCATACTTGTTCCGTCCTTATCTCCATAGGTATTTCCTCCGGGTATGGTGGAATAGATCTTAACGCCTGGTGCAAAAACATGTACTTCTCTTTTCCCATAATTAGAAAAATCGGCCACAATATCATCCAATGTTGCTCCACTTGCCCCCACGTTGATCCAGTTGCTGAAAACTTTTAAAGTGTCATGGTTCTCATTCATGCTAGGGAAATTGTCTTCGATGTCAATGTTCTTTGCGTCATTCCCGGCGGCGTGAACCAATAAGACACCTTTGCTCTCAGCATATCTTACTGCTTCATCTACCCATTTCTTTTCTGGAGAGAAACTTTTTCCAAAGCTCATGTTGATCACCCATGCACCATTGTCTACCGCATAGCGTATTGCATTGGCTATGTCTTTGTCATGTTCATCTCCATCCGGAACGGCCCTAATGGACATGATTTCCACGTTGTCTGCTACACCTTTGATTCCGATATTATTGTTTCTCACAGCTCCTATGATGCCTGAAACATGCGTTCCATGTGAGGCATCAGTGCCCATGATATCATTGTTGCCATAAAATCTGTCGTTTTTATCTTCATAATTATCTTTTACCACTTCCGCCCTGTACCTGCGGGGTTCTTTTTCTATGGCTTCTAACTTCGATTTTTCCCCCTCATAAAACTGGATCAAGTCACCAATCAGCCCGGTATTGGTATTATCCATTTGTCTGGTTTGCTGAAAAAAGGCCAAAACGGTTGACCTTGCTTTGCTGACGGAGGGTTCATTATTCGAGAAGGATTGAAGCTCATCCCCGGTGTACTGCTTTTTGCCCATGGCTACCTGTAAAATGGAGTCGGCTTGAGGAAGCTTTGCCACTACATCCTTGAGAATCATAACATACATCGCTGCTTCTTTGGCTTGTGATTCCAGTTGACCTTTTGCTTTTTGATAAGTCTTATATGTATTTACATCCTCGCCGACCAGTTGAGAAGAATGAAAGGATGAACTCTCAAATCGCTGTTTGAAACGGTAATAAATCCTAACTGCTTCATAACTGTCTTTTCCAACATTGCTTCCATCTTTCCCACCTATAAAGTTCCATCCATGAATGTCATCAGCATATCCATTTTTATCATCATCCTTGCCATTGCCAGGGATTTCTCGTTTGTTGGTCCATAAAACAGGTTTAAGGTCTTCATGAAGGGTATCAATCCCTGAGTCAATGACCGCTACTACCACCTTTTTTTGGGGTTTCTTATTTGATAGCAGTTCTGCATACGCTTTTTCCAGGCTGATGCCCTGAATACCGGTTTTGGTTCTGTCTTCAAGATGCCAGCCTTTTGAATAGGATGGCAAGCTTTGAGCAGATGACTGAACGGTATACATTATCAATGCCAGGAGGAAAAAGAAGTTTTTCATGATACGATTGTTTTTTTTCTATTGATAAAAAATAGCAACACGAGTGAAACAGGCCCCAATGTTAAAAGCATCAGGGTTTGCACTGACCACAAAAGCCACCCAAATGCCAGACCCGTTACTGCGTTTACTCCAAACAAGGTTAACGTTTTTTGAACTGCCAGTTGATAGGCTCCGATACCCCCTTGGGTGACAATCATTGCAAAACTCCCGAAAGTGAGGATTGTCAGCGAGGCGGCCAAACCTTGGCTGGACAACTCAGGCATGGCGTAAAAACCAACTTGGATGCTCGTTAAATAGAGGAACCAGATCAAAAAAGTATGAAAAAAGAATGCAGACTTGTTCTTGATATTTTTAATACTGGTCAGTCCTTCATAAAATCCATGAATGGCTTTTTTGACAGCATTCAACCATTTGAGCCTGTGTTTAAGCCGGTATAGAATAAAGGCTGAAAAAGAAATGGCTAGCAAAGCCAGTGCAAGCTTGACCAAAAAGGTACCACTATTGCTGATTTTACCTGACAGCAGTGTTAGGAATTCTGTGGCATAAGAAGATACCCTGTTCAATTGGCTGATGATGGTAAAGAAAATAACCACTATCAAACAAAAAAGGTCAATGATTCTTTCTGCAACCATGGTTCCGATTAGTTTGTCTACTGGCATCTTTTCATACTTGCCCAAGACGGAACATTTCATGACTTCTCCCAGTCTGGGAAAAACCAGATTGAAAAAAAAGCCAGTTATTACCGCTAAAAAAACATTCAATGTGCCGGGTTTGTTTCCGGTTGCGCTAATCATGCTAGTCCATCTGAGGGCTCTTATATAATGACTAAATACCAAAATGAGCACACATAGCAATACCAGCAACCCATTGGCATTGTATATCAATGACTTTAGGTTCTGAATATCTTCCCGGGTCAGGTCTTTTAAGCTAAACCAGATCAGTACCAAACCCAATCCTAAAAAAATGGTTATTTGCAGTATATATCTGAGGAATTTCAATGATAATTGATTCTGGTATTTTCAAAGTTATCTATAGAAACTGAAAATATTCCAATTTAGGGCTTCAAAGCCCCCTAGTTGGCCCCGCCAAGGCAAATAAAGATAATTTTATTACCTTTGCATACCTAAAGGCTCCCTTAAAACCCTCACATGGTTAGCAAAAAGAGAATACTTTTCATCGCCAATGAAATGTCTCCTTATCTGGAGCTTACTGAGTTTTCAGAAATTGTCAACAAATTGGCCATCAAGGCCAATGATTCTGGTTTTGAAGTCAGGTGCATCATGCCCAGGTTTGGCACCATCAATGAAAGAAGGCATCGTCTGCATGAAGTAGTTCGTCTTTCAGGCATTAACATATCTGTAGAGAATGATGATTACCCCCTTCAGATCAAGGTAGCATCCTTACCCAATGCTAGGTTGCAAGTCTATTTCTTGGACAATGAGGAAATGTTCAAACGAAAATTTGTTTTTCAGGATGAACAAGATCAATGGTACCCAGACAATGGAATCAGGTCAATTTTTTTCTGCAAAGGAGCACTTGAAACCGTTAAAAAATTTGGATGGCCCCCTGATATTATTCATTGCAGTGGATGGATGACTGGGCTGATCCCCATGTTTTTGAAAACTGCCTATAAAAAAGAACCTGTTTTCAGCAATAGTAAGGTCGTTTTCACAATCGGTCAAAATACATTCTCTGACACTTTGGGAAAGGATTTTCTAAAGCAATGCGTGATCAATACGCTGATAAAGGAAAAAGACCTTGATCCTTTCAAGTCTGCAGATAATTTAGCCATGTTCAATGGTGGGGCAAGCTATGCGGATGCCATATCATTCGGTGACGATAAGGTTTCCAAGAAATTACTGGAATCCTTTTCAAAAGTCAAAGGCAAAAAAGTGATCCCCTTTAGCGATGATGCTGATTTAACAGAGTATTTACAATTGTATCACGACCTTGCGAACAAGTAATTGTAAATCAGACAACTAAAATAAAGAGTGTGAGTATCAGAAACTTGTTGAATGGAATTGTAGCACTTGTCTCTATTTTTTCCCTGAGCAACTGTACCAAAATCAAAGGCACAGATATCGGACTTGGACTTTTACCTGCTATTGATAATATCGTTACGTTTGATACCACATTTGAAGTGGTAGCCAATACTTTTGTAACACCTGATTCTCTTCTTCCTAGATTGGGTAGAGATGTCAATGGGAATCAGGGTCAATTTGTATTGGGGCATATTTCCGGTGACCCTCAGTTTGGAAAGACCACCGCCTCAATCTTTTTTGAATTGAAGCCACCCAGCTATCCTTTTTATTTTGAAAATTCGGTTGACAGCCTATATGTCGATTCAGCTGTTCTTTGCTTGAGGTGGACCAATACGTTTGGAGATACCAATGCTGTGCAGACCATCAATGTTCAAAGGGTTTTGGATCCCATCAAATCAGATTCGGCCTACAATACCAATTCCAACGTTCGTTATGGTGAATTGATCGGCAGCAAAACTTTTTCTCCAGCTATCCTGAATGATTCCTTGTATCTCTTTCGTCAGTCAATCAAAAACCAGCTGAGGATCAAACTGAATGATGAATGGGCAAGAAGATTCTTGTCTTTTGATACAACAGGAAGAAGTCCCTACCGAAACGATACACTTTTCAGAGAGTTTTTCAAGGGTTTTGCCTTGGTTCCAGTGACCTCAGGATCTTCGGCCAATGCACTCATGAGCTTTGCCATGAGCGATACTGCAACTCAATTAAGACTTTATTACCGTTACAAGAAAAATGGTACCATGGATACAACCTTCAAAAACTTTGTTTTTTACAATGGAGTTTTTGGTGGATCGATGAATCGGATCGTCAGAAGTTATAATGGAAGCGAAGCCTCTCAGCATATTGGAACAAAGCCCAGAGGTGACAGTTTGTTGTATTTGCAGGCTGCACCTGGTACCTATTCCATGTTGAAAATACCTGGACTTGATGAATTCAAGCAAAAAAAGGGGAATGTAATGATCCATTTGGCTCAGTTGTCAATGGAAGAAGTGGTTACCCCGGGCAGAAAACCCAATATTTTTAATACTCCAGAATACCTTTATGCAGAAATGCAGGATTCGTCTAATTCCAAATTTTACCCATTTCTGTCTGACGCCTTTCTCAATGGGAGGTTTGAATCTTATCAATTTGGCGGTATACGAAAGTATAAAAATGACGGAGCCAATAATCTCGTGTCCTATTACGACATGAATATTACCCGTTATTTGCAAGGGATCATTACCAGAAACAACCCCAACTTTCAGTTAAGACTTTTTGCCCCTTATAGTATTCGATATGAAGATCTATTCATCACATTTGCCCTTAACAATCTGTGCAGGGGCAATGTAGTACTGGGAGGGGGAAATCATTCTTCCAGAAAAATGAAATTCAGGGTAGTGTACTCGAAGCTTTGATTTTCGCTCTATATTTGTAAAAACCCATTCAATATGCCTTATTTATTTACTTCTGAAAGTGTTTCAGAAGGCCATCCAGATAAAGTGGCCGATCAAATATCTGACGCTTTGATTGATAATTTTCTTGCATTCGATCCAATGGCAAAAGTTGCCTGTGAAACCTTGGTGACCACAGGTCAGGTTGTATTGGCTGGCGAAGTAAAATCTTCTGCCACACTCGATGTTCAAAAGATCGCAAGAGACGTGATTGCGAAGATTGGTTATACCAAGAGTGAGTACATGTTTGAAGCCAACTCATGTGGCATCTTATCCGCCATTCATGAGCAGTCTGATGATATCAATCGTGGAGTTGAACGCAAGAAGAAGGAAGATCAGGGCGCTGGTGATCAAGGTATGATGTTTGGGTATGCTACCAATGAAACTGAAAACCTCATGCCGTTGGCATTGGACTTGGCACACAAGATTCTCATTGAACTCTCTACCATTAGAAGAGAGAAGAACTCCAAAATGCCTTACCTAAGGCCCGATGCCAAAAGCCAGGTAACCATTGAGTACGATGATAATGACAAACCCCTTAGAATTGATACCATCGTAGTTTCAACACAGCACGATGATTTTGACAAAAGCGACAAAAAAATGCTTGATAAAATCAAATCGGATGTGATCAATATTGTAATTCCAAGGGTAAAAGCCAAGTGCAATAAAAACGTTCAAAAGCTTTTTGTTGATGGCATTACCTTCCATATCAACCCAACTGGTAAATTTGTTATCGGAGGGCCACATGGAGATACTGGTCTTACTGGAAGAAAAATCATCGTAGATACTTATGGTGGAAAAGGCGCTCACGGTGGTGGTGCTTTCAGCGGAAAAGATCCTTCAAAAGTTGACAGAAGTGCTGCCTATGCAGCAAGACATGTTGCTAAAAATCTTGTTGCAGCCGGTGTGGCAGATGAGATTTTGGTACAGGTGTCGTATGCCATTGGAGTAGCAAAGCCCATGGGTATTTTTGTGGATACCTTCGGCACTGCCAAAGTTGCTTTAAACGATGGTCAAATTGCCAAAAAGATTGAATCCCTATTCGATATGCGACCCTATGCGATCGAAACCAGGCTTAAGCTGAGGAATCCCATTTATCAGGAAACAGCTGCTTATGGTCACATGGGCAGAAAAAATGAAATCAAAAAGAAAACATTTGAAATGCCAGGAGGAAAGAAAAAAACGGTGGAAGTTGAACTCTTTACCTGGGAAAAGCTAGACTATGTTCCCAAAGTCAAGTCTGCTTTTGGCATTAAATAATCACCTGAACCCTCCTTTTGGAGGGTTCATTCTTTACACATGGAACACAATAAACATGAATGGGGTATCCTGTCAGAAAAAGTCATCTATGATAACCCTTGGATTAGTTTGATTCATCATGAAGTGATCAATCCATCCGGCAATCCAGGTATTTATGGCAAGGTTCATTTCAAGAACATTGCCATTGGGATTTTGCCTCTTGGAGAGGACAATACGCTACATTTAATTGGACAATTTAGGTTTGTACTTCAACAGTACAGCATTGAAATTCCTGAAGGAGGTGGTCCTCTGGAAGAGGATCCCTTGTTTGCTGCAAGGAGAGAGCTACTAGAGGAAACGGGAC
>Ga0315899_10007208_pt1 | contig 11938 bp, 8 predicted proteins | sample LakEriMetagenome_2_FD_203518 | JGI IMG/M metagenome (GOLD analysis project Ga0315899, IMG submission 203518) | Freshwater fungal communities from buoy surface, Lake Erie, Ohio, United States - Buoy 4 MA112 | ecosystem: Environmental > Aquatic > Freshwater > Lake | place: USA: Lake Erie, Ohio... | reverse complement strand
TGCCAGCATTGCACCAACGGCATAGGCCATCTCGGCTAAAGCGTAAATTCCAGGTCCTGCTTGGAGATGGTTTGATGTATACACCGGCAGCAATTGCTGCACCGTAACCAATAGCACAATAAATATTGCATATGAAGCATTGCCGAAAAGAAACACCTGTCTGTTTTCTTTTAAAAAATGTATGCCGGTTTTAATGCGCATGATCACAGAACCGGTTTCGGAATGTCGCTGTGCAATGGCCTTATAGCGAATGGAAGCGATTAACAGAATGCTGATCCAATACGTTACTGCATCTGCCAAAAAAATCTCGTGCAATGTCCAAGGGGCGATGGAAGGAATGATATTATTTCCAGAAAATCCACTGAGCAAAGCAGCTCCTATAGCCCCCGATATAATGGAAGTACTTTGCCCTACGATTTCGGTAGTTGAGGTGAATTTGCCGTAATGTTGTTTTTCGGTAATCTCTTGTCCAAAAGCATATAATGCCGGATAATGGATGTTGTAAATGAGAATGGTGCCAGAAAAAACAATAAGTGCACCGAGTGCCCCCACATCGCCGGTTAAAAAACCATATAGACTTACTGAGCTGAGCAATACGCCTCCAAATAAATTAATGCCTAAAAACACCCTTTTGCGAGCGTATTTATCGATAAGGGTGCCCGCATACAAGCCCCAAAATAACATGATAAACGTGGTAAGGGCATACATCCAGCCAAACATTTCGGGCTTACCAATTACCTCGCTGAAATACCAAGGAATTGCCAGCATACTTATACCTTGTGCCAGGCCCGAAATGGCGTTAGCAAACAACAATAAGTAATATGCTTTACGGTTTTGCATTATAGAGCGAAGTTGCGAAAAATGCATATTCAAAAAAATCGCCTGGTATAAATAGCATCACTTTAAAAATTATAATCTCACTAAACTTAAGTTCCACTGTAAATGCTTATAATTTTGATTTTAATAAATTCGCCCTCAATATGGCAGCGTCCAAAATTTACACGGTACAGCAGGCGCTGGAGCAGATGCAGAAATACTGTGCGTATCAGGAACGCTGCAGCGAAGAAATAAGGGTAAAATTAATCCAAATCGGCATACGCGGCCTGGACGCCGAAAATATTATCGTTGAACTAATTACTGAAAATTATTTAAATGAAAGTCGGTTTGCTTGCTCCTTTGCACGCGGAAAGTTTAAAAACAACCAGTGGGGCCGCATTAAAATTGAATTTGAATTAAAACGCCGTAAAATCAGCGCGCCTAACATTCGAAAGGGGCTCAGTCAAATATCAGAAAGTGATTACCGAGCGATGGTGCTGAAACTTGTAAAAAAAGTTGACAGTAAAGCCACTTACAAACACGACCGCAAGGCACTCATGATTCTTTACAGGAAACTCATGCAAAAAGGCTTCGAAGCCGATGCCGTAAAAGGCGTGCTTGGTGCAAGCGCCGAAGATTAACCCGGAAATCCGCTTACAAAATCCTGAAATAGGGCGAGCGCTAAACTGAGAAATATGCCCGCTATCAATACAAAGTTAAAAGCAGCATTGGCATTAATGCGTTCAGGTGCCGTACCCTCTCCGTTAAATGCATACACCACAGGTCTGAAATAATAATACACACCAATAAGTGAACCCAGTATGGCCAGTAATACCGCATAAATTAAATTGCTGTTAAATGCCGCCAAAAATGCCATGTACTTTCCAAAAAATCCGGCCAAAGGCGGAATGCCCGCAAGCGAAAACATAGCTACCACAGTGGCGGTGGTTAGTAAGGGGTTGTTCTTCGAAAGTCCCTTAAACTGGTCAAGCGAAAGTTCGTTATTGGCCCCGCTTAACGCTATAATTACGGCAAAAGCCAGAACTGAGGCTACGGTGTACGCAGCAGAATAATAGAAAATAGCAGAGGGGCTGAGCTCATTAAGTGCAACAACGGGTAAAATCATATACCCAGCATGTGCAACACCCGACCAGGCCAGCATTCGCTTCGCCTCATTTTGCATAATGGCCGAAATATTCCCCAGAAGAATACTAATTACCCCAATGCTCCATAAAACGGTAAACCAAACGCCATCCACACCAGAGAAACAGGTGTCGAAAAGCTTATAAAATGATGCGATGGCAGCTGTTTTTACTACCGTCGACATGAACGCGGTAATTAATGTAGGTGCGCCCTGGTATACATCGGGTGTCCAGAAGTGAAACGGTGCGGCTCCAAGCTTAAAACAGAAGCCAATCATCACCAGCATAATTCCGGTATTGAAAAGAACCGGAGTTTGTTCGGTACCGTTAACATAATCAGAAATTACCGCCAGATCAAAGCTGTTGCAAACGCCGTAAATAAGAGTTATTCCAAATAAAAGCACCCCAGAGGCAAATGCCCCCATGAGGAAGTATTTAAGCGCCGACTCGTTAGAACCGAGATTGAGTCGCCTACTGCCTGCAAGGATGTAGAGCGCAATAGAAAGAATCTCGATGCCCACAAATAGCATTACTAAACTGCTGAACGAAAACATTACCAATGCGCCGGTGCAGGCAAAAATCATCAAAGCATAAATATCGGCTACGTTGCTGTCTTCGTTACGAAAATGCCAGGTTGCGATAAGAAAGAGCAGCAGGGTAATGATAAGAATGAGACCAGTAAATGAAACCGCATAGTTATCGTACACCATCATCCCGTACCAACCGTAAGCCTTATTCCAGTCGAGCGCATTGGTAACTAAAGCTGCTACGATGCCGATTATGGCTACAGGTAATAGCCACGATTTCTTTTCAAAAGCACCTAAAAACAGAATTAAAAAGCCAAGTAAAGAAAGTAAAACCAGTGTAGCCATAGTTAATATGCCATTAGGTGCTCATCAATTTGATGCAGCAGAAATTTAACCGATTCGTCGGTGAGGTTAAAGATAAATTGCGGGTAAATTCCAAAAAATAGAATAAGCCCAACAATAGGAAAAAATACCAAGCGCTCCTGCATAGTTAAATCGACAAACCCTTGGGTTTGCACTTTATCTCCCAGCATGACGGATTGATAGCCCCGCAACATATAAACCGCACCCATAATTATGGTGAGTCCGGCGAGTCCGGCATAATAATAGTCGGTTTCGTAAAGTGCATTAAGGAGCATAAACTCTCCAATAAAACTATTGGTCAAAGGCAAGGCCGCCGAAGCAAACGTAATTACCATAAACACCGAAGCAAAAACAGGCGCCAGTTGGCGTATACCGCCCAAGTCATCCATGTGGTTGGTATTTAAACGCGTACTTAAAATTTCGCACACAAAAAATAAGCCTACAACGTTAACGCCGTGCGCAATCATTTGAATGAGTGTAGCTTGAATACCCACCTGACTCAGTGTGAAAATTCCTGATGTGATAAGTCCAACGTGAGCAATAGATGACCAAGCCACCATGCGTTTGTAGTCGCGTTGACCAATGGCCACCCAAGAACCATACAAAACGCCTGCAATACACATGATAATTGCTACATCGGAGTAGGCCACGACTGCATGCGGTGTAATTGGCAATATCCAGCGGATGATGGAATAAATGCCCATTTTTAGCATGATACCCGACAAAAGCATGGCACCGCTGTTTGGCGCTGTGGTGTAGGTATCGGGCTGCCATGAGTGAAAAGGTAAGAGCGGAATTTTAATGGCATAGGCAAGAAAAAACGCCCAGAATATCCAACGTTGTGTGATTGGATCGAGCTGTAAATTATACCACGAACCTATATGAAACGAATTGCCTGCAATAAGGTACAAGTAAATGATGGCAGCAAGCATCACCAAACTACCGCTTAAAGTGTAGATGAAAAATTTAAAGGTGATACGTACCTTGTTTTCGCCGCCCCAGAGCAGGATGATGAAATAAATGGGGATGAGCGCCAACTCCCAGAAAATATAGTACAGAAAGCCATCGAGCGATACAAATACGCCCACCAAAGCGCCTTGCATGGCCAACATAAGAAAGTAAAACAAGCCCGATGGAGAAAACTCGCGCCTCCATGTACTGAGTACAATAAGTGGTAACAAAAAATTGGTGAGTATTACCATTAACAGGCTTATGCCGTCGAGTCCGATAAAAAATTCAACCCCTAGATTCTTTATCCAAGGCACCTCAACGATTCCTTGCATATTGGCCAAGAAGCCTTTACGGTAATTTATGTTGAATAAATAAATAACGTATGCCGTTAAGGCTGCACTGGTTAAGGTAGAAGCCAATGCAATTTTTTTAGCTTGACGTGGCAAGAGCAAACACAACAAGCCAAAAATAAACGGAACCACCAGAAGGGCTAAGGTCAGCGATCCGGTAAGAGGCAGTAGAGTGGAGGCGGTCGGCTGCATGCTTAGTTCAAGTATAGATTAGCGGCAAGAATTAACAAAATACCTATGACCATGGCAAAAACATAAAAACCAACATTACCAGTTTGCAGGAACCGTAAGGTGCGCGACCCTAGTACCACAAGCTGGCCCGAACCGTTTACTAAACGGTCAAAGAAAGCCAATTCACCAAAACGATGGATATACCCCGATAAAGCTAGAAAGGGTTTAGAAACAATCGTATCATACAATGTATCAACACGATATTTTTCAACAAGCAATTTTTGCCAGGCAGGAAGCGATTCTTCATCAGACGCAGGAACATGTGCGTTACGCAGGTATCGTGAATAGGCTATGAAAATAATTCCTAAAACGGCAGCCACCGAAACCGCCATTAAGAGATATTCCAATTCGTGCGATAGATGTACATGGCTTAATCCTTTCGTCACCAAGGCTGTTCCAGCCAAAATAGGTGTAAAAAATGAATCAAGCCAATGATTACCGCCCAACACTTCGGGTACATTCACAAATCCGGCAATAACCGAACACAATGCCAATACCATTAGCGGAATGGTCATCGTTAAAGGAGATTCGTGAAGATGATGTTCCTGCTCGTGTGTTCCTCTAAATTTGCCAAAGAAAGTTAGGAAGTACAAGCGAAACATGTAAAAAGCAGTCATTAGGGCTCCGAGCACTCCCAAAACCCATAAAACGGGACTGTGTGCAAAGGCAGAGGCTAAAATTTGATCCTTCGAAAAGAAGCCGGCCAAAGGCGGCAAACCTGCAATAGCTATGGTTCCAATGGTAAATGTTACGAATGTGATGGGCATGTGTTTTTTAAGGCCGCCCATTTTCCGAATGTCTTGTTCTCCGCCCATTGCGTGAATTACTGAGCCCGAACCAAGGAAGAGTAACGCTTTAAAAAATGCGTGAGTAAAGAGGTGGAAATAGGCAGCTGTGTATGCGCCCATTCCCAAGGCAAAGAACATATATCCCAATTGAGATACTGTAGAGTAGGCCAAAACCTTTTTAATGTCGTTTTGTTTTAAGCCGATACTTGCGGCAAAAAGTGCCGTAGCTAAACCTACGATCATGATTATTTCTTGCGTGTAAGGTGCGAGGCTAAAAAGGAGATTGCTGCGTACAATGAGATAAATACCTGCTGTTACCATGGTTGCCGCATGGATAAGTGCCGAAACAGGGGTTGGTCCCGCCATGGCATCGGGCAGCCAGGTAAATAAAGGAATTTGAGCCGATTTACCTATTGCACCAATAAAAAGTAAGAGGGTGGCATTTCGAATCAGCGGATCGTTCATATCAATGCTGAGCGCCTGAAATTCAATGCGGGTATATTCGAGTGTTGAAAAACGAAGATATAAAAGGAAAATACCTAAGAGTAGCCCTAAATCGCCAATTCGATTCATGATAAAAGCTTTATTGGCGGCTTTATTGTAATCGTTGTTTTTATGCCAAAAACCAATAAGCAGGTACGAGCATAAGCCCACGCCCTCCCAGCCGATGAACAGCATAAGGTAATTGCTGCCCATTACCAAGGTTAACATGAAAAATACAAAGAGATTAAGATAGGCAAAGAACTTATGGAAATTCTCATCATCGTGCATGTATCCTATGGAATACACGTGTATAAGGAAACCAACTCCGGTAATGACCAGCATCATCATTATGGAGAGATGATCAATCTGAATACTGTAATTAACCGATATGGAGGCCACATGTATCCATTCCAACAGAATGATGCGCATGGGTTCGGTAGCGGCAGATACTGATGGAAAGAGCATTACGGTCATTGCAAAAGGCAGCAAAATCATAGCAGAAGCTATTGCCCCAAGAACGTTGCGAGGCATTGATTTTCCAAAGAAAATGCTGATTATAAAACCGAGCAGAGGTAGGATGGGGATTAACCAGGTGTAATGTTCCATGTTTAGCTCACCATTTTAAGTTTTTTAATGCATTGATGTCGGTGGAGCGGATATTTCGGTAAATCATCACCAAAATTGCCAGTCCTACTGCTACTTCAGCAGCAGCCACCACCATAATGAAAAATACAAACACCTGGCCGTCCTGATTGCCATTAAAGCGGGAAAATGCCGCCAGCAGCACATTCACAGAATTAAGCATAAGCTCTATTGACATGAAGATTATGATAAAGTTACGACGCAACAAAACGCCCATAACTCCAATCGAAAAAAGCATGGAGCTTAAAAAAAGATAATGGTTAATGCTGAGTGGACCCAGCATATTGTTGAGTGCTTCCATTAATCGTTAACGTGTTTTTTACCCAAAATAACGGCGCCAACCATGGCAGAAATAAATAGAATTGAAGCCACCTCAAAAGGCAGCAAGAAATCTTTAAACAACACCTTGCCCACTTCTTTAGCAGTTCCAAATCCATCGCTTAGCTCTTTTACGGGCTGCATCGTAAAGCCTTTAAGTGAAGCCGCCAAAATGAGCATTAACAAACAACCAGAAATTACGGCCGCCAACTTGGCCATAAAAGGTTTATGGGGCTCGGTTTCTTTGTTGAGATTAAGCAGCATGATTACAAACAGAAAAAGCACCATAATAGCCCCTGCATACACAATGAGATTAACGATGGCCAGAAAATGCGCATCGAGTAAAATGTAATGCCCGGTGATGGAGAAAAAACAAATCACCAGCCATAGAACACTGTAAATGGGGCTTTTAGAAAAAACCACCATCAAAGCCGAAGCCAGTGTTAGGGTGGCGAGTATAAGAAAGACTATGGACGTCATAGAAATAAATGCGCTGCGAAATTATGCATTTTCGTTAATAGAAATGCATCCAACACAACCCCTCTATTAACCAAACGTTTTTAATAATGTTGAAATCGTCGAAAAATAATATTCGGCGCGAGCATTGAATATAATACGCCGCTTAAAAAACGCGGTACTTAATTTCGTTGCCTTTCAACGAAAAATCATACCGTAGCATGATTTCATGCGAGCCTCCAACTGTCCCGGCCCAGCCGTTTACAACCTGGTCATAGGCATAACCGCATCTGAAGTTTTTACTGAGCTTAACATCGGCATAAAATGAAAGTGCATCACCGGTTCTGAAAGCCAGTCCACCGCTTAACAAATCGTTCCAATAAAGCGTTGCATTCAGGTCGAGTTGCAGGGGAGCGCCACCTACTCCTTTTATCATTGCAGCGGGCTTTAACTTTAATTCAGGCGCAACATCAAACACATAACCTCCATGCAACTGAAACTGCGTTCTGTAGCGTGCATCTACAAAATCTTTGAACTCACGGTCGGCCAAAATATGGTTTCGCAAATGCGGAAGCGACAATCCTGCAAACCACTTGTCGCTATACCAAAATACACCGGTCCCAAAATTCAAACTCCATGCATTTATGTTATTGGCGAAGGCGGCATCATAATTTTGGTCGCTAGACGTTAGAAACACGTCATTTAGTGTGGCGCTGAAATTTCTTAAACCCGACTGGAGTCCAAACGACAGATTAGAGTTTTTTAGCGTAAGCCGGTATGCATAGGTTAGTTGAATATTGTTGGATTGAATAACCCCGGCTCGATCGTTGGTAAAGGTGAGGCCTAAACCCATATTTTCCTTGGGTAAAGGTCCATGTATCGACATATTGGCGGTTTGAGGGGCTCCAGGGAATGCCAGCCATTGGCTTCTAAATCCACCAATAGCCTGATAATAATCCAGGGTTCCTGTGTATGCAGGATTTACGAGCATTGAATTATAGTAATACAATGTCTTTAGTGGATCTTGCTGTGCGTGGGCACAAAAAATCGACAGCAAAAAAGTGCCGCCTAAAATTACTTTCTTCATGATTCTTAACGCCATAGTGTAATAAAGTCTTTACGGATTTCTACTTCTCCTTCAATTTGCAGCTGATAATAATAGGTTCCCTCGGGAAGCACTTCCCCGAATGGCACCAGTCCCCGATTGGCTGTTCCATTCCAGTCGTTCTGATAATTATCGGCCTGATAGACCATTTGCCCCCATCGATTTCGAATTTCGAGTTGCGCCGCTCTGCCGTTTAGATTCTCAATTTGGAAAAAGTCGAAATTGCCGTCGCCATTGGGCGAAAATCCTTTGGGCACTACTACCTCCGTATTTCGGCATTCGGGCGAATCGGCGCCTAAAACGGTGATGTTGATCGTATCGCGTGCCGCGCAATCTCCGTTTGTTGCAATTACTTCAAGTTGATTTTGCCCCCTTGCTAAGCCCGTTAACTTGGGCGCATTTGTTTGATCGCCCGAAATTAATGCAGCACCGCTTATGATGTTCCATTGCAATTGTGCTCCCTGACTAAAGTTATTGGTTAACACGAGCGGTTGTTGATTTTCGCAAATTGTCGTATCACCGGGTAAATTTATAAATGGAGGTTCTGTCGTGGTTATCAATACCGTATCCGATGAGCGACAAACTCCGGTGGAGATGGTCCATATCAAGGTGTCTGTTCCATATTCGGTTGCTACGAATGTCGTTGCAGGGTCGCTGGAATCTACAAATGTTCCGTTGCCCGAAAGTGTCGACCAGGTGCCTTGCCCAACTAAGGGTGTATTGGCCGACAAAGTTGCTTTATTGCTGCAGACCGATTGATCATCGCCTGCCAAGGCAACAGTTGGGGGCTCGCTCACTTCAATGGTCACGGTGTCTGAAATGCTGGTACCCAAGAGGGTTACCGTCCATATAAAGGTGCTTGAGCCGATAGGCAATTGAGTAACACCAGAATTGGGTGAACTCGCATCCAATAAGGTACCCCCACCGGTTAATGCGATCCAAATACCAGTGGCTCCTTCAGGTAATGGGGAGCCTTGTAAGGTGTAAAACGTTTCGCAGATTTCGGCATCGTCGCCAGCAAATACAGTAAAACTACACGATACGATTACAGAAACCTGGTCGCTTGAATCGGGGCAGTTAATCCCGCTAACCGTCCACTGGAAAATATTTTCACCCGCACTTAATCCGCTTACCGTTGATGTTGGGGAGGTGGCATCGGCAAATTCGCCCGATCCAGAAATTACCGTCCAAAGGCCTGACCCAGAGTTTGGATTAGAGGCATTGAGAACGGCAATGCTATCGCAAACCACTTGGTTTACACCTGCCGAAACGGTATCGCTTAAAGTTACAAGAAGAGTATCGCTGTTTGATGGGCATGAACCATTGCTCACTGTCCAAATAAGTTCATTAATACCGGGCTGCAGTCCACTAACCAAGGTTTGTGTGGAGGTACTATCGTCGAATGCAAGTATTGAGGCCGGAGATGACCATTGGCCGGTTCCGATTGCAGGAACTGTGGCGCTAATCTGCGTAGAATTGGTGCAGGTTGCAAAATTATCTTCGGCAATCGCAAGCGATGGCAGGTTAATTCGGTTGATGATAACTATATCCGTCGAATCTACGCAATCGAGCCCTGTTACGCTCCATTGGAAGATGTTTTCTCCTATACTTAAGCCCGAAACGGACGAGTTGGCGAGCGAAGGATCTTCAATAATGCCTGTACCACTAATTAAGGTCCAAACACCCGAACCCGTAACTGGCTCGGCCGCTTGCAAAAATGTATTGCTTTCGCAAACTGATTGGGCGGGCCCTGCATAAATGGTATCGGTGCGTGTGATAAAAAGTGTATCAGAGCTGGGCGGACATACCCCGTTAGAAACGGTCCAAATTACTTCATTAACACCTTGTACCAAGCTAAAAACCAGCGCAGTATTGGCGGTTTCATCTGAAAAGCTGAGCGAAGAACCTGGTGCCGACCATAATCCCGACCCAATAAGCGGCGCTTCGGCATTAATTCCGGCTTCGGCATCGCACACGGTTTGATTTTGCCCAGCTACGGCAGGTGATGGGTTTTCGTATCGGAAAACCAACACGGTATCGCTGTTCTCCGGATCGCCTGGATTGTTGTTGAGCGTATATTTAAATGTATTAAAGCCGGGGGAAAGTCCTGTAACTAAAGTAGAGATTCCATTCGGATCCTGAAAAACGCCCGTGCCAGATACCAACGACCACGTTCCGGCGCCCTGAAGCGGTTGATTTCCGGTTAATGTTGTTTCATCGTTACAAATAACCTGATCATCGCCGGCAAAGGCAGGTGGATTTGAGCAGCCAAGAACTACAAACGTACACGGACCGGCATTAAATGCATTATCGCCTAATTGTATAACCGAATTTTGGTTGGTAACGATATTTAGATTACATGGATTTGTCGAATTGGTAGTAAATCTTAAGGTTACAAGCGTGGTTTGATTGGGATATAAACCGGGAAATGTAAACGATGTTAAACGTAATTCCAATGCACCTCCTTGATTAAATTCTGGCGCCACATTTACCAACAAGGAACTTAATGAAGCGTTATTAAATGCAGTATCATACGTAAATTCAGCGGTATTAAAAAAGAACTGAAAATCCATAGATTGAATAGGGTCATCGGAGTTGATATACACTGGATAATCAATAAATCCGGCTCCAATCACAGCATTTTCAACATCAATAAAAATGGTATCGCCCAAGTCAATAGTATTTACAAAATTGGGATTGGATATGGCAGCAAAACCAGTATTAAAAAAAAGTAAAGCAATGAATACCGAAAAAATACTGCGCCTAAAATTGATGTACGCGTGTTTCATAGTGAATAGGCTTAAAAATGCTATGGTTTGGAAGCAAAGTCGCCAGTGGTAAAAATAGATTTCACATTTCAGGAATTCTGTCGAAATGGGTTAATTAAATGTTAAAAAAATTAAGGCCCGAACGAATCCGGGCCTTGTGCAAAACAGACAATTATGAAGAAATTATCTTCAATAAAGAAAATTCACTTAAATTAATTTAAGCATCCATAGATATTAATTAAATGTTATTAAAAACATTGATTATCAAAGGTATAAAAATAAAAAAGCCGCAGTATGTCTGCGGCTTCGTATAATATGGATGTTTAATAGTTGTTTTAAAAAGAAGCAGGGATATTACTCCCCGCTTCATATTGGGGTTGTGAATTATTTCGTAACAACAATTTTCTTCATAACAGAATATACTTCGTTGCTTACGCTTACGAAATATACACCTGAAGAAAGATCGCTGGTAGAGATGACCAATGACTGACCTCCAATTGCTTTGTAGCTTGCACCGATAGCACGACCAGCAGCATCCATTAACTGAACGTTAGCTGTTTCTGGTACCAATACGCGTACGAAATCTTTAGCAGGGTTCGGGAACACCGATACTACTTCGTTGTAATCGTAAGCGCTGATGCCTGTAGCAATATCGCCTACAAACTCAACTTCGGCCTGCTCACCGTTCAAATAAGCAAATGCATTGTTGAAATCGGCAACACTAACTGCTGAGTTGAATGTGAACGCAACTTTTGCATGTGCAACACCTGCTTCGAATGCATTCAATGAATACGAAGTAAAACGAACTTTACGATCGTCGGTGTTGAAATGGCTCAATGCATCCAATCCTTCAACTGTAGAATTAGCCGATACGAAGGTCATGGTGTTTTCGTTGAAACCGAAAGAGAAGTCCATTGAATTTACTGCATCCACAGAAACAGCTTTCACAGGAATTTCAACAACATTACCGTTTACAGTAGCACGGTTCAAATCGAAGA